>OGHK01000589.1_pt1 | contig 37063 bp, 41 predicted proteins | sample 1571411 | NCBI WGS metagenome assembly OGHK01 (sample SAMEA2582043, study PRJEB24529) | metagenome | biome: Human gut stool | place: China | collected 2011 | reverse complement strand
TATTATCTCCGTAAGCTTGTACACTGCTTACTTTCTTATCAGCCATGAACTCATTTACTCTGACTTCAAGTTCCTTATTGTTTTCTTGTCTAGTTCTCGTTATACCATTGCTGTAATATCCGTCAGCAACTAACTCACGTTTAAATAGTTTAATTTTCATCTGTTTTTGTCCTTTCTATAAAAAAGGTGACCTAAAAAAGGTTTTTATGTCACCCTTGTTAAAGCCTTGTCCCCCAAGGGATTACCTAACTTTTGGTGACGGGTGACGTTGCAAAACAAAAAACTTTTTAAAATAGGTTATAACTATATATATATTATTTATATATTTACTTTTAAAAAATAACGTCACCTATGTCACCTTAATACTCTCCAACCTTTGGTACTATTGACTTTATGAGAGGTGACCTATAATAAAAAATACGTCACCTTTACGTCACCCCACGTCACCCTTTTACCACACTGTGGTTTGATTTTTTGAATTTGCTAGGATAATCCTTTGGTTGTTCGGGGTTGCACCATAATATCGGGTAGTCTGATTTTATGACTTTCCGTTTATCTTTTTTGTATTCAACACCCGTTAATTCTTTCAGTGCCTCAATTACACCTCCACCAATGTTTTTAATTGATTTCTGTGTGGTTATTTCATTTTCTGAGATATATTCCTCTAAATGCTCCTTAATAAACCAAATCGGAACAACAGTACACTCATGCCAGCCGTTAGGGATATAAATATCCTCTACAAATGCTCGGATAACGTCATTATCCTTTTTGTATTTTCTAAGTTGCATTGTCACGCGCTTAGGCTCGATAAACTTATCAAATGGTTTCATGTTAACAATTTGAACCAATACCCACTCAAGTAACTGTTTATCTTTCAAGTAAATCTGCTTAATGGCTTTATTTTCCTTTTTGCCGTTAAAATCAGCATCAAATGGGATAATACATAAACGTCTGTACCAGCCATTAGTCCTATCTTTGGTTTTTGGGATTTCGTTAGCTGAAAACATACATAACAGTTTTAACTCTAGTTCGTACACTCTGCCATACTTTTCATTGATGGTTATAGAGTCCCCCGAGGTGATAGATTTTAAGTTAGATACCTCTGGGAGAAAATTATTCTCAATATCATCACCAATATTTAAAGTTTTACCAACTAAACTTCCTAACTCAAATCCTTTAAACTGGTCAGGGCGCAACGTTGAATAATTTCCGTCCCCTACCAGATTTTTTAACATATCTTGGAAAGTCCCCTTACCATTGTTGCCTTTACCCGTTAAAATAACTAATTTTCCCCGTGTTTGTAATGGATTAATAGCCTCATTCATTACCTGCCATAAAAGCGTGATAACCTCATCATCATTACAGGCGATTTCCTTCAGCCAATCATTGAAATTGAACTTACCACTGAAAGTTGGGAGTTTCACGCTCGGGTTGTATGCTGTCGTTATTTTGCTTGTAATAATATACTCTGGGGAAAAAGGGTGTAACTCTTTTGTTTCTTTGTTTAGAATGCCATTCCCGACCGCTAGCAATTCTTTACTGCTTAGTTGCTCTTTCAGTTCGCTTTTAATTCTGATAATATGTTTAACTTTTTGATAAGTATTTACGTCCAAACGACTATCAAAAGCGTAAATTAAAGCGTCTATCATGTCATCGCTATCTGTATATAAGCCTGTTTCGGGGTTGTATAGATAAAGCGGACTCTTATCACTCTTACCTTTTCCGATAAGCACGAATGAACATAACTTCAAAAGCTCGCCCGCTGTTTGGGCTGGTATAGGCTTGTAGGCTTTTATTTCTTTTGTTTTCCTATCCTCATATTGGTGTTCAGGGTCATTTCTCCATTGTTCACCTCTTAAAGCGACCAACTGTCTTAGCTCGTTCATTGTTTCGGGTTGCTTATCACTATTTTGTTGCTCTTCTTTAATTTCTTCTTCCAATTTTGCAATGTCTAATGCCAATAATCTACCTCCTTAAAGTCTTGTCGAATATTCCTTCCTAGCGATACTTTCAAAAGTTCTATCCAATTCCCCTTCGGGTAACGGTTCGGGCGTATTGTTATTTGCCATTACAGTTAACTGATAAGCCGTGGCAATATCAAAATTAACGTAACGATTGAATAACAAACCAACAAAGGTAGCACATGCATTGTTGCGCCCGCCCTCTTCGCCAAAACCGTTGAATAGTGTTTCAATAATTCTTACAGTCAAACTTTTTCGCTCGTTAGGTGAACGAATACTATAACCCTTTGTGGTTGTCTGCTTGATTGTGGCGGGTTTGCTACCCTCGTATTTTGGTACGGGATAATCTTTCCCACGGTGTACAGTCTTAACATATTCATGACGTTTCCCAACTGTTACGGGTAAGCCTTGCAACTGCGACCATGTAAGTGAGGCGGTATCATATATTAAGCCGATTTTTCCAGCTATTTCAGCAACCACTGACTTATAGGTCTCTTTATTCATCGGTTCGCTAGGCTTTACCACTAGCCTAAAACGTGGCTTTTCCTCGGTGTGTTTAATCGTTGGATAAATGATATAAGAATAGTCACCTAACGCCTTTTTAACAGTTGCCTTAAATTCCTCACTTGATAGTGTGATATTGTCATAATCCAAGAAAATCAAGTCTCTATAAATCAAGTTTTCATCGTTACGTTTATACGTGCCTTTTTTGTCTTTTTTGACTTTACCAGAAATACAGTAGGGTGCTTTTGTTTTTTTGTACTCCTCTATATCCATTCCCTCGGGTACTTCCAAGGCGGGAAATTTAGCAACGTATTCAAACGGTTCAGCGCTTAACTGTTCACTTGGTTCATCATCGTATAAATAAAGTAGTCTGTTAGTGACCCCCATTGCCTCATATATGCTCATTCCTCTACCCCCAAGAATGCTAGTAAGTCAGTGACTTTATAATAAACGGTCTTAGTATCAGCAATAGGAGGCGTGTAACGTTTAAGCCCTCTAGCCTCCCACCGTCTAATGGTCGGGTAAGTGATTTCTAGGCGTTCAATTGCCTCACGCTGTGAGATTACCCCTAACGGGTTCTCTAATCCCTCATATCGTTCTAGATAAGTACCAACCTTACTTAAAATACTACCTATTAATGCTTGCTCTGTTTCATTGCTTAGTAGATTAATTTCCATACGGTCATGCCTCCATTTTTTGAATTTGTCGGGTAACCCAATTAAAACGGTCACGCGCTACCCCTAACTTTGTTTTAGTGCCTTGAATACTGATAACAATATCTGTCAGGGCAATATTTCTCCTTTATCTAGCTTGGCAATCTGATTTTTAACCCATGCTTCCCTATCTTCTCGCTGTTCCAAGTGCTTAAATTCTTCCAATTCAGCAAGCGTTACACGTTCATTGATAAGGTCAGCTATTTTATTTAATTCTTTATTAGTCATTGTCTGCCCCCAATCCTACAATTAAACTCTCTAAACCTTTCTTGATAAAGTAAAGGCTAGTTAGCGCGTGGTGTTTATCACCTTGCATAATTGCATTGTCTGCTAGGTCAATCATGTTATAAATACAGTCTTTTTCTTGTTCGTGCATTCCTTATACCTCCTTAGTTGTAACGCTTGCCATACAGTTGAATATAAGCCCCGTAACGCTCTTTGACGTGGTCTGAGCGTGTTTCTTTGATTTCTTGTTTAACGTCCTCTACGGGCTTGATTTTAGCCAATTCAATGCCAATTAGAATAAGTAAAGCCATGATGACTAACTGCGCCCAAATTGGCAAATTGATTTCTTGATAAAGCATTATTCTGCCCCCTCCTCAAAATTGATTAGTTTAAAAGCAATGTCATCAATTTCAGCACTTACTTTTTGCATTTGTGTATAGATATTTGAAAGTACCTTAGTAGCAAAATATGCTGTAGTGGTGTTATCTGCTTTCTGGTTCAGTGCTGTTACTGCCTCGCTAGCGTGTTGTATCATTTCTAACCTTGGTAGCAAGTCACTTAATTCAAATCCAAGTTTTTCAAGTTCATCTTTTTTCATGTCGTTTTCCCTATGATTCCCTTTCTAAAAATGCCTTAAACCTTGATATAACGCTGTTTCTATGCTATAATATAAGCATAGAAGATAAACCTAAAACCTTTATAGCCTGCCCGCTGTAGTGTTTTGTTTTATCTAATATTTTTCAAGTTTCATTCTGGTTTGAGTTCGTTCCTCAAGCCTTTTTTTGTTGTTTTTTCTACAAATCCTCAATAAGCCAATTCATAACACTTTCATAGATACGCTTAGGGGCGTCATAGTTGCCGCTTTCAATTTTTACAAGGGTTCTTCGTGCAATATTTAATTCTTTAGCCACCTCGCTTTTTGTCAAGCCATTATCAACTCGTTTATGTCGCACTAAGCTAGATACTTTTTCAGAAATAATCATATTTGCCTTCCTTTTTTTGTTTTTATTATTCTCTACGTGAGAACAGATATTTTTATTATTCTTTAATTGAGAACAAATGTATTTTATCATTCTTGTTTTAAGAATGCAAGGCTTTTTTTATTCTTTTTTTGAGAATTTTTACTTTTATTGTGTTCTTGGTTATGCTATACTAATCTTACAAACTGGAATGGGGAAAAATATATGGTTAAACAATTGAACCGCCTAAGAGAACTAAGAGAAAACGAAGCTATCTCTTTGGGGAGACTTTGCGCAATATTAAAAAGAAAACACAATATTTCAGTGTCACCAAGTCAACTGCTGTATTATGAAACAGGAGAAAGAGAACCTAGAAATAAGGAAATATGGGAAGAATTAGCCAAACATTTTAATGTTTCTGTTTCCTATTTACTGGGCTATTCTGATAAGAAAGAACCATATTATGATGATGAAATACTTTTAGATAATGGTAGCGGTGGTGCAGTTTCACTGAGCGAAAAACGTGATAGCGATATTATTCAAAAATATAACGAACAACTTTTTAACGGTTTTGAAAAATTCTTGAATAATTTTAACTTTGTTATCAGTGATAGTGAGATAGAAAGTTTTGTCAAATTGCTAAGCTACTATAATGTGAATAACATGAGCCACCCGCTTTTTTTAGAAGCTTTAAAACGTCAAAATATCAACCAATCAAAAAAATTCCTAAAAGATAACGGGTACTCAAAACTTGGTGATAATTTCCAATCCACGAAAGCTTTTGATGATTTTAAAAAATCAATTGGTTATGACACCGACCACATTCTATAGAAAACAAACACGCCCCAACCGATAACGATTAGGGCGGATAATATATATTTGCTACCATACTGTTTTGAATGGTGCTAAAACCTCAGACTCTAAAACCTTTATAGCCTGCCCGCTGTAGGAGAAGAGGTTACAAAATGGCAAATATTAAGAAAATCACAAATAAAAACGGTTCTATTGTTTACCGTGAACAAATCTACCTAGGTACTGATTGCATGACTGGAAAACAAGTCTATACAACTATTTCAGCACCTACAAAAAAAGAACTCAAACAAAAACGTGAGTTCAAAATAAACGAATTTAAAGATAATGGATACACGCGCTATAAGACTGTTACTGTTAAGAATTACCGTGAACTAAGCGAATTGTGGCTAGAAAACTATAAATTAGAAGTACGCCCACAAAGTTATAGAAATACTGTTAATCGGTTAAATAAGTATCTATTACCCGCTTTTGGTGATATGAAAGTAGAAAGAATTACGCTTCCAATGGTTCAAACCTTTGTAAACAGACTAGTAAATAGCAGGCTAGTTTCTCATAAGGTAGTGATTTCTATTAACAAACGTATTTTAAGATATGCCGTCAATTTACAACTGATTAGGGTGAACCCTGCAGATAATGTTATCGTGCCAAAAGTAAAGAATGGTAGAAAAGAAAAAATTAAACACTTCGATAATAGCCAATTAAAACAATTTAAGGGCTACTTGGATAGTCTGCCTAATACTTTTAGAAATTGCTACTATAAAACGCTGTATCTAACATTACTTGCTACTGGTTTACGTATTGGAGAGGCTGTAGCGCTTGAATGGTCTGATATTGACTTAGACAACGGGGTTATTGACGTTACTAAGACTTATGTAGAAAAAGAAAAAACAGTTAACGACCCCAAATCAAAAGCTGGTAAACGCAAAATACCAATTGATAGAAACACCGTTCTAATGTTACGCCTTTATAAAGCACGTCAACACCAATGTTTTATAAAGCATGGTTATGGCGGTAAAATGGCGGAACACGTATTCTCAAACGGTTTTAGTGCTTACCCAACTGTCGTTGGTTTGCAATACGTACTTACCAAACACTTGGAGCAAGCTGGCTTGCCTCGTTTTACGTTCCACGCTTTCAGACACACACACGCAAGCTTACTTTTGAATGCTGGTATCAGTTACAAAGAATTGCAACACCGTCTCGGTCATTCTACCCTAGCCATGACTATGGATACTTATAGCCATCTATCAAAAGAAAAGGAAAAAGAGGCGGTCAATTTCTTTGAAAAAGCTATGGCGAATTTGTAAAATACATTAAATTACATAACATTAAAATAATACCGCTTACTATAAAGCTTGATTTTATAAGGTTTGTGAATGAATTTTAGAAATTCTCTTACTTTATCTTAAAGAAAGCTAAAACGCCTAATCTGTAGGCGTTTTCTTTATATTATAAGAATCTAATTGTAATATTTTTAATATAACTCTAAAGCCAGAGTAACATTAAGTCTGTATTATATAGTCTGTACTAATTTTTGAAACAAAAAAGGAGCATATAATGCAAACAAATATTTTTAAAACTAAATCGAAATCTATTAAACTTGGTCTTGCCGGTGTAGCCGCAGCAGCAGCACTTATTGCCCCAGCAGTTGCTAACGCTGATTCATACACAGTAAAATCAGGTGATACACTTTCTAAAATTGCTGTAACTTACAACACTACAGTTGAAAAATTGGCTTCAACTAACCAAATCGCTAACGTTGACTTCATCACTGTAGGTCAAATCTTGGAACTAGATTCAGAAGCTACTGCACCAGCAGCAACTACAACTGAAACTGCAGCTGTAGAAGCAGCACCAGCTCCAGCAACAGTGGCAGCAGCACCAGCTGAAACAACAACTACTTCTTACTCATCAAACTTGGGTACTTCAGACGCTCAAGCTAAAGAAATCATTGCTCAACGCGAATCAAGCGGTAGCTACACAGCTCAAAACGGTCAATACTATGGTCGTTACCAATTGACAATGTCATACCTAAATGGTGACTTGTCAGCTGAAAACCAAGAACGCGTTGCCGATTCATACGTAGCAGGACGTTACGGTTCATGGTCAGCAGCCCTCGCATTCTGGAATGCCAACGGTTGGTACTAAGATAAGAGACTTTTCTTAGAGTTAATATTATTTACTATTTAGCGAATTACCAGTATTAGATAGATAAGCTTGAAGAATTTATCTTCAAGCTTTTTTATGTCTACAAAAGATTGAATTTTAGTGTTTTCATAGTAAAAACGAGGTTAATTTCAATATCTCTGTAATATTTTTAACATATTTTCAATCTGCGAGTAATAAATAAATTATATGATAGGAAACAGGAGTTCTAGAGAGGTATATATTTATTGAACATGTATAGTAGGATTACTAAAGCAAAACATAGAAAAATTAGAAATATTATTGTCAGCATCCTTGGAGCTATTTTAGTTGTAGCGATGGTTGTTGTCCTTATTCCAAAAATAGAAGCATTCGCAGAAACTATTACAACTCGTTCAGAGGCAGGAGCTGCGAAAGCTGTGTCAACAAGTTCTGAAAGCTCTGAAGTGTCATCAACAAGTATCAGTTCAACTACAGCAGAATCAGAAGAGTCTAGCAGTAGCTCATCAGAAGAAACTGAAGAAGTTGAGGCATCTTCTACCGAAGAGGTTCAAGAATCAGAAGCAAGTTATGCTGAGGTTGCTCCAGCTAATGATAATACAACGACTGTAGCTGCAGCAACTGCACTATCTTCAACGACATCCCAAACGGCACCATCAGTAGCTTCAAATGGTAATACAGCAGGTGCTGTTGGTTCAGATGCTGCTGCCCAAATGGCTGCTGCAACAGGTGTTCCACAATCAACTTGGGAAGCTATCATTGCACGTGAATCTAATGGAGATCCAACGGTTGCCAATGCTTCAGGAGCATCTGGTTTATTCCAGACTATGCCAGGTTGGGGATCAACTGCAACAGTTCAAGATCAAATTGCAACAGCAATTAAAGTTTACAATACTCAAGGACTGTCAGCTTGGGGATACTAATTTAATAGAAGAAAAAGCACTAATCATCCTATAAAGATGATAGTGCTTTTTTAATATCGTATGGATGGTGACAGATACTTTCTGCTCCATGTTCTTGTAAACTTTCTAGGCTACCAAATCCCCAGGTTACCCCAAGTCTTCGAACTCCTGTTTCTTGTCCACCAATCATATCAAACTTTGTATCGCCGATGATAACAGCTTCATGCGCTTGAATGCCATGTTCCGTTAGACAGGCCTTAATTACATCAGCTTTGTGGAAGTGCTCGGGAGTAGACCCATAGACTTTTTTAAAGTGTGAAATAATACCAAGCTCTGTTAACATCAAGTTAGCCATAGGTTGGTGCTTACTTGTGGTAACAAATAGTGAGTAATTTAAGTCATTTAATTCTTGTAGAGCTTCTGCGATACCAGTGTAAAGAGAGACTTGGTGGACTCCTTTTTCACCATAGTAATCTCTAAAGGTTTTGATAGCATGATTAACCTCGTCAGCTTGCTCAAAATAATGACCGAAAGTGACTTCTAGAGGTGGTCCGATAAATGTTGACAATTGTTTGTCAGTTTGTAAAGGTAGTTGTAACTTTTCAAAGGCATAATTAAATGCTGCTTTAATACCAGGACTTGAATTTACTAGTGTTCCATCAAGGTCAAATAAGATAGATTTCATGTTTACTCTCCTGTAAATTTTGTCAACAATGATTGATAAATACGTCAATTAGCAAGGAACCAAACAAATAGTATTCGAATACTATCGTCTATTCACCAAAGATTTTAGCTTGTAAGCGACGACCAGTAGGTGTGGCTGCTAAACCACCTTCAGCAGTTTCTCGAAAGGCTGTTGGTAAACTAGATCCTACTTGGTACATGGCATCAACAACTTCATCAACTGGAATTTGTGATTTAATGCCAGCCAGTGCCATATCAGCGGCAACTAAGGCAAAACTAGATCCAAGTGCGTTACGTTTGACACAAGGAACCTCGACAAGACCAGCGACAGGGTCACAGATCAAACCTAGCATATTTTTGATGACGAAGGCCACAGCTTGACTAGCTTGGTATGCAGAGCCTCCAGCAGCTTTAACAAGAGCAGCTGCGCTCATGGCTGAAGCAGACCCGACTTCGGCTTGACAGCCCCCTTCAGCACCGGAAATAGAAGCGTTATTTCCGATAACCAGTCCAAAGGCACCAGCAGTGAATAAGAACTCTAACTGCTCTTCTTCAGAGAGGTTTAATTTATCAATAGCCGTTGTTAAGACAGCAGGTAAGCATCCAGCAGAGCCTGCTGTTGGAGTTGCACAGACAAGCCCCATTTTGGCGTTTAGTTCGTTGACAGCAATTGCGTTTCGAACAGCTGTTAAAATGGTTGTATCAGACAAGGTTTTACCTGATTTTAAGTAGGCATCCATCTTGACAGCGTCTCCGCCTGTCAGTCCACTAATTGATTTACTAGGAGTGAGTCCATCAGTAACAGAATTTTTCATGACTTGAAGATTTTTCTTCATGATATGAATAATTTCATCACGGCTACGTCCGTTCAATTCTGTTTCTGTGGAAATCATTAGCTCAGCAATATTGCCGTTAAAGTCTTTATCGGCTTGTTCAACTAATTCTTTAATAGAATAAAACATTCTTTTCCTTTCTAGTCAAAGAAATTGACATTGTGTAGGTGCGGAATGTGCTGGATTTGTTCCACAGCTTTATGACAATCACGTGAGTCAACTTCGATAATCATAATGGCTTTTTCCCCGGCGCGTTCGCGGGTCACATTCATTTGAGCAATGTTGATATTGTGTTCAGAAAGAATATCTGTTACTTTAGCAATCATACCAGGAATATCTTGGTGAACGATAATAAGAGTAGGGGTATTCATTTTAAGAGAAACAGAGAAGCCATTGAGTTCAGTAACTTCAATATTTCCTCCACCAATTGATACACCTGTGATACTCATGCTTTTATCCCCTTTTTCAACGGTAATCTTAGCAGTATTTGGGTGAGGGGCATTACTGTCCTTTAAAATATCCCAATAAATGCGTACCCCTTTTTGGTGAGCGATTTCTAATGAATTTTTAATATCTGGATTGTCAGTATCCATTCCTAGGATACCAGCAACGAGTGCTTTATCAGTTCCGTGTCCACGGTAAGTTTTAGCAAATGAATTATATAAATGAAATGTTACGGAATCAGGAATTTCTCCGAAAATAGAGTTAACAATTTTTCCAATACGAACAGCACCAGCAGTGTGGCTGCTTGATGGGCCAATCATAACAGGTCCGATAATATCAAAGACGGATCGGAATTTTAGATTTTTCATATCTACTCCTTCTAGAATCTATGCTTACTTATTATAACAAAGGAAAGAAAATGGGTAAACGATAATAAATCGCTTACTTTCATAGAAAATGAGAAAAAGATTTAAAAATAAGTCTAAATGCCTTACATAACTGGAAATTCATGTTATAATAGTCTTCGCGTGGATTTCTGCGCTCAAAATCGACCTTCAAATCGATTTTTGAAAAACTGGGCCCTTCAAGCCTATGTTCGAAAAAAATATCTTGATGGGAGGATTATCATGACAGATAATTCAAAAACACGTGTTGTTGTTGGTATGAGTGGAGGCGTTGATTCGTCTGTAACTGCTCTTCTTTTGAAAGAACAAGGTTACGACGTTATTGGTGTTTTCATGAAAAACTGGGATGACACAGATGAATTCGGTGTGTGTACAGCAACCGAAGATTACAAAGACGTAGCAGCTGTTGCTGACCAAATCGGCATTCCGTATTATTCTGTTAACTTTGAAAAAGAGTACTGGGATCGTGTCTTCGAATACTTCCTTGCGGAATACCGTGCAGGACGTACGCCAAATCCAGATGTAATGTGTAATAAGGAAATCAAATTTAAAGCCTTCCTTGACTACGCTATGACACTTGGTGCTGATTATGTGGCAACTGGGCACTACGCACAAGTCTCTCGCGATGAAGATGGTACAGTCCACATGCTTCGTGGTGCAGATAATAACAAAGACCAAACTTATTTCTTGAGTCAATTGTCACAAGAACAATTGGAAAAAGTAATGTTCCCACTTGGTCACTTGGAAAAACCAGAAGTGCGTAAAATTGCTGAACGCGCGGGACTTGTAACAGCTAAGAAAAAAGATTCAACAGGAATTTGCTTTATTGGTGAAAAGAACTTTAAACAATTCCTTAGTCAATATTTACCAGCTCAAAAAGGTCGCATGATGACTGTTGATGGCCGTGATATGGGTGAACACGCTGGTTTGATGTATTACACAATCGGTCAACGTGGAGGTCTTGGTATCGGTGGTCAACAAGGTGGCGACAATGCTCCTTGGTTTGTTGTCGGAAAAGACCTTTCAAAAAATATTCTTTACGTTGGTCAAGGTTTCTACCATGAGTCACTAATGTCAACTAGCCTTGATGCTTCAAGTATTCACTTTACACGTGATATGCCTGAAGAATTTACAATGGAAGTTACTGCAAAATTCCGTTATCGCCAACCTGATTCAAAAGTTACTGTTCATGTTAAAGGTGACAAAGCAGAAGTTGTCTTTGATGAACCACAACGTGCTATCACACCAGGTCAAGCTGTTGTATTCTACGATGGTGAAGAATGCCTAGGTGGCGGAATCATCGATATAGCTTATAAAAATGGCGTTGCTTGCCAATATATCTAGTTGACAAAGGTGTAAAGATAAGTTGACAGGTTTACTTTTGGGAATGATGCTAGGAGATTATCTTATGAGAGTGGGAGTTATTCAAGCGAGTACAAGGTCAGATATAAATGACCTCTTATTTCAATCAGTGCAGAAAGCTGTAAAGGGACTACACGAAGTTGTTAACTTTGGAATGTTCCCAAATGAAGCAGCAAACTTTTCATATGTTGAAGTGGCTGTTATGGTAAGCTTGTTGATTGAAACACAAAGTCTAGATTTTGTGGTGACTGGTTGTTCATCTGGTCAAGGGATGATGCTTGCTTGTAATAGTTTACCTGGCTTGTGTTGTGGCTTTATTCAAACACCACAAGATGCTTATCTTTTTGGTCGTATTAATAATGGCAATGTTGTTTCTTTGCCATTAGGCTTAAATTTTGGGTGGTCAGGTGAGCTAAATTTACAGTACACTCTAGATAAGTTATTTGAAGATGAGTTCGGTTGTGGATATCCAAAAGAAGACGCTAAACGTAAACGGCAAGACGCTGACAACTTGGTAAAGTTAGCGACTATCACCAAACGCTCTTTTAGTGATATCCTAGATCAACTCGATCAAAACCTTCTCCGAAAAATCTTATGTCGAGAAAGTTTTTATAACTATCTTATGACTAATGGGAAAAATCAACTATTGCTCGAAAAATTATCGGCGATTAAATTGACAATTTAACTTAATTTGATACAATAATCATAACAATAATCATGATGGTCAAAGCTCATGAGAATTGTGCGTTTTTGTCGCACAGTTTTCGAGGGTTTTGATCGTTTTTTTGTTTTACTAATCGTATTTTATATTTGGAAAGGAATGCTTTGAGTAGCTTAGCTAATCTTTTGATTATTTTAATTTGATAAAAAGATTGGCAAAGGTTTACTTGATATTGTAATTGAATCATGACACATGAATTTGCTGAAAATTATGATGTAATTGTTGTTGGTGCTGGGCATGCTGGTGTAGAAGCTAGTTTAGCTGCAGCTCGTATGGGTTGTAAAACAATGCTCGCAACAATCAATTTGGAAATGTTATCCTTTATGCCATGTAACCCTGCTATCGGAGGTTCTGCCAAAGGTATCGTCGTTCGTGAAATCGATGCTCTTGGTGGAGAAATGGGTAAGAACATTGACAAGACTTACATCCAAATGAAAATGCTTAATACTGGTAAAGGTCCTGCTGTACGTGCTCTTCGTGCACAAGCTGATAAGGCGCTTTACTCTCGTACAATGAAGCATACTGTTGAACAGCAAGAGAATTTGACATTACGTCAGTCAATGATTGAAGAAGTTTTAGTTGAAGATGGAAAAGTTGTTGGTGTTCGCACAGCTACTAATCAAAAATTTTCAGCTAAAGCTGTCGTTATCACAACTGGTACAGCTCTTCGTGGAGAAATCATTTTAGGAGAACTCAAATATTCATCTGGTCCTAATAACAGCTTGGCTTCTATCGGACTTGCTGATAACTTAAAAGAACTTGGTCTTGAAATTGGTCGATTCAAAACAGGAACACCACCACGCGTTAAAGCAAGTTCTATCAATTATGACGAAACAGAAATTCAACCAGGTGATGAAAAACCAAATCATTTCTCATTCATGTCAAATGATGAAGATTATCTCAAAGATCAAATTCCTTGCTGGTTGACATATACTAACCAAACAAGCCACGATATTATCAATAAAAACCTTTATCGTGCCCCAATGTTCTCAGGTATTGTTAAAGGTGTCGGTCCTCGTTATTGCCCATCTATCGAAGATAAAATTGTTCGTTTTGCAGATAAAGAACGTCACCAACTTTTCCTAGAACCAGAAGGACGTGAAACTGAAGAAGTGTACATTCAAGGATTGTCAACAAGTCTTCCTGAGGATGTTCAAAAAGAATTGGTTCACTCAATTAAAGGGCTTGAAAATGCTGAAATGATGCGTACAGGTTATGCGATTGAGTATGATATCGTTTTGCCACACCAATTGCGTGCAACACTTGAAACTAAGAAAATTTCTGGACTTTTTACCGCAGGTCAAACTAATGGTACTTCAGGTTATGAAGAAGCTGCAGGACAAGGGATTGTTGCTGGTATCAATGCCGCTCTTAAAGTTCAAGGTAAACCAGAAATGATTCTAAAACGTAGTGATGCTTACATTGGTGTTATGATTGATGACTTGGTAACAAAAGGAACTTTGGAACCTTATCGTTTGTTGACAAGTCGTGCAGAATATCGTTTGATTTTGCGTCATGATAATGCTGATATGCGTTTGACTGAAATTGGTCACCGTGTTGGTTTGGTTGATGAAGAACGCTATGAACGTTACTTGAACCGTAAACGTCAATTTGACAATGAGTTGACAAGACTGTCAAGTCTTAAAATCAAGCCTGTCAAGGAAACTAATGCACGTATTGAAGCACTTGGTTTCAAACCATTGACAGATGCCTTGACAGCTAAAGAATTCATGCGTCGTCCAGAAATCAATTATGAAATTGCAACAAGTTTTGTCGGTCCTGCGGAAGAAAAACTGGATAGCAAAGTAATTGAACTTTTGGAAACTGAAATCAAATACGAAGGTTACATCAACAAAGCACTTGATCAAGTGGCTAAAATGAAACGCATGGAAGAAAAACGCATCCCTTCTAATATTGACTGGGATGATATCGATTCTATTGCGACAGAAGCTCGTCAAAAATTCAAGAAAATTAATCCTGAAACTATCGGACAAGCAAGCCGTATTTCAGGGGTTAACCCAGCTGATATTTCTATCTTGATGGTTTACTTGGAAGGTAAACAAAAACACCATCGTAACCAATAAGATTAAGTATCATTAACACAAGAAAGCAACCCTTATTAATTGGGGTTGCTTTTCTGCTTTCCTACTATAAATTAAACCTATTTTATGGTATAATTATAAGCTAAGAGGTTAACCAATGAAAAGATTTCGATTTGCAACTATCCACTTAGTCATGATTGGCCTTATTTTATTTGGCATCTTGGCTATCTGTGTCAGACTTTTTCAGACGGAGTCAGCTATCTTAGCTGCAATCTTTTTAGCGCTTTCTTTACTTGTAGCTTTGCTTTACTACCAAAAAGAAAATTACGAGTTATCGGAACTTGAACAAATTGAATTATTAAACAACCAAACAGAAGTTGGTTTAAAACACTTGTTGGAACAAATGCCAGTAGGGGTTGTTCAGTTTGATCAAGAAACAAATGAGGTAGAATGGTTCAATCCATACGCAGAGCTCATTTTCACTAGTGAAGAAGGAGAGTTTGAGGATGATGTCATTCGTAGAATTATTGGGGCTAAGCGAGAAGGGGACGCCACTCAGACATTTGAGTTAAATGGCAATAAGTACTCATCTTACATCGATTCTTCAACTGGGATTTTCTATTTCTTTGATACATCTATGGGAAATCGTCAGTTGGGGGATGCGGCCTTTTTACGTCCAGTTATTGGGATTATTTCCATCGACAACTATGATGATGTGACAGATGATTTATCAGACGCTGAGATTTCACAAATCAATAGCTTCATCGCCAACTTTATTTCGAATTTTACAAAGTCAAAAAATATTTTTTATCGTCGTGTCAACATGGACCGTTTCTACTTTTTTACTGATTATGCTGTGTTGAGTAGTTTGATTGACGATAAATTTGATGTTTTGGAAGCTTTTCGAAAACAAGCTAAAGAAGAACATAATTTGCCATTAACGCTTAGTATGGGTGTTTCTTATGGTGATGACAATCACCAACAAATTGGACAAGTAGCTTTGCAGAATTTGAATACAGCACTTGTTCGTGGTGGTGATCAGGTTGTTATTTGTGAAAACGACGAGCATAAGAAACCATTATATTTTGGTGGTGGCTCAGTATCTACCGTCAAGCGTACACGTACGCGTACACGTGCCATGATGACAGCTATCTCAGACCATATCAAAGGTGTTGACCGTGTCTTTGTGGTTGGTCACCGTAATATTGATATGGATGCTCTTGGTTCAGCTGTAGGGATGCAATTTTTCGCAAGTAATATCAACAAAGAATCTTATGTTGTATACAATCCAGATGAGATGAGTCCTGATATTACGCGTGCTGTTAAAAGATTGCAAGAAGATGCTAAGACACGACTTATTACTATTAAGCAGGCGATGTCAATGATGACAGAACGCTCATTGTTAATTATGGTCGATCATTCTAAGATTGATTTGACCTTATCGCAAAAGCTTTACAATAAGTTTACAGATGTGATTGTTGTAGACCATCATCGTCGTGATGAAAACTTCCCAGAAAATGCTGTTCTCACTTTCATTGAAAGTGGAGCAAGCAGTGCTAGTGAGTTAGTTACAGAATTGATTCAATTCCAGAATGCTAAGAAGCGTTTGAGTAAAATTCAAGCGAGTGTCTTGATGGCAGGTATTATGCTTGATACGAAGAATTTCTCAGCAAGCGTTACAAGTCGAACATTTGATGTTGCAAGTTATCTTCGAGCTCACGGAAGTGATAGTATTGAAATTCAAAATATTTCTCAAACGGATTTTGAGGAATATCGATTGGTTAATGAATTAATCCTTAGAGGCCGAAAAATTTACGATAACATTATCATTGCTAGCGGGCGTGATGGTGTCAATTATAGTAAAGTGGTTGCTAGTAAGGCGGCTGATACCATGCTATCTTTAGCTGGTATTGAGGCGACATTTGTTTTGGTGCAAGTTGCTCCAAATAAAGTTGCTATTTCAGCGCGTAGTCGTAGTAAGATTAATGTTCAGCGCATGATGGAAGAACTCGGTGGTGGTGGTCACTTTACCCTAGCTGCATGTCAGTTGGAAAATATGTCAGTGAGCCAAGCAGAGAGTGCTTTACTTGATGTGATTGAAAATGATTTAAGAGAAAATATGGAGGCAGAGAGATGAAAGTAATTTTTCTAGCAGATGTTAAAGGAAAAGGTAAAAAAGGCGAAATCAAAGAAGTTCCAACAGGATATGCTCAAAACTTTTTGATTAAGAAAAATCTTGCAAAAGAAGCTACTAACCAAGCGATTGGTGAACTAAAAGGTAAACAAAAATCAGAAGAAAAAGCTCAAGCTGAAGTCTTGGCTGAAGCTAAAGCTCTTAAAGCTGAGCTTGAAAAAGAAGAAACTGTTGTTAAGTTTACTGAAAAAGTTGGACCTGATGGACGTACATTTGGTTCAATTACTGCTAAGAAAATTGTTGAAGAATTATCAAAACAATTTGGTCTAAAAATCAACAAACGCGCGATTAATTTGGATCATCCAATTCGTGCAATTGGTTCTGTTGAAGTACCTGTGAAATTACATAAAGAAGTTACTGCTGAAATCAAATTAAATATTAAAGAAGCATAATAATATTTGAGCTTATTAGGGGAGGTGAAAAAATTGGCAGAAGAGCCAGAATTGAGAGTTCAGCCACAGGATTTATTAGCAGAGCAATCTGTCTTAGGTTCTATTTTTATCTCGCCAGATAAACTCATTACTGTTCGTGAATTTGTTAGCCCAGATGACTTTTACAAATACTCGCACCGCGTAATTTTTAAAGCTATGATTACTTTGAGTGATCGTAATGAGGCTATCGATGCAACGACTGTAAGAACGATTCTTGATGACCAAGGAGACTTACAAAATATTGGTGGTTTGTCTTATATTGTTGAATTGGTCAACAGTGTACCGACAAGTGCCAATGCTGAATATTATGCTAAGATTGTTGCTGAAAAAGCAATGTTGCGTAATATCATCTCTAGGTTGACAGAGACTGTAAACCTTGCTTATGAAGGGGCAACTGATTCAGAAGATGTCATTGCGGGGGCTGAAAAAGCACTTATTGAAATTAATGAGCACAGCAACCGTAGTGGTTTCCGTAAGATTTCGGATGTCTTGAAAGTTAACTACGAAAACTTGGAAATTCGTTCACGTCAAACGAGTGATGTTACTGGTTTACCAACAGGATTTCGTGATTTGGATAAGATTACAACAGGTTTACATCCAGATCAGTTAGTTATTCTAGCTGCCCGTCCAGCCGTCGGGAAAACAGCCTTTGCTTTGAACATTGCTCAAAATGTTGGGACTAAGCAAAATAGACCTGTAGCTATCTTCTCTCTGGAAATGGGTGCTGAAAGTTTGGTTGACCGTATGTTGGCTGCTGAAGGGATGGTTGATTCTCACAACCTTAGAACTGGTCAGCTAACCGATCAAGAATGGAATAACATTACCATTGCTCAGGGAGCTTTGGCTGATGCACCAATCTATATTGACGATACGCCTGGTATCAAGATTACTGAAATTCGTGCACGTGCCCGCAAGTTGTCTCAAGAGGTCGAAGGTGGTCTTGGTTTGATTGTAATTGACTATCTTCAGTTGATTACAGGGATACGTCCTGAGAACCGTCAACAAGAGGTTTCTGATATTTCTCGTCAATTGAAGATTTTGGCTAAGGAATTGAAGGTTCCTGTTATTGCCTTGAGTCAGTTGTCTCGTGGTGTTGAACAACGTCAAGATAAACGACCAGTTTTGTCAGATATTCGTGAATCTGGATCTATCGAGCAGGATGCGGATATTGTAGCTTTCTTATACCGTGATGATTATTATCGTCGTGAAGGTGAAGAAAGCGATGATGCTGTTGAGGATAATACGATTGAAGTTATCTTAGAGAAAAACCGTTCAGGTGCGCGTGGAACGGTGAAATTAATCTTTCAAAAGGAATATAATAAATTCTCTAGTATTGCGCAATTTGAAGAGCGTTAAGCAAAAAAACTTTTATAAGGAGCAAACGATAAGATGAGTGATGCATTTGCAGATGTAGCAAAAATGAAAAAAATCAAAGAAGATATTAAAGCCCACGAAGGTCAATTGGTTGAATTGACACTCGAAAATGGTCGTAAACGCGAAAAAAATAAAATTGGTCGTTTGACTGAAGTTTACCCATCATTGTTTATCGTTGAATACAATGAAAACTCTGATGTTCCAGGTGCGATTAATAATTCATACGTTGAATCATACACTTATTCAGACATTTTAACTGAAAAAACATTGATTCGTTATTTTGATTAATTTTATCTAAGAATAAACATACAAAAGGCTTTACAGAGCCTTTTTTTTATGTTAAACTAAATTCTGTGTGAAATAATAGCGGGAGAGTATGAAGCTCGTCAACAGTTGGCTCTTCTACAGTTTTTCTTTCTATAGAAAAGCTTCTAGAAGTCGGAAAAGTAATCTTGGCTGTTTAGATGAAAGTCACCTGCACGAATCAGGATTCTCTAAATTGTTATTTCCTACAAAATTTTTATTTTATAGGAGGACATTTTAAATGTCACGTTATACAGGTCCATCATGGAAACAATCTCGTCGCCTTGGCTTGTCTCTTACAGGTACAGGTAAAGAATTAGCACGTCGTAACTACGTGCCAGGTCAACACGGTCCTAACAACCGTAGCAAACTTTCTGAATACGGTTTGCAATTGGCTGAAAAACAAAAACTTCGTTTCACTTACGGTGTAGGTGAAAAACAATTCCGTAACTTGTTCGTACAAGCTACTAAAGTTAAAGGTGGAACTCTTGGTTTCAACTTTATGGTTCTTTTGGAACGTCGTCTTGACAACGTTGTTTACCGTCTAGGTCTTGCAACTACTCGTCGTCAAGCTCGTCAATTCGTTAACCACGGTCACATCCTTGTTGATGGTAAACGTGTTGATATCCCTTCATATCGCGTAACTCCAGGTCAAGTTATCTCAGTTCGCGAAAAATCAGCTAAAGTACCTGCTATCCTTGAAGCTGTTGAAGCTACTCTTGGGCGTCCAGCATTCGTATCATTCGACGCTGAAAAACTTGAAGGTTCATTGACTCGTCTTCCAGAACGCGACGAAATCAACCCAGAAATCAACGAAGCTCTTATCGTTGAATACTACAACAAAATGCTTTAATTCACTGTTTATTGAAGTATTTAAAACCACGGTTTTTCCGTGGTTTTTTTGTTTTCTTATTGAATATAAAAAAGCCACCTTTATGGTGGTTTTTGTTAAAGCGGCAAAAGTTTCAGGATGAGATTAGTCATTTGGTATGGTGATTCTTTTTTACCTTTAGCAATCCAGGATTGGCAAAGGCCGAAAAAGGCATAGGCGAAGTAAATACTGCTGTATTCTCTCTCAACAGGACTTAATTCATTACGGCCAAAACGGTCTTGTAAATCAGTATTAATGAAAATACGTACTTTATTAGTGATAAAAGCTTGGAATTCACGAGTTCCGTTAGCTGAAATCAAGGCAGATAAGAGCTGCTCACGTTTTAGAAATTCAAAAATTTCCAAAAAGGCTTGAGCTTTATTGCCTTCGTGCTTTTCAAAAATGTATTCAACCTGATTAAAGAGCGTTTGTTGGCAAGAATCAATCAACTCAAATTTATCCTTGTAATGAGTGTAGAAGCTAGAACGGCTAATACCAGCTTCTTTAGCCAACTTAATCGTTGTAATATCATCAAAACTTTCTGTTTTTAGGAGGCTAACCATAGCTTCTTGAATAGCCCTCTTAGTGTTTGCTTTGCGGTTGTCATGTGCCATAAACAATTTCTTTTGAACACTTTTAGACAGAGTGTCCAAAATCTCCTTCTCTTGTCTTGAAATTATTTCATATCCTTGTATAATATATTTTATCATAATTTTTGAACAGTGTGTCTAAATTAGGAGAAAATATGTTAGAAGAATTAAAAGCACTTATTAAAAGTCCCAAACTTTGGGTAACAATGATTGGGGTTGCGCTTGTTCCAGCTCTTTATAACTTGTCATTCTTAGGCTCTATGTGGGACCCTTATGGGAATGTAGAGAATTTGCCAGTGGCAGTTGTTAACGAGGATAAGTCAGCAACGCTAAATGATAAAACATTGACAATCGGTGATGACATAGTAGACAGTATGTCTAAAAATAAAGCCCTTGATTATCACTTTGTCAGCCAGAAAAAAGCTGATAAAGGTTTAAAGGATGGCGATTACTACATGGTTATCACATTACCAGAAGATTTGTCAGAGAAAGCCTCTAGCTTATTAACGGATAATCCGAAGAAATTAAACATTAAGTATCAAACAACAGCTGGACGTAGCTTTGTCGCTTCTAAAATGAGCGAATCTGCGATGACCAAGCTTAAAGATACTGTTTCTGAAAATATCACAGAAACTTATACAAAAGCTGTATTCAAGAGCATGTCTAGTTTACAAGATGGTTTGAAAAAGGCTAGTGATGGTGGAACACAACTGGTTGATGGAAGTCAAAAGCTTGAATCAGGTAGCCAAACTATTACTGATAATCTCAACACAGCAGCATCAGGCAGCCAAACTTTAGCAGACGGAACAGCAACACTTTCAAGCGGCTTGACAACTTATACAAATGGAGTATCCACTTTGGCGAGTGGTGCAAATGAATTAAATAGTAACTCAGTGGCTCTTATCAGAGGTATCGCTCAGCTAAAAGAAAGTTCTACACAAGTACAACGACTAGTTGATGGGGCTAATAGTTTAACAGATGGTTTACAGCAACTGGCAACCTCTACAACACTTTCAGCAGAAGAATCTGCAAATATTCAGTCATTAATTTCAGGTTTACCTCAATTAAATGCTGGAATTCAACAATTAAATGCTTCAGTTTCTGAGATTTCTACTAATGTTGGTATCACACAAATTTCGACTGTTTTAAGTGATATTGCTTCACAAGCTCAGGGAATTTTGGAGGCAGAAGAAAAGGATAGTTCAGACAGATTAGCTGCTATTCAAGCAACAGCTGCTTACCAAAGTTTAGATGCAAGTCAGCAGGCTGAACTGGTTAATGCATTAAATACTTCAGGAAACAGTGTTAGTCAACAAGCACAGCAAATTTTAACAGATGTTCAAACAATGAAGGCTTCTTTATCACCTTTATCAAGTAAGGTAACTGAATTGCAGGCGGGAGTTTCACAAATTGCAAGCCAATCAAATATTGCTTTACCTGGATCTGTTGCAGCTTTAACAAAATTATCTGCTGGTTTAACTAAGGTTAATACAGTTACCACTACACAACTTGTTCCTGGAAGTAGTCAAATCGCTTCAGGAGTCTCAACGCTTAACACAAAATTAAGTAGTGGTGCAAATGAATTGTTGACAGGGGCAACAACCTATACAAACGCTGTCTCGCAAATCGCTTCTGGTGCTAACCAATTGGTTGCTAATAATACTCAGCTAACAAGTGGTGCTTCTCAATTGCAATCGGGAGCACAAGAATTGGCTTCTGGTTCAAGTAAATTGGCTGCTGGTAGTGGCACATTGACAAATGGCTTGACAACATTGACAGATGGCTTGACAACGTTGACAAGCTCATTATCTGATGCTAGTCATCAATTATCATTAGTTTCAGTAGATAGTAAGAATGCGAAAATGGTTTCTGCTCCGGTATCTACAGCTGCTAAAGATAATGATAACGTGAAAGTAAATGGTATTGGTATGGCACCTTACATGATTGCGGTATCACTTATGGTAGTTGCCCTTTCAACGAACGTTATCTTTGCCAGCTCATTGTCAGGACGCCCAGTGAAAAATCGTTTTGAATGGGCCAAACAAAAACTCTTTATTAATGGATTGATTTCAACTGTTGGTTCATTAGTATTGTATGGTGCTATTCAATTCCTTGGATTTGAGGCCAACTATGAATGGAGAACAATCTTCCTTATCATCTTAGGTGGTTGGACATTAATGGCTCTTGTAACGGCTCTAGTTGGTTGGGATAATCGTTACGGTTCATTCCTTTCGCTTGTTATGTTATTACTTCAAGTCGGTTCTGCAGGTGGTTCATATCCAATCGAGCTTAGTCCTAAGTTCTTCCAAGTTGTTCACCCATATATGCCAATGACTTACATTGTAACAGGTTTACGTCAAACCATTTCGATGACAGGTTCAATTGGTACACAAGTCGGTGTTCTTTCAGCATTCCTTGTTGCTTTCATGATATTTGGGCTTATCATTTACAGACAACCAAAAACAGGAAATTAAGATTACTAGATTGAGGAAAACGTTCATTTTGGACAATTTCTTCAATCTTTTTTTGCTGTAAACGATGTTCTCAGTTTTTACAATCAGATTATTTGAAAAACGAAGGAAACTTTTATACACTTAAAGAGTTAACTAGAGAATGCTGATTAAGACAGCCTTTCTTTACAATATATTTACAGCGATGTAAATAATTAATTTGCTATTTAGATTGAGAAAACGATGTCACTTATTACTATTATTTTGTCATTATTGGTTGCTTTGGAACATTTTTATATTATGTATTTAGAAACAGTTGCAACACAATCACCTGCGACAGCGCGTGTTTTTGGACTACCGCAAGAAGAGTTAGAACGTGAGTCTGTAAGTAATTTATTTAAAAATCAAGGTGTTTACAATGGCTTGATTGCGGTATTTTTACTTTACGGTATCTTTACAGAAAATATTAGTATTGTGGTTATTTTTCTTTTGAACGTTATTTTGGCAGCAATTTATGGTAGCTTGACGGCTGATAAAAAAATCATACTTAAGCAAGGTGGCCTAGCTATTTTAGCTTTGTTAACATTTTTATTTTAATAAAATAAAAGGTATCGCATTGTGACCTGCACCCCAAAAGTTAGACAGAAAAAAATCTAACAATTGGGGTGTTTTTGTATGAAATTAAGTTATGAAGATAAACTCGAAATATATCAGTTAAGACAGGACAGCCTTTTCTAGTCTTATATTAGTCGAAAGTACGGTATGTGTCTCTCCAATCTTAAATACATGGTACGGCTTATGGAGAGACATGGCGTTGAAGTGGTTAGAAAAGGTAAAAATAACTATTATTCTCCAGACTTAGAGCAGGAAATCATTAATAAAGTTCTTATTGAAGGCCAATCTCAGCTCACTGTATCGCTTGATTATGCTCTTCCCCACCAGTCTATACTCACAAATTGGATAGCACAATACAAGAAAAACAGGTATACTATTGTTGAGAAAACAAGAGGGAGACCAAGTAAGATGGGACGTAAACCCAAGAAAAATGGGAAGAGATAACTGAACTAGAACGTGTTTTTGAAGAGAATGAACGTTTTAGAACGGAGAATGCTTATCTAAAAAAGTTGAGAGAATTATGCTTGAGGGACGAGGCCTTACAGCGCAAAAGGCGGAGACAGTTAGAGAACTGGTCTCAGGAGGATTTCGATTAGACCTCTTACTGAAAACCGCTAAGCTAGCTCGCTCTACCAACTATTATCAGTTGAAACGGTTTAATAGAGCTAATAAAGATGAGAAAGTCAAAGAGATGATTCAAACCATTTACGTTGACTATAAGGGTAACTATGGTTACCGTCGTATTCATTTAGAACTAAGAAATCGTGGATTTGTTATCAATCATAAGAAGGTTCAACGGTTAATGACAGTCATGGGACTCGCTACTCGTACTCGTTGTAAGCGTAAATACTCGTCTTACAAGGGAGAGATTGGGGAAAGAGCTGATAAACTAATTCAACTTCAGTTTGAAGAGACTAAGCCTTATGAGAAATGTTATACAGATTTCACTGAATTCGCTCTACCAAACATTAAGGAGAAGCTCTACTTATCTCCTGTTCTTGATGGCTACAATAGTGAGATTATTGACTTTACCTTATCACGCTCACCTGATTTAAAACAGGTCCAAACCATGCTTAAAAAAGCCTTTCCAGCTGACTCTTACAGATGGACTACTCTTCACAGCGATCAATGGTGGCAATATCAACATCAGTCTTATCATGATTTTTTGGCATCCAAGGGAATCCGTCCGTCCATGTCTAGGAAAGAGAATAGCCCAGATAATGGGATAATAGAGTCTTTCTTTGGCATCTTAAAATCTGAGATGTTTTACGGTTATGAAAAGACTCTTAAGTCGCTTGACAAGCTGGAACAAGCCATTACAGATTATATTTTTTATTAAAACAATAAACGTATCAAGGCAAAATTAAAAGGACTCAGTCCTGTGCAATACAGAACTAAATCCTTATCATAATTAAGTGTCCAACTTTTGGGGGTCAGTACAACTCAAATTAAACTAAAGAAAGCTGATTTTTCACCTGAGTAATAATGTAATGTTAGGGATTTGTCATAGTTTTTGGTGTTGTTTTAAAAGTGAGTAGTTAGGAGTAAAACAACCTTAAATTTCTTGTAGAGTAATTTCCATGTTTTAAGTGAAAAATCAATCGATTTTAGAATTATTTATCGTCTTTTTTAACCATATTTTTAACGCCTTCAATACCCCCTTCAACAGCCTCTTTGGTATCTTCGGCAACTTCTTTAACTTTTGAAACTACTTTTTCAGCAGCTCCTTCTTTTTCAGTTTTTTTATCATCAGTTACTTTTCCGATACCTTCTTTAATAGTACCTTTAGCTTGATTAAATTTTTCTTCTACTGACATAGTGTTATCCTCCATTGGAAAATCAGATTATTGAAAATGAACGTTTTTAAACAATTCATTTAAATTTTTAGGCATAAAAGAATTTAGTGAACTCTTGGTTCTGCTTTAGCAGTCTCTTTGGTATCTTCGGCAACTCCTTTAACTTTTTCCTTTGCAGCTGAGAAGCCATCACTCAATCCCTCTTTTGCGCTTTCAAACTTATCGGAAGTAAATTTACTTGTTGATTCAACAACTCCAGTTGCTCGATCTTGCAGGCTTACTGAGTCTGCTTCATGTTGCTCTTTAGTCTTGATATCAACAACATCTACATTAACTTCAACCACTTCCAAATTAGTCATCTTAGAAATTTCTGAAACAACAATCTCTTTGATTTTCTTGTATAATTCAGGAATATTCTTTTGATATTCGACAATTACGTTCAAATCAACAGCAACTTGCTCTTTACCAACTTCAACATTGATTCCGCTTGCAACGTTATCAGTATTGATAAGTTTTCCAGTTAGTTTTGAGAAAAAGCCGCCATCAATATCCAGTAAACCTGGAACATTTTCTAAAGAAAGACCAATAATTTTTTGAATGACTTTATCTTCATAGGTCAATTCGCCTTTTACTTCTTTTACTTCTTTTACTTTTTGTTCTACATTTGACATATAAATCACCTTTACTATTTAAATAATTGTTTTTGTTGAATATAATATCCAATTCCAACTCCTAGAGTGGCGCAAATCAAGACAAATAAAGTCTTAAAAAAACCATAGGATAGGATGAGGCACGCTAAGATAGCACCCGCCAATCCGGAAAGAAATAGATATTGGTATTTTTTAAACCATTCCATTTTTTTACTTCCTTACTTTACACGACTAACAGTTTTTTTACGTGGTGGTTTAGGCTTGTATTCTTTTACAGAAATATACAGTTTTACACGATGATTCATTCCAAAAAACTGTTTCAATCCATCAGCTATCTCATCTTTAATTATTTGAGTTCGTTTAATAATGTTGTCTGATGGAAGCATTTGTCCTTCTACGTGAACTAAACATTTATTCTTACGACAGTCTACCTTAATAGTAGGATCCTTTATAAAATTGTGATTAGCAACCACACAACGTACAAATCCTTCAATAGCTGAATTTTTTAATTTTAGGTTCCCGTCGACATCAGGTAACTGAATCTCTAAATATTGTTTAGGATAAAAGAGTGTAACAAGCATTAGAAACAACACTACAGCTGAAAGTACTAGAGCACCCCAGAAAATATATCTTGAAAGATAAAATTCTAAAAAGGAATTTTTATTCCAACCAACTAAATGAAGTCCTAAGCCACTGAATTTAAGATAATCTAGTAAAATAGGAATCAAAATTGTCAAGATTATAATACATAAAATAAGGTAAAATATTTTTTTGTTTTTTGACATATTGAATCCTTTCATCAATAGAATTTGAATTTTAATCTATTCCTGTCAAGAAAGGTTCAAGTTCAATCTTTTTTCCCTAGGAAAAATGATACTACTGAAACAACAATAACCGCTCCTAAGATTGATGGAATTAATGCCATTCCAGCTAGACTAGGTCCCCATGCACCGAAAAGTGATTGTCCAACAGATGAACCGACTAAACCTGCAATAATATTAGCGATTATTCCCATGGAATCTCCCTTTTTAGTGATTCCACCTGCAATAAGACCGATAAGTCCTCCTACGATAATAGCCCAAAGCATAATGTCTTCCCCTTTCTAAATTGTGGAAAGTTAGATTATTTGGAAAATCAAATAATCTAAAGAGTTATATTTTAGCTAAAACATTTTTATATTAATCTTAACAATCATAAGATTAATGTTAGTATATACCGGTTGGTAACAGTATAAGTCAACCAAAATGATAAGTCAATTAAAATGTTTTCGTTTACAAAAAAATAGAATAAAAAGCATCAATCGCTTTTGCAAAAGATTGCATAGATTTATAAGTATTTTATGTTATGATTCTTGTAGTTTTTTGAACAGTTTTGTAAATACTCTAAATATATAGTTATTATTATCAGACCATTCTGATAATTAAATGATTCATCAATAAAACATTTGATTATGTTGGTATATCCCTAAGATTTTTAGTTAATTAAAACGTTAAAAAAACTCCTTAAGAAGCGAGAGTGACGAAAGTGGAAATAAAATGTATAATTGAAATATGTAAACAATTACATACTTTTTCTTTATGAAGTATCATCCAATGAAAAGCCTAAATCATACACAAGATACTGTGTTATTTTCAGTAGGAGTTTAAAATTCAAAAAGCAGATAATTATGGATATTAGAGAAACATTGAATCGTCAGGATTACACTAAATTAGACGAATTTAGTAAACAGCTTGAGGGTTTTGAACGACTCTTTGCAGACAAGGATTTGCTTGAAATGCATTAGGAATTGGCCAAAATTAATAAGGATGAGGCGTTGGTTTATGCTCAGAAGTTAATGGATATAAAATTGGTTTTATGGATGCATTACCCCTATGGGATTCTGAACCAGATTTGCAAGCTTTCAAAGAATTGTTTGAGAAGTGGTGGATTAATTATGAATTTGATCAACGTATCAATGCACTACTTGGTCATTATCCTTATATCAATGTTGAGGAGAGAATTGATTATGAATTGAAAGAAGAATATGGAACAAGCTCTCGTAAAGAAGTTGCAAAAATAATGATTGACGATTTAGAAACATCATCAGAGGATGAAGCTAAAAAGTTATTTCTTCAGGAAATCCTTTCCTTACAAAAGAGATCAAATGATACCGATTAACTTCTTAAAAAGTGACTATACTAACAAAGATGGAGTACTGTTATGGAAAAAATTTTGAAGGATGATAAACTTTATTCTTTAATTGAATTTAGGGAAAAAATCTATGAGGATTTAGAATTATCAAAAAGTGACTTAACCACTTTATTGTGTGCGATGTTGATTGCATCTATTGGTTTGAATATGAATTCTATTCCAACAATCATAGGGGCAATGTTGATTTCTCCACTGATGACACCTATCCTTGGAGTAGGTTTTGCGTTAGCAATATTAGATACAAAACTTCTCAAAAAATCGTTTAAAGTTCTTTTTATTCAAGTTGCAGTAAGCCTTTTAGCCTCTACACTTTATTTTTTACTTTCGCCCATTTCTTACGCAAGTACGGAAATTATTGCTAGAACTTCGCCCACAATTTGGGACGTTGTAATCGCATTCGTCGGTGGATTAGCCGGCATTATTGGAGCACGAAAGAAAGAAGCTAATAACATTGTTCCTGGTGTCGCCATTGCAACTGCTCTTATGCCACCCGTTTGTACCGTGGGGTATTCTATTGCCACAGGAAATCTTGAGTATATGATAGGGGCGTCATATTTGTTCTCCATTAACTGCAGTTTTATTATGATTGCTACATATATCGGCACTAATGTGATGATGGTTAAAAATCCTTATTTTAAACATAATCGTGAAGCCTCTAAAATGCGAAAAATATTAATTTTAGTCTCGCTTGTTCTTATTATTCCAAGTTTGGCTTCTGCAACTACCTTAGTTAGAGATACACTAATCAATGAGTCTATCAATAATTATCTATCTGATCAATTTGAAAACCATACTATTTTGAAAAAGAAATATAGTAAAGAAAACAATACACTAAAGCTAACCATTTCAGGTAAGTATCTTTCAGAATCTGAGTTACAAAGTATCATTAACAAACAAAATGAATATGGTTTGAAAAATATCTCGATTCAGGTTTCACAATTAACAAATGATAGATTAACTGAAAAAGAATTAGTCGACTACATCATTCAATATAAAAATGATGATGATCTTCAACAAATAGAAAAGGATAAGTATAAAGAATCCTCAAATAACAACAAGTAATGTGAGATATTAATTTGATAAGCATAAGAAATCGTTGAAAAGTATTGTCACTAGTAGTCCATAGGAGAAAATATCAATGAAAAAAGTAATGATAATTATTAATCCAACTTCTGGAGGAGAAACAGCATTAGATTATAAAGAGAGCCTGGAGAATAAGGCTAAAAAGTATTTTGATTATGTTGAAACTAAGATTACGCAAAAAGCCAAAGATGCAACTCAATTTGCTGAAAGGGCCTCTAAAGAAAAATATGATGCAGTAATTGTTTTTGGTGGAGACGGTACTGTAAATGAGGTTATTTCAGGGATTGCTGAAAAAAATCACATTCCAAAACTTGGTATTATTCCTGGTGGAACTGGTAATCTAATCACAAAGCTTTTAGAGATCAACCAAAGTATTGATCAAGCGATAGAAGAACTTGATTTCAATTTTACTAAAACCATTGATATTGGAAAAGCTAATCAAAATTATTTTGGCTATATTTTTAGTGTTGGATCTTTACCAGAAGCTATTCATAACGTTAATATTGAAGATAAAACAAAGTACGGTATCTTTGCATATGCAATCAATACGATGAAGTCCATTGTGGAAGACGATGTATTTAATGTTCGTATTGAAAGCGAAAATGGCAATTATGAAGGTGAAGCTAGTCAGGTCTTAGTTCTTCTATCTAATTACTATGCAGACAAAAAACTATTTGATGAAAATACAGATGGATATGGAAATATCTTGATTTTAAAAGATGCAACTATCATTTCTAAACTATCGACTATCCCAGATTTGTTAAAAGGGGATCTAGTAGGTAACGATAATATCGAATATATCAAAGCGCGTAATATTAGGATTTCTTCAGAGGTTAAGTTAGAGTCAGATGTTGATGGAGATAAGTCGGATAATCTTCCAGTAGATATAAAAATACTAGGGAACCATATCGAAGTGTTTTCAGGCATGAAAAAATAGAGTATTAATTATTGATAATTAGACATTAGTTCTATTTAATTAATCTAAGGAAGGGTATTTATGACAAAGGGAATACTAATTAAAGCTCCATATCTTTTTACAGTTGACGAACAGTTAGAAATTCAAGAATGATTAAAAAGTAATGATATTGAAGTTGCTTTCCTTGTTTCCTTGTGCGACTGCTTGTTGAATCTTTTGTTCACGACGTTCAGAAACTCTGTTCATAGATACGTCCCTCCGTTTTTGAATTTGAATAAAAAGTTATTCAAAAATAAATAGGGGTTCTGGGGCAGAGCCCCAAGAGTTGAAATTGCGTACGCAATTTCAACAAGAAAATTGAACAAAATTAAAAAACAAAGTATTCACTTTGCCTTTTAATGTGGAATCAGGGTGGTATAATAGTAAATAAGTATTAGTATGGTTGAGGAGTATTATGAACGCTAGAGAACAGAAAAAACAAGCTAAAGATTTTATTGAGCGTTGGAGAGGGAGAGGAAATGAGCGACAAGATAGTCAATCATTTTGGTTAGACCTATTAGGCTCTGTTTTTGGTATAGAGAATCCTAGTACCTATATCACTTTTGAAGATAAGGTCATGCTTGACCATACTAGCTTTATTGATGGGTATATCGAAAAGACTAAGGTTTTGATTGAGCAAAAAGGAGCCAACAAAGATTTAAATAAGGCTATTAAGCAGTCAGACGGTACTTTTTTAAGTCCATTTCAACAAGCTAAGCGATATTCAGCCAATCTCCCTTATTCGAAGCGTCCTCGTTGGATTGTGACCAGCAATTTCAAAGAGTTCTATATTTATGACATGGAACAGCCAAATGCTGAAGCGATAGTCATTAAATTAGAAGACCTTCCAGAAGAAAGTTACCGTCTAGAGTTTCTAATCGATAAAACCAATGAACACCTTGAGCGTGAAATACAGATTTCTGTGCAAGCAGGTGAAATCGTTGGGGAAATCTATGAGGGACTTCTCAAGCAGTACAAAGACCCTGAAAATCCAGAGAGTCTTCATGCGATTAACCAGTTGATTGTTCGCTTGGTATTCTGTTTCTATGCAGAGGATTCTGGGCTATTCGGTCATAAGCTAGCATTCCATGACTACCTAGCTCAGTTTCCACCCCAGTTTTTCAGGACAGCTCTAATCCAATTATTTGAAGTCCTTGATACCCCTTTTTCTGAACGTGACTCTTATCTTGAAGAAAGTCTTGCTAGCTTCCCATATGTCAATGGAGGGATGTTCTCTGAAAAGGGTATTGAAATTCCTAACTTTACGGAAGATCTTCGTGAACTTATCCTAGAGCATGCTAGCTCACAGTTTGACTGGTCAGATATTAGCCCGACTATCTTTGGGGCAGTTTTTGAAAGCACTTTGAACCCAGAAACACGTCACTCTGGTGGGATGCACTATACTTCTATAGAAAATATCCATAAAGTCATTGACCCGCTCTTTCTCGATGACTTAAAGGATGAGCTCAATGCTATTAAAGGCTTTAAGCAAAAGTCAACGGTTGAGCAGAAGGCGAAACAGTTCCAAACTAAACTAGCCAGTCTAACCTTCTTTGACCCTGCTTGTGGGTCTGGTAATTTCTTGACAGAGACTTATATTTCTTTGCGTCGTTTGGAAAATGAAGCTATCAAACTCTATATGGGCGACAGTGTTCGTCTTGATGTTGAAGAGCTTGACTTAGTTAAAGTAAAACTTAATCAGTTCTATGGGATTGAAATCAATGACTTTGCGGTATCAGTAGCTAAGACAGCCCTTTGGATTGCGGAAAGTCAAATGCTAGAAGCGACTAAAGAAATTGTCTATGCTGAGATTGACTTCCTACCATTAAAATCCTATACCAATATTGTCAATGCGAATGCGCTCACAACTGATTGGGAAGAAGTAGTGGATAAGGACAAACTCAGTTACATTATTGGGAATCCGCCGTTTTTGGGGCATAGAAATGTTTCTGTTGAACAAAAGAATGATATGAAGCGTGTCTTCAAGAATAAACAAGGGCGTCTCGATTTTGTCTCTGCATGGTACGAAATCGCTTCTAACTTTATGAATGGTACCTCGATCGAGACTGCATTTGTTTCAACAAATTCTATTGTACAGGGGGTTCACATCGAAACTCTTTGGAAAAATTTGCTTGATAAAGGAATTAAGATAAACTTCGCATATAAATCATTTGTATGGGGAAGTGAATCTAAAGAAAAAGCGGCTGTCCATTGTGTGATTATTTCATTCTCTTATACTGAGAGAGCTGAGAAAATTCTTTTTGACTCACCTAATAAAGATGGAGTTTCACTTGTCATTAAGACAAAAGTCATCAGTCCATATTTAACTGATAATTTTAGACCAATTATTGTATCCCGTAAAACTCCGTTAGCAGACGTACCTAAAATGATTTACGGAAATATTCCTCGTGATGGTGGTTTCTATACTTTTACAACCGAGGAAATGGAGGATTTTATTTCACACGAACCTAAATCGAAACCATATTTCTTTAAATTTATTGGTGCTAGAGAGTATATAAATAACATAGATAGATGGGTTCTCTTTCTCAAAGATTGCCCGATTTCTGAACTAAGAAAAATGCCAAGTGTTATGAAGAGGGTCGAGAATGTAAGAGATTTTCGCCTTTCAAGTAAGGCAAAAGAAATACAAAAATTTGCAGAGACACCAACATTATTTGCACAACAAACTCAACCCATCGGAGAAGATTACATTGCAGTTCCGATTGTATCCTCAGAAAATAGGCGTTATATTCCACTGGGTTATGTAAATGGAAACGTTATTACAAATAATCAAGTCCAAATCATTCCTAACACCTCTCTCTACCATTTTGGTATTCTCACTGCCAACGTTCACATGGCTTGGATGCGTGCGGTAGCTGGACGTCTTGAAATGCGTTATCGTTATTCAAAAGATATTGTGTATAATAACTTTCCTTGGCCGGAGGTAACCAAGGAACAGGAGGAGAGAATATCTCAAACGGCACAAGCAATCCTTGACGCTCGTGCCTTGTACCCAGATTCTAGTCTTGCTGATTTATATGATGAGTTAACCATGCCACCAGAACTCCGTAAGGCTCATCAAGCTAACGATAAAGCTGTCATGCAAGCTTACGGAATGACTAAAGAAGTTGACGGCAAGAAAACATGGCTAACCGAAAGTGAGACTGTAGCTAGGTTATTTGAGATGTATGAAGCTCTAGCTAAATAATAGGCATAATTTGGAGGAATATAATGTTTTTATATCAAACATTTTTAGATGAAAAAGGTGGTGTCTTGTCATTTGAACAATGTCAGGAATATCATCAAAAGATATTAGATGGCATGAAAAAGGGAGATGCTGAATTGGAACAGTACTGGCTAGACTTTGTAAAGAATGCTATTGAATATACGCAAATTCGTTCTAAATGGTATCTGATTAGTCGTGAAGAGCGACAAGCTACTGATGAGAGTCGTACTAATAAGCATAATCGAGTAATTATGGCTTTGAAATTGGTTGTACGTTATCTAGCAAGCGAGGGAGCAGATAGTTCTTGGTTTGATGAAATAGAGTCAGACCGTAAGAAAATTGGAGATTTTGCCAATTATATTACCTATATCTATGCCATTAATGGTCGTTAAGCAAGTTTCTATGACTTGCTTTTTTTGTTTTGGTAGTGATGGGAGCAACAAAAAAAGCCTGACAAAACTGTCAGGCTCAAGGTTATCCGAATATATCTTATTTCAAAAAAGGTAGTGAAAAAAGTAGTGATTCGGTTGATTTATATTGCGATGTAGTGAAATTTGAAAAATCCAGAATCGCATAAAATCAAGGTTTTCAACGTCTATTGACGTGTATTGAATCCCTATTTTACTTCAGTAAAGATTACGTGTTTACGCAATTTTGGTGAGTATTTTTTCAATTGAAGACGGTCTGGAGTGTTACGTTTGTTTTTTGAAGTAAGGTACAAGCGTTCACCAGATTCTTTGTGTTCAAGTGTAATATTTACGCGCATGGTATCTCCCTTCTATTATTTAGCTGCCTTAGCGATTTTACGTCCTTTGTAGTATCCTTTAAGTGATACACGGTGAGAACGTGAGTAATCTCCAGTAGTTTCATCAAATTTAACTGATGGAGCAGTCAATTTGTAGTGTGTACGACGTTTGTTTTTCTTCGCTTTTGAAGTGTGACGTGCAGGTACTGCCATGTTTTATTTCCTCCGATAATATTTTTAATTTGTTCTTGATTTTGAATCAACTTTAACATAATAACATATCTTTTTTGTAAAGTAAAGTTACTTGACAAAAAAATTGAAAAAGTTGGCAATTTAACGTTTTCAGGCGAGTTTGAATTTAATAAAATACGAAAAATAAATAGTCCCTTCTTCTTTAGCTGCCCTTTTTATGATAAAATAAAGAGTGATTGAATAGCTACAATAGTAGAAAGGAATTAATGGGCTGAATTTGCAAAAATTTGGTGCCGGTATATCTTATTTATGAAATTACAAAAACCTAAAGGAACACAAGATATTTTACCTAGCGAAAGCGCTAAATGGCAATATGTCGAAGCTGTTGCACGTGAAACCTTCAAAAAATATAACTACAGTGAAATTCGTACACCAATGTTCGAACATTATGAAGTTATCAGTCGTTCAGTCGGTGATACAACTGATATCGTAACAAAAGAAATGTATGATTTCCATGATAAAGGTGACCGCCATATCACTTTGCGTCCAGAAGGAACAGCGCCAGTGGTTCGTTCTTTTGTGGAAAATAAATTATTTGCACCAGAAGTTCAAAAACCAGTTAAAATGTACTACATTGGCTCAATGTTCCGTTACGAACGTCCACAAGCTGGTCGTTTACGTGAATTCCACCAAGTCGGTGTTGAGTGCTTTGGTTCAGCAAATCCAGCTACAGACGTTGAAACAATCGCTATGGCTTACCAATTGTTCCAAACATTGGGTATTAAAGATGTGACACTTCACTTGAACACTCTAGGAAGTGCTGCTAGCCGTGCTGCTTACCGTCAAGCTTTGATTGATTATTTGACACCTATGCGTGACAAATTGTCAGCAGATAGCCAACGTCGTTTGGATGAAAACCCACTTCGTGTTCTTGACTCAAAAGAAAAAGAAGATAAAGTAGCTGTTGAAAATGCACCATCAATCCTTGATTACCTTGATGAAGAAAGTCAAGCTCACTTTGATGCCGTGCGTGAAATGCTTGAAACACTTAACATCCCATATGTAATTGATACTAATATGGTTCGTGGACTTGACTACTACAACCACACTATCTTTGAATTCATCACAACTGTTGATAAATCTGAGTTGACAATCTGTGCAGGTGGTCGCTACGATAGCCTTGTTGAATACTTTGACGGACCAGAAACACCTGGATTTGGTTTTGGACTTGGTCTTGAACGTTTGCTTCTTATCTTGGACAAACAAGGTATTGAATTGCCAGTTGAAAAAGAAATGGACGCCTACATCGCTGTCTTGGGACAAGGTGCTAACATTAAAGCTTTGGAATTGGTACAAGCTATCCGTAACCAAGGCTTCTCAGCTGAACGTGATTACCTTGGACGCAAGATAAAAGCACAATTCAAATCAGCTGACGCTTTCAATGCTAAAACAGTCATCACATTAGGTGAAAGCGAAATTGAAGCAGGTCAAGTCACTGTTAAAAATAATAAAACACGTGAAGAAGTTTCAGTCAGCTTTGCAGATATCGAAACAAACTTTGCAGAAATCCTTGCTAAATTAAGCTAAGAAAGCAATCCTTGCAAAAAGTTATGAGCTCTTTGTTAATGAAAAGGCTTAATGAGAAAAGAATTTGAAAAACTCCCCCACATGGGTGGGGTTTTTCTTTGCTTTTTGCTATAATAGATGGGAATGAATAAATTTAAAACGGAGAATCATATCAAATGAAACGTACAATGTATGCTGGTCGTGTTCGCAGCGAACATATCGGCCAAGAAATTACTCTAAAAGGTTGGGTCGGACGTCGTCGTGACCTCGGTGGACTTATTTTCATCGATCTTCGTGACCGCGAAGGTATCATGCAATTAGTCATCAACCCAGAGAAAGTTTCAAGTGATGTTATGGCAACTGCAGAAAGCCTTCGTAACGAATTCGTTATCGAAGTAACTGGTGTCGTTGCACAACGTGAACAAGAAAACACTAACTTGCCAACTGGTGCTGTTGAATTGAAAGTATCAGCATTGATAGTTTTGAACACCGCTAAAACAACACCATTTGAAATCAAAGATGATGTGGAAGTTAGCGATGATAACCGTCTTCGTTACCGTTACTTGGATCTTCGTCGTCCAAAAATGCTTAATAACTTCAAATTACGTGCAAAAGTTACTCACTCAATCCGTAACTACTTGGATGGTTTAGAGTTTATTGATGTTGAAACACCAATGTTGACAAAATCTACTCCAGAAGGTGCGCGTGACTACTTGGTACCAAGCCGTGTGAACCAAGGTCATTTCTACGCTTTGCCACAAAGTCCACAAATCACAAAACAATTGTTGATGAACGCTGGTTTCGACCGCTACTATCAAATCGTTAAATGTTTCCGTGATGAAGACTTGCGTGGTGACCGTCAACCTGAATTTACACAGGTCGATATGGAAACTTCATTCTTGTCAGATAAAGATATCCAAGATATCACTGAAGGAATGATTGCTAAAGTCATGAAAGATACTAAAGGAATCGACGTTACATTGCCATTCCCACGTATGTCTTATGATGATGCAATGAACAACTACGGTTCAGATAAACCTGATACTCGTTTCGAAATGCTTTTACAAGACTTGACAGAAGTTGTCAAGGATGTTGACTTCAAAGTCTTCTCACAAGCTCC
>OGHK01000584.1_pt1 | contig 37204 bp, 37 predicted proteins | sample 1571411 | NCBI WGS metagenome assembly OGHK01 (sample SAMEA2582043, study PRJEB24529) | metagenome | biome: Human gut stool | place: China | collected 2011 | reverse complement strand
TATCCTTCACGACGCATTGTTTCGATAAGGATTGACAAGTGCAATTCACCACGGCCTGAGACAGTCCATTTATCTGGTGAATCAGTTGGTTCAACACGTAGTGAAACGTCTGTTTGCAACTCAGCCAAAAGACGCTCTTCGACTTTACGTGATGTCACGTGTTTACCTTCACGACCAGCAAATGGTGAGTTATTCGCTAAGAAAGTCATTTGAAGTGTTGGTTCATCAATACGAAGAACTGGCAATGGTTCAACAGCATCAGTTGGTGTGATTGTTTCACCGACGAAGATATCTTCCATACCTGAGATAGCAATCAAATCACCAGCTTTGGCTTCTTGGATTTCACGACGCTCCAAGCCAAAGAAACCAAAGAGTTTCGTAACACGGAAGTTTTTAGTTGTTCCATCAAGTTTTGAAAGGGTAACTTGGTCACCAACTTTTACAGTCCCACGGAAGATACGTCCTATACCAATACGTCCAACAAAGTCATTGTAGTCAAGAAGTGACACTTGGAATTGAAGTGGCTCATCTGAGTTATCTACAGGAGCTGGGATGTGATCTATAATAGTGTCGAAGATTGGAGCCATAGTGTGCTCTTGATCAGCCGGATTATCAGACAATGATGATGTTCCATTAATAGCTGATGCATAAACAACTGGGAATTCTAATTGATCATCATCGGCACCAAGTTCGATGAAAAGTTCAAGAACTTCGTCAACAACTTCTGCTGGACGAGCTGATGGTTTATCAATTTTATTAACAACAACGATTGGTGTCAAGTTTTGTTCAAGAGCTTTTTTCAACACGAAACGTGTTTGAGGCATAGTACCTTCGTAAGCATCGACAACAAGAACAACACCATCAACCATTTTCATGATACGTTCAACTTCTCCACCGAAATCCGCGTGTCCTGGTGTGTCCATGATGTTGATACGAACACCGTTGTAAGCAACTGCAGTATTTTTAGCAAGGATTGTAATTCCGCGTTCTTTTTCAAGATCGTTTGAATCCATTGCACGTTCTTGCAATTCTTTACGTTCGTCAAGTGTGTGTGATTGTTTCAACAATTCATCAACAAGGGTTGTTTTCCCATGGTCAACGTGGGCGATAATCGCCACGTTACGAATATCTTCTCTTAATTTAGTCATGATTCCTCTATTTATTTTTAATTTATTCTAACTTTTGAATTATATCATATTTCACCTAAAAAAACATCGTTAAAAGCTGTGTAAATGTTTTCAGAAACGGATTTAGCTTCTATAGTATGTAAAAAGATGGGAACCACGTCCCATCTTTTGTTATGTTTTAACTATTTCTCATCTTACTCGACATAAGCGGTGCTGACAACGCTCCAATTGGTTGCTTCGAGTGTACCTTGTTCAAGATAGCCGTCTGCATTAACACGATATAGGGCTAGACGTGTTTTGCTATCGCTATTTTTACGAACGCTAGCATACACTAAATTGTCATCATAAGCTTTAACATTTACGAAACAATCATCTTTTTCTGCGTCAGATAATTGATTTTGTGAAGCATAAATAGAAAGAACCCAAGCTTCCACTTGCTCAGTCGTTAAATTTTTAGTATCAATGGCATCAGCAAGAGCTGCTTGGTTGGTTGGTACTAATTTGAGATTAGTGTTTAACGAATAAGTGAATTTGCTAGAGGTTGTTGTCCAGAATTGTGGATAAATATAGTCATTTTTGACATAAATTCCCGAAGCAAATTTTGGTGTTGTTTGGTAAATACCACCGATACCACCAAAAATAAGTGCCCCGATGGCTTCACTATCACTTCCATCAGCAGGATAAAAACGATAAACACCTTGCGCCACTTCTTCATAACCAGAAACACGCTCTGTAAGAATATAATTAGACTGATTTTTGGTCATTGTGCCATCTTCACTGATTATCAGAATAACTCCGTCATAATCAGCTGTTTTCCAATTCCCAACAAGCTCCGCAGGGAGACCTTGTTTTATCGTTGAAGAGGTCTTGGTCTCGCTCGTGCTTGAAGAACTTGATGTACTTGTTGACGTAGCCGTTGTAGATAGCGACCATTCCGCCTTATTATTGGCGGTTGTTTCGCGATTGAAAGCTGTGACGAGATACAAAATAATCAGAGCCAAGAAAACCAATGGACTGATTAAAAGAATCCTGATTAAACGACGTTTCTTGTTTTCTTGCAGCCTCTCGACATAAAATTGCGTAACGCTTCAAGTTTCTTTTTCTCATCTTCGTCTGTTACTTGGCTTAATTCCAAATCCAATTGAAAAATCTGATTTTTGAGGTATTTTTATTTCAGGGTATCCTTACTCTCATCGTTTTTTCTCTTTAAATTTTCTTTTTCAAATTCCATATTTTGGTAAATGATTAACTTTCTTTAATTTTTCCTGTCCAGTAGTCAAAGCCGTCTTTAAGGACGTAAAGATTTGTGTAACCAGCTTTTTTAAGTGTTTTTATAACACGTGGAAGAGCAGTACTTCTACTGCTGTCGTATAAAAGAACTGGTTTGTCTTTACGAATAGCTGAATATGACATTTGAATTTGACTAGCTGGGAGATTACGTGCTCCCATAATATGTTTTGTTTTAAAAGCAGCCGCTTCACGAACGTCAATTAATTGACTAGTGTGAATCATGCTTTCAAACTCCGCGTTATCAATGAATTTTGCTGCGCGACGTACACTAATGTATGTCCATGCGAACCACCCTACGATAACGACTAGAGCAATTAGAAAAACTATCCAGTTCATTTTTTGCCTCTTGTTAATCTACGAATTGACTTGCAAGACTTGCAGCACCGATGATACCTGCATCGTTACCAAGTTCAGCGATTTTCACTTTAGTTGTTTTACGAACTTGTGGGAATGCGTAAGTAACGAAGTATTTTTCAACACGGCTACGCAAGAATTCACCTGCAGCAGATACACCACCACCGATAACAACTGAATCTGGGTTCAAGATGTTTGCGATGTTTGCAGTTGCTTGTCCAAGGTAGAAACCTACTTTTTCAACAACTGAATCTGCGAAATGATCACCAGCTTCAGCAGCTACAAAGATATCTTTACTTGTTACAACATCACCATTGTCGATAGCTGCTTTAATTTTTGAATCACCTTCATATTCTTCTGCCAAGTGACGAGCTACACGAACAACACCTGTTGCTGAAGCAACCGTTTCAAGACATCCTTTGTTACCACATGTACATTCGAAACCATCGACTGGTTCAACATTCATGTGACCAATTTCTCCACCAGCACCAGCAACACCGTGGATAAGGTTACCGTCAGCGATAACACCACCACCAACACCAGTTCCAAGTGTTACGAAAACAACATCAGGGTTGTTAGCACCAGCACCTGTCCAACGTTCACCAAGTGCGGCAACGTTAGCATCGTTATCGATGGCAAATGGAATACTAAGTTCACGTTCAATAACTGAACCAACTTCTTCAGTGTGTGCCCAGTTCAAGTTGAATGCACCTGTAACAGTTTTATTTTCACGATCAACAGCACCTGGTGACCCCATACCGATACCTGCAAAATCATCTTTTGTCAAACCATAAAGATTCAAACGGTGTTTGATTGACTCAACGATGTCAGGAACGATGTGTCTACCATCTTCAAGTGTATTTGTATCGATTGCCCATTTTTCTTGAACTTCACCTTCAAGAGTTAGGATACCGAATTTAATCGTTGTTCCACCTAGGTCAATCCCTAAAAGTTTTTTAGTCATTATTTTCTTTCTCCATTTCTAAACGGTGCTCGCGACGCAAAATTAATTCTGCATTCAGGTAGTCAGCCTTGTCAATCAACCCATTTTCATACAATTTCTCAAGCTCAAGTTTCATGACCTCTATATCATAAAGACGTTTACCAATATAGACAAAAATACCGAACCGTTTTAACAGTTGCTGCACGTCAAATAAAGTTTTCATACAAAGCATTTTATCAAAAATAAGACGTTTTTTCAATAGGACATGCAATCGTTTTCTTTATTTTCACGTTTTCATTTGTTTTCATGAAAAAATAGCGGACCAATCAGCCCGCTATTTGCTATTTTTTAGAAAATTATTTGATTCCAGGAGCTTGTCCACGTTCTGCTTGCAACATCCAGATTGTTTTTTCAGCATCAGCTTTTGCTGCTGTGAAAATGTCATTTGATGGAGCATCGCCTTCTTCATCAGTCACGTCTAGACCAACTTGATAAAGAGCTGAAAGATAAGTGTAAACTTCAACCAAACGAGCCAAATTTTCATCCATTGTCTTGTCAAATGAACCTTTAGTTTCTTCTAACTTGGAATTGTCATCGAATTCTTTAAGAGTTGAGTATGGTGCTCCACCGATTGTAATCAAACGTTCGCTGATTTCATCCAAGTTAGCGTTAAGAGCATCCATCAATTCGTCCATTTTTGGATGAAGATATAAGAATCCTGCACCACGCATGTACCAGTGAATTTGGTGAACAATAGAAGCAGCTTTCGAAAGGTCTGCTACTGCTTGATTAAGCACAGCTTTTGTTTTAGCATTTTTTGCATTTTGTGAAATGTTATGTGTTACAGATGCATAAATTGTTTCAGTCATTGTTTGAGTCATAAGCGACCTCCTCTAAAAAATAAAATCAATGGTTTTAGGAAATATTTCCTTTTCTTTATGATTATATTTTAGAATAATTCTAAATAAGTAGCAAATAATATGCTCATAACTTTTAAAATTTTTTTCGAATAATAAGGTATGGACACTTTGTTATTCTTTTTTCTTGGAGCATCGCTTGCTTCATTTATCGGATTAGTTGTTGATCGTTTTCCGAAGGAATCTATTTTATTTCCTGCTAGTCATTGTAATACCTGTGGTAAACAACTGAGACCGCTAGACATGATTCCAGTTCTTTCTCAGATTTTTAACCATTCTCGCTGCCATTTTTGCAAAAGTGAAATTCCTTTATGGTATGGCATTTTTGAATTTGTCTGTGGGCTCGCAACTGCTCTTTATTACCACGATATCATAGCTCCATCTAGTCTCTTTATTTTCTTCTTTAGCATGACACTTAGTTTATATGATTTAAAAAAACAGTCCTTTCCTCTATTAATCTGGTTACTACCCAGTGCTTCTTTACTCCTTTTTCTTCCTCTTAATACGGTGAGTATTATTCTTCTTTTACTTGGGATCATAGCTGAGCTTTTTGACATAAAAATCGGTAGCGGTGATTTTTTCTACCTAGCCAGTTTGAGTCTTTTTCTTGATTTGGAGAGCATTTTATGGATTGTTGAACTGGGTTCTTTGGTAGGAATTCTGTATTGCCTTTTTGATAAAAATAAACGCATTCCCTTTGTTCCTTTTCTATTTTTAGGCTATCTTTTAGTTATAATTTTTAAGTGAACTTAATTTTTTTGTTAAATATAGTTAAAAATACTTTATTTTTAAAATTCTTCTGCTATAATAGGCCTTAAATAAGAATTTTAGAAAAGAGGGATGCTTTTGGAAACTATTGTTACTTCTCAAAAATCACTTAGTGAGGTCAATCAAAGTATTGCGGTTCCAAAAAATGCCTCGTTTTGGCAAACACTTCGAGCTTTTATTGGACCAGGAGCTTTAGTAGCTGTTGGTTACATGGACCCTGGTAACTGGATTACTAGTGTTGTCGGTGGGGCCACTTATAAATATCTCCTTTTATCAGTTATACTGATATCATCTCTGATTGCGATGCAGTTACAGCAGATGGCGGGAAAATTAGGAATCGTTACAAGAAAGGATTTAGCTCAGGTGACTGCTGCTCATTTACCTAAGAAACTACGTATTCTTTTATTCATTGTCATTGAATTAGCCTTGATGGCAACAGACTTAGCAGAAGTTATCGGCTCTGGGATTGCGCTCCATTTACTATTTGGATGGCCGTTGCTATTTTCCATTTTAATAACTATCTTAGATGTTTTTATTCTCTTATCCTTGATGAAGCTTGGCTTTCGTAAAATTGAAGCTCTGGTTTCAACCTTGATTGCAACGATTTTGATTATCTTCTTATATCTAGTCTTGTTATCAAAACCAAGTTTCTCAGGTATTTTACATGGCTATATTCCTCAGCCGTCTATCATAGATTTGCATCAAAGTGGTGTTAATATTAAATTGACACTTGCTTTAGGGATTATTGGTGCAACCGTAATGCCACATAATCTCTATCTTCACTCATCCATTTCACAAACACGTAAAGTTGATTATTCCAGTCAATCTTCTATTAAACAAGCGGTTCGTTTTATGACTTGGGATTCTAATATTCAACTAACAGTTGCTTTTGTGGTGAACTCACTTCTTCTTATCTTAGGAGCATCACTCTTTTATGGACACGCTAACGACATTAATGCTTTTTCACAAATGTATGATGCCCTTCAAGATCCAAATATTGCAGGAGCTGTTGCTAGTGCTGCTTTATCAACTCTCTTTGCTATTGCACTTTTAGCTAGCGGACAAAACTCTACCATCACTGGTACACTAACTGGACAAATTGTCATGGAAGGTTTCTTAAAACTGAGATTACCTCAATGGTTAATCCGACTAGTCACGCGCCTAGTTGCCTTAACTCCAGTCTTGATTATCGCACTTCTTTACGGTAGTCAAGAAAGTGTCCTTGATCAATTAATTGTTTACTCGCAAGTCTTCCTATCTCTTGCACTTCCTTTCTCTATTTTTCCTTTGGTGTATTTCACATCAAATCGCAAGATTATGGGAGACTTCGTTAATAGCAAATGGAATTCTATTTTAGGCTACTTAGTAGCAATCATTTTAACTGTCTTAAACTTAAAATTAATTATTGATTTGTTTTAAATATCATAAAAACCACTCAATCGAGTGGTTTTCTTTTATTTTTGATAATTTGAGCCATATGTTACAAATGCTGCGACGTCATCTGCTTTACCTCCGTGTAAATCTCGAACAATTTTAGTTCCGACAATGACGCCATCTGACACCTTATTAAAACGCTCAATATCAGCTTTTGTTGACACTCCAAATCCTGTTAATACTGGAATGTCAGCAACAGCTTCAAGATTTGCCAAATGTTTATCCAAATCATCACGATAATTACCAGTTTTACCTGTAACACCGTTGATAGCAACCGCATAGATAAAGCCTTCAGCGTTTTGACACAAAGTTTTTTGACGTTCAATGCCAGTAGTCAAGCTGACCAGTGGAACAAGGGCAATATCTGTATTATCAAGGTATGGCTTGATAAGATTTTCATGCTCATGTGGCAAGTCAGGAATAATCAAAGCTTTAACAGAGGTATTGGCCAAATCTTTAACAAATTTTTCAATGCCATATTGATAAACAGGATTGATGTAAGTCATAATGACCAAAGGCACTTCGACTGTTTTTTCTTGTAATTTTTTAATGATTCCTGTCAAATTAACGCCTTTAGCAAGACTTCTTTGACCAGCTAATTCAATAACTGGGCCATCAGCGACGGGGTCAGACCATGGAATCCCCACTTCAATGGCAGAAGCTCCGCTATTTTCCAATAAATCAATCGTCTCAAATAAACCATCAAGACCTTTATCATGGTCACCTGCCATGATGTAAGGAACAAAAATTCCTTTGCCGCTAGCTTTAATCTTTTGAAGATGTTTTGTAAGTGTCTTAGTCATCGTTTACTTCCCTTCTGCTTCCAAACGTTCTTTTACTTGAACAACATCCTTATCTCCGCGTCCTGATAGACAAACAATAATTGATTTGTCTGGGCCAAGTTCTTTAGCCACTTTTTGAGTAAGGGCAACGGCATGACTTGATTCAAGCGCTGGGATAATCCCTTCAAGTCGTGACAAAAGCATAAATGCTTCAAGTGCTTCTTCATCCGTAATTGAATCATAGGTTGCACGGCCGATATCTTGGAAGTGACAGTGTTCAGGACCAACCCCAGGATAATCAAGACCTGCTGAAATTGAGAAAGCTTCCATGATTTGTCCGTGACGGTCTTGGAGAACATTCATCAAAGCTCCATGCAAGATGCCTGGACGACCTTTGGCAAAAGTTGCTGCGTGTTCTTCAGTATCAAGACCATGCCCTGCAGCTTCTGCACCATAAAGGGCAACAGATTCATCTTCAACAAATGGATAAAAGAGTCCGATTGCATTTGAGCCACCACCGATACAAGCTAGAACAGCATCTGGTAGTTTACCACCTGAGATTTCTGCGTATTGTTTTTTAGCTTCTTTACCAATAACTGATTGGAAGTCACGTACGATTTCAGGAAATGGTGCAGGTCCAAGTGCTGACCCCATAATATAGTGAGTATCTTCGATATTTGCTACCCACGCGCGAAGAGCTGCATTAACAGCGTCTTTCAAAACACGTGAACCATCTGTGACAGCGTGTACTTTAGCACCGAGCAGCTCCATACGAAAAACATTGAGGGCTTGACGTTTGACATCTTCTTCACCCATGTAAATAGTACATTCCATGTCAAAAAGTGCAGCAGCTGTAGCTGTTGCCACACCGTGTTGACCAGCTCCAGTTTCGGCAATGATTTTCTTTTTACCCATGCGTTTTGCAAGGAGAACTTGACCAAGGGCGTTGTTGATTTTGTGAGCACCAGTGTGGTTAAGGTCTTCACGTTTAAGGTAAATCTTAGCACCACCGATATGCTTAGTTAAGCGCTCTGCGTAATAAAGCGGTGTTTCACGTCCAACATAGTTTTTAAGTAGTTCATCAAGTTCTGCTTGAAAACTTGGGTCAGCTTTTGCTTCGCGGTAAGCTTTATCAAGTTCGATAACGGCTGTCATCAGCGTTTCAGGGACAAACTGTCCACCGAATTTTCCATAGAATCCATTAATATCTGGTTGGTTATAGCTCATTTTTTCACACTTTCTATAAATCTCATAATCTTCAATAAATCTTTTTTACCATCCGTCTCAACACCAGAAGAAACATCAACAGCGTAGGGTCGAAAGAAAGTTATAGCTTGTCCGACATTATCGACAGTTAATCCACCGGCTAAAAAATATGGCTTTCTAATTTTAGTATCTTTTAGCAATTCCCAATCAAATGTCTTTCCGGAACCAGCTAGGGGGGCGTCAAATAATAGAAAATCCGCTTTATTGTGAATTTCTTCCAGTGTTTTTTGGACAGGAATGGCACGAATACTTGGAACTCCAATTTTTTCAAAGTCCTCATCAGCAAACTCACCATGAATTTGCACAAGATCAAGAGGTACTTGGCTAATAGCTTCTTGAAGCTCCAAGAGGGTCGGACTTACAAAAACACCCACTTTTTGGACAGTTTCTGGAATCAACTGAGCTAAATGGCTAGCTTGTTTTATGCCGACTTGACGTTTACTTTTGGCAAAGACGAAACCAATATAATCAGCTCCGCTTTTAACCGCTTGTTCAACAGCTTCTTTGGTTGAAAGTCCGCAAATTTTAACCTTTGTCAATTTGCAACTCCTTCACTTTCTCGGCTACATTTTCAGCGGTCATTAAAGCCGTACCAACTAAAATACCATTGAAAAACGGAGCAACGAGCTCAGCATCTTCTTTAGTAAAAATCGCTGACTCTGAAATATAAACTGGACCTTCTTTAAAATATGTTGATAGCTCCAAGCTTGTATTGATATCCGTTTCAAAGGTCACCAAGTTACGATTGTTAACTCCGATAATCTTAGCACCAATGCGATGAGCCACTTCCAACTCTGCTAAGTTATGCGTTTCAAGCAGAACTTCTAGTCCTAATCCTGTTGCAAAGTCATAAAGTTCTTTCAAACGCGTCTCAGAAAGAGCTGCCACAATCAGTAAAATAACAGTTGCTCCTGCATTTCGACTACGAATAATCTGTTTTTCATCGATGATAAAATCTTTTGCCAAGGTTGGAATTTTTACTTGATTTGAAATCTGACGAAGATAATCAATGTCCCCCTTGAAAAAGAAAGGGTCTGTCAAAACAGAAATCATCACAGCACCGCTATCTTGGTAAATTTTGGCTTGCTTAACAATATCAACTTCGAGATTAATGTCACCAAGACTGGGACTGGCTTTTTTTACCTCAGCGATAATTTGCAGCTTATTCGCATTATTGTTTAGGTAATCGTAGAGCTTATAAGTCTCACGAAGAGGTTGCAGTGGCTCAAGTTCTAGAGAGGCAACTTCTTTTTCTTTTTGCTTTAAAATGGTTGGTAAAAATTCTTTACTCATACTTGTACCTCTTGCAATTGGTGAAGTTTAGCAAGAGCAGAACCATCCGCGATTAATTGACGAGCAAGGTCAATCCCTTCTGCTAGACTATCAACTTTACCGTTAGCATAAAAGCCAAGACCAGCATTTAGCACGGTTGTTTCAAGATAAGGGCTAGCCTGATTTTCAAGAACGCTGACTAAAATATCTGCATTTTGCTTAGCATCTCCGCCAACAATGTCATCTAACTCAACTCTTGGCATGCCAAGGTCTTTGTAAGTAAAGCTGTGTTGAGTGATTTGACCGTCTTCTAACAATGTATAAGTATTTTTACCGTAAAGCGCTGCTTCATCCATGTTATTTGGACCTGTGACAATAATGGCACGTTTGCGTCCGAGTTTTTGCATGACTTGCGCTGCTGTTTCTTGGAGGTCTGCCCGATACAAGCCCATCAACTGCGTTTCAAGGTCAAGCGGATTTGCCAAAGGACCAACGATATTCATAATAGTTGGAATTCCAAGTGTTTTACGTGCGGGACCAATAAAACGCATGGCTGGGTGCATGGTTTGTGCAAAGATAAAAGCAAGTCCAACTTCATTAAGAGCTTTTGATAATGTTGCTGGTGAAGCAGCAATATTAATGCCTAGCGCTTCAAGAACATCAGCAGAACCTGATTTTGATGACACCGAACGATTACCACCTTTGGCAATACGAATACCACCTGCTGCTAAAATAAAGCAAGCTGTTGTTGAAATGTTAAAGCTATAAGACTGGTCACCACCTGTTCCGCAGTTACACATAGCATCCCCAAAATCCTGTGGTAAATCGACAGCGTGACTTTTAAGAGCTCGTACAATACCAGTAATCTCAGAAGGTGTTTCACCTTTCACTTTGAGTCCCATCAAAAAGGCAGCAATCTCACTTTCTGAAATCGAGTTATTTAAGATACTATCAAATAAACTTTCAACTTGTTCTTCCGATAAATCTTCCTTATTTGCAATTTGGTTAAAGAGTTCTTTCATTGTCCACCCCTCGCTTTACTTTTCAACAACTAATCGTACAAAGTTTTCAATCATTTTAAGCCCATCTGGTGACCCAATACTTTCTGGGTGAAATTGAAGGCCATAAATCGGTAACTGTTTATGCTGGATAGCCATGATTTCTTGATCATCAGTCGTTTTGGCGGTTACCTCAAAATCATCTGGCATGTCTGTTACCACAATTGAGTGATAACGCATAATTGGCATATTTTTGGCAAGCCCAGCAAAAATAGGTGATTGACTGAGAACATCAATATCACTTTGCTTGCCGTGCATGACATTTTTAGCTAAACCAAGCTTGCCACCAAAACTTTCAGCAATCGCTTGATGCCCCAGACAAATTCCTAGCATTGGCTTTTTCCCAGCAAATTTCTGAATCATTTCTTCTAATTTTCCAGCGTCAGCCGGCCAACCTGGACCCGGTGATAAAACAATAGCAGATGCTTCTTTGGCTGCTTTTTCTAATGCGTCAGCATCATTTCGCAAGACCTTAACTTCGGCAAAAGTCCCAAGGTATTGCGCTAGGTTATAGGTAAAAGAATCGTAATTATCAATTAATAAAATCATTTGCTATCCCCTATCCGTGTCATGGCTTTGGCTTTATTGATGGTTTCGTAAAATTCGTTTTCTGGTACACTGTCGTAAACAATACCTGCTCCTGCTTGAACATAAGCTTTTTGATTTTTGAGAATCATCGTGCGAATGGCAATGGCAAAATCCATATCTCCAGTTGCCGAAAGATAACCAATTGCACCAGCGTAGACGCCGCGTTTTTCACGTTCTAATTCATAGATACGTTTCATCGCACGAATTTTTGGTGCGCCAGAGACTGTACCAGCTGGCAATGTTGTTTTTAAGGCATCAATACTTTGAACACCTGGTAACAGTTGCCCTTTAACCACACTGGTCAAATGCATGACATAGCGGAAATACTCCACTTCCATATATTTGGTTACTTTGACCGTACCATTTTGAGAAATTCTTCCAATATCATTTCGTCCTAAATCAACTAACATGCGATGTTCAGCTGTTTCTTTGATATCAACTTGCAAGTCTTTAACTAGCGCAGCATCCTCAGCATCATCACAACCTCTTGGACGAGTTCCTGCAATTGGATTAGTGGTCACTTCACCATTTTTCACAGAAACCAGACTTTCTGGACTTGCGCCAATAATCTGATAGTCACCAAAATCATAGAAATAAAGATAATTTGATGGATTAGTCACACGCAAATTACGATAATAATCAAGCGGGTCTCCATCAAATGGACTTGAGAAACCTTGGCTCAACACACATTGGAACATATCCCCTTGTCGAATCAATTGCTTGGCTGTATCAACCATGCTTTCAAATTTTTCTTTTTCAATGTGGTGTTTAAACTCAAGAGAATGCAATTCCTGTGGTGAAAATTCGTTTGGCGCTTGCGTCTGCAAATCTTTCACTACCTTACCAAGTGCTTGACGTGTCGCATCGTTGTCACGATGGCTGTAGATGTTATCTTCAACCACGTAAACTTTTTCAGTTTTATGGTCAAAAATCAAATAAGATTCATAAACAAAGAAATGCATATCTGGCGTTCCAATAGTATCTTCTGGAATCTCACCAATATTTTCATAAAGACTAATCATGTCATAACCAACAAAACCAATCGCGCCACCACCAAAAGGCAAATCAGTAGCTTCTCCTTTGACCGTTACGTGATTAAGATAGTCTAGTGGATCACCAGCAATCACTTGACCATTTTCGGTTAACTCGCCATTTTCATATTTGATTTCAAAGACTGGGTTATATGCCACGATTGAAAAACGTGCATTTTCTTTTTCTCGTGGAATTGATTCAAGAATAACTTTGTGCTCACCCTGAACTCGCATATAAGCAAGAATAGGGGTTAAAGTATCAGCAGTTAGAATTTTTCGCATGTCATGTCCTCTCTACATGAATTTTTAATAGTGATTAATTTTTTAATTCTAGCAGCTACTTCGCCAGCCTTTATCTCTTCTTCTCATGATTTCCTCCCAATTAAACAAAAATCCCCACACAGAAAAAACCTTCTGTGTGAGGGCGTCTAATGATAGCGCGGTGCCACCTCAATTTAACGGAAATATATACTCCGTCATCTCTATCTCCTCTAACAAGGAGCTGCACGATAAGGGGTGCCTACCCTGAGACTTACCACTGACAACTAGTGTTTATCTCACCTGTATCTTGAAATCTTTTTCACTTCCACTTAATTCACTAAACAAAAAACCTCACACAGAAAAAACTTCTGTGCGAGGACGTCTAATGTATAGCGCGGTGCCACCTCAACTTAACGGAAATACTATAATCCGCTATCTCTATCTCCTCTAACAAGGAGCTGCACGATAAGGGGTGCCTACCTGAAAAATATTTCTTATCTTCAATAATATACCATCAGCCCAATTTTACAACCACCTGCTACTCGTTCACAGTAACCACGAGCTCCCTGTAAGCAAATCCTTGCTACTTTCTGATTGGTTACAATTATAAACACCTGATTTTGACTTGTCAAGTATTTTTTATGAATTTTCTAAAATTTCAACATTTTTCATTGTTTTGTTGATTTAATTAAAAAATCTCTAAGTTTTTCCTAGCAAGAACGCTAAGTCAAACTCAGAGATTTAGAATTTATTCAAGGGTTAAAGTGATTTCTTTTGTTTCAGAGGATAAGAGTCCTTCTAAATGGGTGATTAATCGAATCAACCAAGCAAAAGCAAGTAAGAAGGTACTCAATTCAAAAGCTGTTAAAGATAAGTAATGAATACCCTGAAAGGCGATTTCTAATCCAACCAACATGCCACCAATAGCATAAGACATAATCAAGAAATCTCGCGTTACTTCTGGCAAAAGCCATTTAACACTGATAATTAAGGCAATGATAATCAAAACCAGATACCCTGCTACTCTGGTATGCAAGAGATGTGAGCTAGCGTCATTCGGGAAAAAGCCAACTGCTCCCAAATCAATCCCTAAGATGGTCAACATGATACGCATAGCTCTTAATTTCCAGTTTTTACCATATTTTTCACCTAAAGCGACAAACAAGTAATCCACCAAAGCAACCAAAACTAAGGCTGACAAAATCAAAGTCAGATTAAATTGCCAACTGTCCTTAGCAGCTTGTGTTCCCAAAAAGCTTAAGTTGAAATGCCACCACTGCAAAGATCGATTCGTCGCCATTGCGACAAAGACACCACTGACCATAATCACTGTAAAAACAGTTGTCAACCAAGTTGCCCTAATCATCTCTGCTATTTGCCCCAAAAAAAGACTGACCGCATAGATTGATGCACCTAAAATCAAACTCGAAGTTAACTTGTCAAAAGAAGCACCCGTGAAAATCTGCTCCAGCAGCCAACCAAAGCCGAGAAGAGCTAACAGTAAAATCACTGCAAACGAGGCAACAATAACAGGAAGCATGCGCCAAAAAACTCGTGCTTTGATGCCACCAAGAAAGACTGTCCGGTTGCGAATGAGCGTTGTTGTAAAAATGGTCATTCCAAGTATCCCACCAAAACCAATCAAGAATGTAATAATAGAATAATCTCCAACCAACAAAATCTGATCCATCTTCTCAATAGAACTCACTGCATAAAATAAGACACATAAAATGACAGTTGATAAAATTAAAACCCAGCTTGATAAACGTCCTTGTTTTGGTTTTCCCTCTTTTTGAAGAACCAATTTATCATTGTATAATTCAGCTTTTAATTGCTGCCCTTTACTCAGATTTAACTGATCGACAACTGCCTGATCTAGCACAATACTTAATTTTTTATTTTCCATACCTTCATTATATTATGCTAATGAAATCTTGTAAAACAGGAACTGTAAACAAAATGTCAAAAATCAGAAATCGTTTTTTAATTAAGGAAAATAAAAAAGAACCCATTTGACCGAGTTCTAATTTACTTTATAACCAACCTTTGTCTTTACCAATTCTAGCCGCCTCAACACGATTATTGGCTGATAATTTATTAAAAATTGATGATGTGTAATTTCTCACCGTTCCGTTTGAAAGATAAAGGGTATCAGCAATATCTTGATTCGATTTTCCAAGTGAAATCAATTGTAAAATACGCTTTTCTTGAGGACTCAACGGATTATCCTGGCTTATCATAGATTCCATCAATTCCGGTGAATACTCTTTTTTGCCTGCAAGCACTGTGTGGATTGTTGACATCAACTCAGAAGTTGAACGGTCTTTCAACACATAAGCATCAACACCAGCTTTTACGGCACGTTCAAAGTAACCAACTCGTTTAAAGGTAGTCACAATAATCACTTTCAAATCCTTATGCTCTCGAATCCATTCTAAAACATCAAGTCCTGATTTTTTAGGCATTTCAACATCAAGAATCGCCACATCTGGAGACTCCATTTTTAATATTCCAATAGCTTGTTCACCATCACTGGCTTGTAAAATCTCATCGACATCATCTTCCATGAGCAACAATTGGCACAAAGCATCTCGCAGCATGGATTGATCTTCAGCAACTAATAATTTCATCCTATTTCTCCTTTAACCCCAATTCAGCTTGGATAAGTGTCGGTTGAGCTTGTGACAGAATCTGAATTTTTCCCTCAACTAAGAGAAGTCTGTCACGAATAGATTGGAGTTCATTCCCTGTTAATTTTTCAAAACCAACACCATTATCTTCTACTCTGACAAATACCTTTCCTTCTTTTTCAAATAAATGAAAACGGCATTGATTAGCCTGACTATGCTTAATGACGTTATTGCTTAGTTCTCGCAAAATCATGCACAAAGTCGATTGCAAGACAGGCGCCATAGTTTCTAAATTCAAATCATTTTTCAACTGATAATCAATCTCCGTCATAGCAAAGAAATGCTCCAACTGCTCAATCTCTTCTTCAAGTGTTCTAAACTTGAGATTATTGATGATATTTCTAACATCATGCATCGAAGAGCGGCTAGCTTGGTTTAATTCTTCTAATTGCTTTTTGACAAGGTCGTATTTTCCTTTCTCTAATTGCTTAAGTGCTAACTCTGTTTTTAAAGTCATGGCAGCAAAGACATGACCCAAGGTGTCATGCAAATCACGTCCAATGCGGTTTCGCTCATTTTCAGCTAGTAACAAATTAATGGTGCGATTCTTTTCCATGATAGCTTTTTCTTGTGCTTCATTTTTTCGAGCATTCATCCAGTGAAATAAAATGACATAATTCACAACAGGAACAAGAAAAATCATCACACGAGTCGCTATGTCCTCTGCCAAAGTCATTCCTACAAACATCATCAAAAGCATGGCTAAATCATAGGAAATAAAACGAAATGAGCGATAATCATCTTGAAATTGAAAAACAAGCAAACTATTAAAATAAAAAGTAAACCACATCATGCCACCATCAACACAAAGTGTCATGTAGATAATATAAGATAGCATGAGTAACCAGCAAGAATTGGTTAAGGGATTTTCTTCAAAATTGACAAGAAAAAGGTAGCCAAGCAAAAAAGCCGCTGTTATCCCCAGAGTCCAAACTGGATAACCAAAAAAGAAAACACCCAAAACAGGAAAAGCTAAAAAAGCTAATGGCATATAAAATAACGGATGAATGCCCCTAATTCTTTTCAATATCATTTAACCTCAGTTTTATTCTTAATCATAAGCGCTAATGCTGCTATTATTATGACATAGCCGAGTATGATAATCAAGGACTTGCCGTTTACCTGCCCCTTTTGAGCAAACTGTGTCACCAATTGATTCACATGATAAACTGGTGTTACTTTAGAAATCTTTTGCATCCAGTCTGGGAAATTCTCAATCGGCATCCATGAACCACCGATAATGGCTAAACCAATGAAAGAAATATCTCCGACAATCGTCATTAATTGTTGTGATTTAATTTGTGAAATCAATAGCCCAAATGCTAAGAAAAGGAAACTTGATACCAACAACAAAGCACCTGCTCCAAACCAACGACTAAGTGGCATGCTCACCCCGCGGAAAATAGCTCCAAATAAAAAGGTCGCCACGATAGAAAGTAAGAAGCAAAACAAGACACGAATCACTTTTGCCAAATAATACTGCCAAATAGGAACAGAAGAATGTTCAATATAAGTCAACCAATGATTCGTTTTATCCTCAACAAGCATAGCTGGAAATGAGAAAAATCCAAAACTTGACATAGAAAATGCTGTCATGGTTAACATACAACTCATCACCAGCACCTTCTGCTCTTTTAAATCTGGAGAGAGCTCCATCCCAGAAAAGAACAAGAAAAAGAAAACCGGCATTCCAATAGATAATACAAAAGTTATCCAAGTACGTTTCGTTTTAATCCATTCAACTTTTAATAAAGCAATCATTTTTCATTCTCCTGTGTTTGGTCAAATAATGTATTTAATAAGGTTTTATTTTGAATTTCAATATCAGAAATCTGGCAACCTTGTTTCTGTAATTTCTGCCAGACACTATCAATCTCTTTGGTCATAAATGTCACCGTGTCGTTTTTCAGTTCAATATTATCAATATGTGGTAATTTTTCCACTATCGGCAAAAAGGTTTTTGGTAAAGTCAGCTGTTTTTCGTGTTCAGCTTCTCGCATGGCAAACGGTGTCGTATCACGCAGCAATTTTCCATGATGCAAGACCAAAATGCGTTCTGCCGTATGTTCCACTTCTTCAATATAATGGCTCGAATAAAAAATCGTTACACCCTTTGCTTTCAGACTTTGGATAATCTGCCAAAAATGCTGACGTGTTGAGGTATCCATTGCTGCCGTTGGTTCGTCTAAGAAAAGAATTTTCGGTTGGCTAATGAGGCATAAGGCAAATGCTAATAAGCGTTTTTGTCCACCAGACAATTTCTCTGTCAATTGGGCTTTTTGTTCCTCGCTAAATTGCAAAATCTTATCAATTTCTTGGTCTGCTAAAGGTGTCTTGGCAATGGACTTGAAAAATTCAATGAGTTCAGACACTCTTAACTTTTGCGGCAAACGATTTTCCTGTGGTAACACGGCTACGATTTCTTTTAATTGCTGACTTTTCGGTGCTAAAGCATTGATGACTATCTTTCCTTTGCTGATTTTCAAATCACCTAACAAGCATGACATCAAGGTTGTTTTACCAGCGCCATTAGGACCAATCAATGCCACACAATCTCCAGCAACTACTTCAAAGGAAATATCTTGCAAAATCGACTTTCCTTTAATTGTTTTAGATAAATTCTCAACTGTTATCATTTCATTATCTCCAATTTTCTCATCTGTGATAAATTTATTTTATGAAAAAATAGCTGAGCTTTTTAGCTTATAATGTCATGACATTACATGACTTTTGTCATGTTTTTGGCAACAAAAAACCAATCTGCTCTTTAGCAAATTGGTTATCAGTTTAATTTTCCATCATACCTGCTTGCAGTTGATACATACGATGGTAAGTTCCTTTCAAACTTAGCAATTCATCATGAGTTCCTGACTCAATAATCTTACCTTTGTCTAGGACATAGATACAGTCAGCATCTTGAATGGTTGATAAACGGTGAGCAATGGCAATGGTTGTACGACCTTGACGCATTTTCTTCAAAGACTCTTGAACAGTGTTTTCCGTTTCTGAATCAATGTTTGCTGTCGCTTCATCCAAAATTAAAATCTTCGGCTGACTAGCTACAGTTCTTGCAAATGCCAAAAGTTGACGTTGACCTGTTGAAAAACTTAAACCACGTTCTGTCACTTTTGTCTCATATTTATCAGGTAATTTTTGAATGAACTGATCAGCATCCACAAAGGCTGCGGCAGCTTGAACAGCATCATCAGAAATATCCTGATACATTTTAATATTAGATTTCACAGTACCATGATACAAGAATGGTTCTTGCAGTACCAAACCAACATTTTTATGCAAAGCTTTTTTAGAATAATCACGAATATCTTTACCATCCAGTAAAACTTGACCTGATTGGAACTCGTAAAACCTCATAAAGACATTAATAATTGATGACTTTCCTGATCCAGTCGATCCTACAAAGGCAATCGTCTCACCTTGATTAACCTTAAAGGAAATATTGTCTAAAATCCGGCGTTTTCCATCATAAGAAAAACTCACATTTTTAAACTCAATATTGCCATCTTGCACAAAATCTAACACACCATTTTGTTCAGGTTCATATTGCTGTTCATCAATCAAATCAAACACCCGTCCAGCTGAAACCATTGAGGTTTGCAAAGTTGAAAAATTCTGAGTCACTTCAATCAAAGGATCAAAAAGACGATTAACGTATTGGATAAAGGCATACATCAAACCAGCAGAAATACCAATTTCCATTCCACGAAAACCAAAATAAGCCATTAAAATAGCATATGCTAATAACTTCAGAAGTGACATAGCAGGGCGCAAGAAAAGACTATCTAATGCCATCGAACGATTAGCATAAAGCACATGCTCTTCATTGATAGCTTCAAATTCATCTTTCAAACGCTCTTCTTGACTAAAGGATTGAATAATTCGGATCCCTTCGATACTCTCAGACAATTTACTGTTAATATCTGACAACAATGCACGTGTTTTTTCAATCACGCTTACCGATTTTTTGCGATAAAGATTAACCAAAACAAAGATAAATGGCAAAAAAATCACAACCCAAGCTGTCAATGTCGCATTCAATTTCAACATGGTTAACAGAGTTACTGAAAAGATAAAAATAGCCGAAATAAAGCTTGATAAAAGGCCTGAAAACATATCACTGATAGCTTCAGTATCATTTGTAATACGAGAGACAATAGAACCCGCGGGAGTTTTGTCAAAGTAAGCCATACCGAGTTTTTCCATGTTTGCAAAGGCATCTCTTCGAATATCTCTAACAATGCTATAAGACACACGCGCAAAGAAGAAATTTCCAAAATACTGGATAAGCGTCTGCAAGACATACATGAGGTAATAACCAACTAAAATCAGCATGGCAGTCTGATTCATATCCGTCAAAAAATGATCAATAAAGTAAGAAGCAATCAGTGGAATCAGACTCTTAACAACCGTTGTTAGTAGTAAAAGACCTAGAGCTAAGGCGGTTAAGGATTTATAAGGTTTGAGATAGCTCATGAGGCGCTTGAATACACGCCACTGATTTGCATTATTCTTCATCACTATCTCCTTCCATTTCTAATTGCTGAGCTTCATAAGTATCTGCATACCAGCCACCTTGCTTAATAAGATCCTCATGACACCCTCGTTCAATGATATGCCCATCTTGCAAGACTAAGATTAAATCAGCATGAACCACCGCACTCAAACGATGTGCTGTGATAATTGTCGATTTATGTTGACGAGTTTGCTTAAGATTCTCAATAATAGCATGTTCTGTCTTAGCATCTACTGCCGACAAAGAATCGTCCAAAATCAAAATTTCAGGATCAAGAATCATGGCACGACTCATAGCAATCCGCTGTTTTTGACCACCAGAAAGACTAACACCTTTCTCACCAATCAAAGTTTCAAAGCCATCCGGTGTTGCCATAATGTCATCATAAACTCGAGATAACTTCGTTGCTGCTTCAACCTTTTCTAAAGAGGCATCGGGATTTCCAAAACGAATATTTTCTAAAATACTAGTGGCAAATAAAAATTGATCCTGTGGGACATAACCAATCAAACGGCGTAAATCAGATAACTTGTAATCCTTGATATTGTTGCCATCAAGCATAATCCGACCATCAGTCAAATCATATTCACGTAACAACAAACGAATCAAGGTAGTCTTACCAGAACCGGTCTGCCCAACTAATCCCAGCGTTTGTCCCTGTTCTAGAGCAAAATGAATATCTGATAACGTCTCCTCATTTTCATAATGAAACGAATCAATATCATAAACCAAAGTACCATTCTGAATAGTCTGCAAAGGCTGTTTACTTTCTTGGACATCAGATGTTTCTTTCAAAAGACGATTAATACGATTATAAGAGACAGAACCGCGTTGAATCATATTAAAAAGAAAACCAATTGCCATTAAGGGCCAAACTAGCATATCTAAGTAAGTGATAAAGGTTACTAAATTACCAACCGTTACTTGACCGGCTGATACCATAAAAGCTCCCATCAACAATGACAAAACATAACTTGCCCCGATAAATAAAAGCACTAAAGGATCAAACATGACATCATATTTCATGGTTTTCATGTTCTTAACAAAAGTCATGTCATTGATTTCTTGAAAAGACTGAAGTTCATCTTCTTGATACCCAAATGACTTGGTTACTTTGATACCTGACACGGACTCCTGAACCTTATTATTTAATTCTGAAAAGGCAGCTTGAGATTTTCCAAACGCTTGGTGAGTCTTTCGTCCTAAACGACTTGTTGCATATGCCATAAATGGCAAAGGAATCACCGCTACCAAGGTCATTTGCCAAGAAATACTAAAAGCCATTGTCACCAAGGTCACAAAAGCCGTAATTGTCGCATCTACTGCTGACATAACTCCAGCGCCTGCTAAACGTGTCAGCGCATTAATATCATTAGTAGCATGCGCCATCAAATCACCCGTACGATGTTTTTGATAAAAACTAGGTGACATTTTTGTAAAATGATCAAATAAGCGAAAACGCATAATCTGACCAAGACGATACGACGTTCCCAAGATATACATTCGCCAAATATAACGTAAAAAATACATAGCAAAAGCTGATAAAACCAACAAGAATAAGCTCATCAGCAATTGCCCTTGTGTTAACTCACCAGATGTCACTCGATCAATAACTCCGCCCATAACTTTTGGAGGGACAAGGTTTAAAATTGCCACCAAAATAAGAGCAAGAATTCCAATAATATACCGTTTTTTCTCCAGCCTAAAAAACCACCAGAGATCCTTTATAATTTTCATTAAAACCTGCTTTCTAGCTAATATTATACACCCTTGACTAGACTCTAAGTCAAGTTTCCTGCCCTAAGCTTCTCATATGAAAAAGGTCAGGAGTTTTTCCTGACCTATAGTAACTACTTGTGATATTTTTTGTAAATAACTGTGTAAAGCCCCAAAGCTAGTAAGCCACCTAATGAATTAGTCCAAAGATCATCAATTTCAAAGACCCGATTAGCATTATAGAGTAAATCTACAAGCAATTGAGTCGTTTCAATCACTAGACTCACTCCAAAAGCAAATAGCCAAGCTCTCTTCCAATGACGTAGTTTTGGAAACAGCCAAATCAAGCCAAACATCAATGGAAAAACAAGAAACATATTGGTGACATTTTGTGCAAAGACCCAAAATAATTCAAAGGCACTATCCAACTGCCCAATTCCAATCAAGCTGTTAAATGGAACCAGCAAAAGACGCAGACGTCCATAATGAATAATATTGGGTGTCTCAACCCCATCAATCTTAAAAGGTTGCGGACTAAAACACAAGAAGCAAAGGGCAAGGATGTAAATCCCCACCAAAGTTATTGCCACCTTACGCCCTAAGCTTGTCAACTCAAGTTCTTCATCAAATAGCTTTCTCATTTTACCTTCTTATTTTGCTTTAGCAGCTTTTTGGCGGTCACGTTTCATTGTATTTGAACGCAATTGACCACAAGCGGCATCAATATCAGTTCCGTGTTCTTGACGAACGACACAGTTAACACCATTTTTCTTAAGAACATCGTAAAAGGCTGCAACGTGTTCTTTACTTGAACGACGGTATTGGTCGTGTTCAGAAACTGGGTTATATGGAATCAAGTTGATGTAAGACAATTTGCGGATTTTTTTCGTCAAATCAGCCAATTCTTGTGCGTTTTCTGGTGAGTCATTAACATCATTTAACATAATATACTCAAATGTCACACGACGGTTAGTTGTTTCAACGTAGTATTCAATCGCAGCAAAGAGTTTTTCAAGTGGGAATGAACGGTTAACACGCATGATTTGTGAACGTAATTCATTGTTTGGTGCGTGAAGCGAAACAGCCAAGTTAACTTGCAAGCTTTCGTGAGCAAATTCACGGATTTTGTGTGCTAAACCTGATGTTGAAATTGTGATGTGACGTGCACCGATAGCAAGACCATTGTCATTGTTAATCGTACGAACAAAGCGAAGCACGTTGTCGTAGTTATCAAATGGTTCACCAATCCCCATAACAACAACGTGACTCACGCGCTCATCTTGACCACGTTCATCAAAGTATTTTTGTACCATCATAATTTGTGAAGTGATTTCACCACTTGTCAAATCACGTTGTTTTTTAATCAAACCGCTGGCACAGAATGAGCAACCTATGTTACAACCAACTTGTGATGTTACACAGACTGACAAGCCATAGTGTTGGCGCATCAAAACTGTTTCAATCAACATCCCATCAGGCAATTCAAACAAGTATTTGACGGTACCATCTGATGCTTCTTGGACGACACGTTGTTTCAATGGGTTAACGCAGAAATTTTCATTTAAAATAGCGATAAAATCTTTTGAAATGTTTGTCATTTCTTCAAAAGATTGGACACGTTTACGGTAAAGCCAATCCCAAATTTGTGTTGCACGGAATTTCTTTTCACCGTGTTCGATTACCCATTCGATGAGTTCATCGCGTGTTAAACCGTAAATAGAGGGCTTCATGTCCTTAGTTTCTGTTTGCATTCTGTAAATTTATTTCCTTCCTATTTCTCTTTGCGGCGAATGACAAATTGTTTTGCCGACTGAATTTCTTTTTGTTGTTCACGTTTTTGGTGACGCTCACTGCCTCCTTTGCTTTCTTTACGTTTTTGACTGGTAAAATGTTGATTTCCTGAACGGTCAGCTTTTTTCTTACCAGACGAACGTTTTTGTGATTTATGACGTCTTGTTTGCTTTTCTTCTTCAGACTTCACAGCACGTGGCTCTTTATTTTCAAGAACAAAATAAGCACAGCCAAAGTTACAATACTCTTTGAGGTAATCATCTAAACGTGAAATACGATTAGCCTTTTTAACGTCGCGGTCATCTTTGTAAAAACCTTTTAGACGTAGCTGTTCATTTCCCCAATCTCCGACGATGTAGTCATATTTGAGCAAGATATCTGAAAAACGTTGACTAAACACTGTTGCGTTAAAAGCATCTTTTTCATTGGCTAAAATCAACAACTCGATATCATCGCTTTTGACACGATCAGAAAATGCCACGAATTGTGGACCAGGAAATTTATTGTAATTGTACATTTCAGGAGAGATATCTTTTCTCATCGGTCTCCTCTCTTCATCCATCGTAAAACTTATTCTTTATGTCTGAGGTAGTCTTCTACCAGTTCTCGAAGCAATTCAGGAAAAAGCAGCTCAGCTTGATGTGATTTAATACTTTCAAAATAACGGGCAAAATAATATTGATCAACCAAGACTAGACTAACAGTCTCCTTTTCATTCGTAACCTTTTCATTATACACTATTTTTCCGTTTTTGTAAGCAAAGCCACTCGTTAAAACGGCCCCAAATTCCTTACCGCGAAATCCCATGCCACGGATTTGTTGTCTTGCTAACAATTCTGCTTGCGAATAAACATCTTGACAGATTTCGGCTAACTCATCGGTACTTACTTCTAGCCTTGCTAGTCGCATTTGATGCGGAAGCGAATGGTGCAAAGTATCTTTAGTAATGTCCTTAGTAAAAGGCTCTACAACCAAGCCAGAATTTATCATGGCAATATCTGCTTTGGCATAATCTTTCATGGCATCCATAACCAATTGACAAGACTCATCTAAACTCAAGTCCTCATCAAATTGCTTCACCATTTCTTGCCCTAAAAGCTTGCGACCATCTGAAACAATTTTTTCAATCCATTCTTTATCACCTGGTTTACTTGCCATATGACTAGTTTCATGAGCGTGGATTGTGATATCAGTCATTTCATGACTGTCAAAGCTGAGATTAATTTCACCGACAAATTGACCGTATTTTCCTGCAGCTGCCATGTAAGTGCCATTAAGGCATGCCCCATCTTCAAAGACATGATGTGTATGAGCCCCAATAATCAAATCAATTTCTGGACAAGCAGCGGTGATTTTTTCATCCCAAGGAAGACCCAAATGGCTTAATAATATTCTAAAATCTGCTTCTTGCACTTCCTTAATAGCAAGGTCTCTTTTTAAACACTCTAAAGGGTCAAGTACCTTCCAACCACTTGGTTTATAAGTCAGATAATAAGGAAAAGTATAAGCTAAAAAAGCAATCTTAGTGCCTGCTTTCGTTTCATAAATCTTATAAGGCTCAGCCCAAGCTGGGCGACCATTGTCATCTTCAAGATTACCTAAAATAACATCAAAGTCAGCCTCTTGATAAACCTCATTTAACCAATGTTTTGCAAGACCAATTCCTTCATTATTACCAATGGTCGCAAAGTCAATCTTAAGCTCGTTTAAAAATTGAACATTACATTTTCCCTTACTGATATCTGTCATCGGATGCCAGCGGTCGATATTATCCCCAATATCAAGTCGAATAACTTCATTTGTCTCAGGATATTCTTGAAAAAAACGTTTGATTTTTGGATAATTTTCAAAATGAGAATGCCAATCATTCAGATGTAAAATCGTTAGCTTTTCTGTCATAGCAATATTATAGCATTTTCCACCCCAATAGTGATATTTCAGTGCCTTTACAAATCTATTATCAACCAAAAAAGCTAGATAAAAAATCTAGCTTTTCAATACTCAGCGACTATTTCGCTGTTCTTTTGCCAAGGAGAGACGTTTAACAAACATATAAGCAATTCCTTGGAACATCCATAAGGAAGCATAACAAAGTACCCAAGCTGAGAAAGTCAGCCACTTCATGCCTAAGGTCTGATAAATACCATGACCATTTACAGATCTAATAAAAATTAACAAACTAACATCTAAAAAGATAAACAGGGCTGCAATATTAAAGCCAATCACCAAACGTTTCTGCCAGTTTGTCATACACTCCTCCAATCTATTAGTATTCCACCTCTTCATTTTAAATCATTGTAAACAATAAAGCTTAAGAAAAAGTTAACTGATGCATCAAAAAACACCTCTTTTAGCTAGTCTAAAAGAGATGCTTCTTGTATTAATTTGTACTTCTTAGGTAATCAATCGCTTCTTGGACATTCTTGACAGGGACAATTTTCATGTCTGTATCAAGGTCTTTAGCAGCTTCTTTGGCTTCTTCGTAATTTGTCTTAGCATCAGGATTTTTTTTCAATGTTTCTTTATCGACTGGATTATTTGGAACAAAGAAAATATCTGCACCAGATTTGGCAGCTGAGACAACTTTTAAGCCTGCTCCGCCGATATCACCAACAGAACCATCTGATTCAATGGTACCAGTACCAGCAATTTTACGACCTTTACGAAGGTCTTCGTTATTAACTTGATCATAAATATCAAGGGTGAACATCAAGCCTGCACTAGGTCCACCAACACCACTGGTATCAAAAGTCACATCGACATCAGATGACACCTTGGTATGATCGACTAAACCAATACCGATACCATTTTTACCATTTGGCAATTCAATGATTTTACCAGAAACCTCTTTTGTTTTACCGTTTGAAATTTCTTGAACAGTGACTTTAGAGCCAAGATCCAAGTCTGCTACATAAGCCATCAATTCTTGTGAACTCTTGAACGTTTTACCATTTACACCAGTAACCGTATCAGCTAGATGTAAAAGTCCTTTAAAGGTTGAATTTTTGGTTACATTTAGGACATAGACACCTTGATAATCAAGCTTAACGTCTTTTCCTGCTAGGGTTAAAGCTTGGTAAGTCGCTGTATTTTGTGAAGTTTCCATATAGTATTGATTAATACGCATGTAATCTTCATTACTGTAGCCACCTGTAGTTGCAGCTGCAGTTGAAATTTCTGTATGCGGTGTTAACCAAGCATAAATTAGTTGAGCTAAGGTTGCCTGACTCACACTCACGGCTACAAAGTTGTAAGAGCCTTTGTCCTTATCAGCCTTTTTATTAACCGTTAAAACACTACGAACATCGTAGGCACCACCTGGCATTTCAATGTAATAATCAAGTGGATAAAATAAACTAAAGATGAGAAAAACTGTTCCCACAGCCCCTAAAATCCACCATTTTAAGCGGTATAAAATACGACCTAACTTTTTCAAAATCCCTTTAAATGCGTTTAAGATTGTCATATTTTTCCTCCACTTTTTTCACAACACTGTCTGGGACAAATGCTGAAATATCAGCCTGAAAATGTATCAATTCACGCACACGACTGGATGACACATATTGCCATTCTGGAGAGGTGAGTAAATAAACACTCTCAATATCACTAGCTAGATGATGATTGAAGAAATCCATCCCCCCTTCATATTCCAAATCTTTAGCATCTCGAATTCCTCTGACCAAATAAGCAGCCTTTAATTCTCTTGCCACATCAACAGCCAAAGAATCATGTGCTGTCACTACGCTAACATTTGAATAAGGTTCTACTGCCTCTTCTAGCATCTGTTTTCTCTCAGCAATCGTGAATAGACCAGATTTATTTCTATTATATAAAATCCCCACGTAAAGCGTGTCAAAGAGCTTACTAGCGCGTGCAATGATATCAAGATGCCCATTTGTCACAGGATCAAAAGACCCAGTCACCAAACCAATTTTAGCCATGTTGCCTCCATTAGTGAAAAATCATTTCTGTTTATCTAATATAAACCGTTACTTTACTAATTCCATAAGTTTTTTGCTTCCAGATACCAAAGTTTGAAATCTCTTCTGGCAAATCAACTGATTTATCTGTTTCACAGACGATCATGACATCTTCAGATAACAAGCCTGCCTCTTCCAAGTCAGTAATATTTTTGACAATTTCTTCTTTAGCGTATGGTGGATCTAAAAATACCAAATCAAACGGTCCTTTGACCACTCCAATCGCTTTATTGGCATCCATTTTCATCAAATGAAATTGCTTTTCAGCTTTCGTCATTTTGATATTTTCTGTGATAATCGCTTGCGCTTGACGATTACGTTCCACAAGAACAGCCTCGTCCATTCCGCGTGAGATAGCTTCAATTGCTAAACTACCACTACCAGAAAACAAATCCAAAACACGTCCACCCTCAAAGAATGGACCAATCATATTAAAAATAGCGCCCTTAACCTTATCAGTTGTCGGACGAGTAATTTTTCCATCGAGCGTCTTCAAAGGACACCCACCAAAATTTCCTGCTACAACTCTCATAAGAACCATTATAGCAAAAATCAACTAAAATGCCTTAAAAAATCTTCAATCATATTTACAGTCAAAATAAGATTTGATATGATGAGTGGGATATTTTTAATTATCAAAGTTTTTGTAGGATAAAGAAGTTATGATGAATTTTTAAAAATTTCTTTAAAGACAAGAAAAATCTCGCTATCACAATCTTGTTAGTTTTGTTGATTGGTAGTTTCTCGGCTCAAGGTAGTCAACACAACGATATTACTCAAGCTGAATCAAAAATTGAACAACTCAATAAAGACATCAACCAAAAACAAGATGACTTAAAAGATAGTCAAAATCAACTTAGTGATTTTAAAAAAGAAAATGCCAAATACATTGAAATTGGTAAAAAAGAATACCAAAAAGTCAAAGCTATCGAAGATGAAGCACTAGCTGCTGTCACAAAGCTTGAAAACGAGCAAACCCAAGCTAACCTTGATGCCGCAACTAACAAAATGAATGCTGTCACAGATAGCAAGCTGAAGGAAAAACTCCAAAAGCGTATCACAACTGTAAAAACAGCCATTGAAGCTAAGAAACAGCAAGAAGCTATCAATGCAGCTGAAACAGCTGTTAAAAAACTCGAAAGCGACCAAAAACGTGAAAACGTTGATGACGCTAAAAATATGGTTAATGCTGTAGCAGATTCAGCTAAAAAAGAAGCCTTCAATAACCGTATCAACGCTGTCGTTTCAGCAATTGATGCCAAAGAAGCCGAAGCTGCTCGTCAAGCTGAGGAAGCAAGAAAAGCTGAAGAAGCTAGACAAGCACAAGAGCAAGCTGCCGCTGAAGCTGCTCGTCAAGCACAGGAACAAGCCGCTGCTGCCGCTCAACAAGCGCAACAACAAGAACAAGCTGCTAGTGGATATAAAAGAGATTATCGCGGTAGATGGCACCGCCCAAATGGACAATACGCTTCAAAAGCTGAAATTGCCGCTGCAGGTCTACCTTGGTAAAATACATAATCCAAAAGTCGTTAGAATTTTTCTAGCGAATTTTTTACAATCAAAAAGCCGACTGAATATCAGCCGACCTTTTTTAGTCCTTAAATTAAGTTTCTTCTATTAAAGAATGTTATCGTAAGTGTCACGAACTTCTTTTGGCCAAACACTTGATTGAACTTCACCAATGTGTTTCTTACGAAGTAAGAACATTGCCATACGTGATTGACCGATACCACCACCAATTGTAAGTGGGAGGAGACCATTGAGAAGAGCTTTATGCCATTCTAATTGCAAACGGTCTTCGTCACCAGTGATTTTAACTTGACGTTTAAGAGCTTCTTCGTCAACACGAATACCCATTGATGACAATTCAAAAGCTGAGCCAAGCACTTCGTTCCAAACAATAATATCACCGTTAAGACCATGGTATCCATTTTCAGATTCAGAAGTCCAGTCATCGTAGTCAGGTGCACGACCATCGTGGCGTTGACCATCTGGTAAAATACCACCAATACCAATAAGGAAAATCGCACCGAATTCTTTAGCAGCAGCATTTTCACGTTCTTTTGGTGTCAAATCTGGATAACGTTCTACCAATTCTTCTGTGTGAATAAAAGTGATTTTCTTAGGCAAAACAGCTTCAATATCAAAACGAGCTTCTACTGCCAATTCTGTCAAACGAATAGCTTTATAAACTTGTTCAACTGTTTCTTTCAAGTATTCGATGTTGCGACGACCATTTGGAATAACTTTTTCCCAATCCCATTGGTCGACATAAATAGAGTGGATTGGGTCTAATTCTTCTTCATCTGGACGGAGAGCTTTCATGTGTACGAAAAGCCCTTCTCCTTCATTGAAGCCGAAACGTGCTAAGGTATGACGTTTCCACTTAGCAAGTGAATGAACAACTTCATATTCAGCATTAGGAATACGTTTAACGTGCACAGATACAGGATGTTCAACGCCGTTCAAATTATCTTGCATACCATCCCCGACCTGGCTAAGAATAGGTCCTTGCACTTCAACGATGCCAAGTTTATCAATCAAATATTGAGTAAAACTATTCTTGACAAAAGAAATCTCCTGCTGTTGATGAATAAAGCTTTTCTTCATATGCTCCTCCTTAAAAAATTTTTTTAAATTTGAAATACCAAAATGATAGTGAGTAATAGTGAGGTTTATTTTGTATTTCGTGATCGCTTTACAGCGATAGAGCTATTATACACCTATGTTTTTAAAAAATAAACACTTTTTTGCAAATTTTCGCAATATTTTTTATTTTTATGTTAGATAATCTAACAAAGAATGTAAATTTGGCCATTTATAGGCATTTTTTAACCTCAAAATTTACTTGAAAGATTAAAAATATTGAACCATCAAACAAAAAACAGCTTAATTTTTTCTAATAATTAAACTGTTGTCGAAATAGTATTTAAATATAGACAGTTATCCATTACTTTGTAATAACCTCAAGAAAATAAGGCTCAGTATCATAACAGAAATGCCAAGATAGAGAAGATTTCCAGGATTGCTTGGACTAAAAATGATTGTAAAAAGAGCTGTTCCAAGGGGCATAAATAAAATAGCAACCGTAAAAACAATTCCTAACACTCGTCCCAGATATTCACTAGCGACTTCTCTTTGAACTAAAGAAAAAGAATGAATGTTAAATAAGGTCATAAAAATCCCAGAACCAACAGGCAATAAAACCATTAAGAAAAGCTCTGCTTTCACAAAATAAAGTACAGGAGCAAGTGCGACAAGACCACCAAAGACAAATAACATAGCCATTAATTGACCAGTTGATAATTTTCGTCTCATTTTTCCACTAACCACCGCTCCAATCACTCCGCCAATAGCTTCTGCGGTCAAAAAAGTAGCATAAATATCTCCAGTGATTTTTGGAAACATTTGATTCCCATAAGGAAGTAGGAGGCTGTAACCTGCCATGAAAAAATTGACTCCAGCTGATAGAGCAATCAAGAGATAAATCTGACGATTACAGATAACATACTTAAAGCCACTAACTAAATCGTCGAAGATGACCTTGACTGAAAAATCATCGTTTTTACTCGTCTCTTCTAAAATGGGTTGAACAAAAGCAACAATCAAAGCCGATAATAAAAACGACATGCCATCTAAAATCAAAGCACCATTGATACCAATCACATGATAAATCCCTAAAGCAAGCATTGGAACAATGATTTTAACCAGCGTAGCAACCGTCTGTAGATAAGAATTAACTAATGTAATCTGCTCTTTTTCAACGATTTCTTTGGTAAAAGCATTATAAGTTGGTGTCGAAAATGCTGACAAAAGTGCTAGTAAAGCATTGGTTAAAATGACCGCATAGATGAGCCAAGTTTGCTTGGAAATAAGAGACAAGCACAGACAAATTAAGCCACTCAAAAAATCACTTAAAATGATAATTTTCTTTCGTCTGAAACGGTCCGCAATCACTCCACCAAATAAATTAAACAGGGCTCCAATGACATTTTCAAGTGCTTGATAAACTCCTACCAAAACCATTGATTTCACGTTCATACTCGCTAAAAACGAATTATTCACATAATCAAATAAAGTATCACCTATCTTTGAAATCGTACAGCTCGTTACTAAAAGACCTGTACTTTTTCGTTCGATTTTCCTCATAAACAACTCCCGATTGTTAGATAGTATACTCTTCAAAAGTTATTTTTGCAATATTCTTTCAATTTTATTTTCAAAAAAAGACCGCACCTAACGGTACGACTTATCTATTTATTTCTGAGTGAATCGATTTTTTCAATTAATTCTTTTGTCATACGACGTGGACCACGAACGGCTTTGACGCCACAAAATTTTAAGGTATCAAACGTCACTTGCTCATCAGAAAAAGTGTGGAGTAGCTGAATCTTCATTAATTTTTTAATGGAGGGTTCATCTCGATAAGCATTATTTGGCAAATCAGCTTCTAAGACTTGGCAAAAATACCGCACTGCCTTAGTCGGTGCTGTCATGTAAATTGCCACGAAATCACCTTTTTTAATGCTTGCTTTTTGTGTCCATAAAATAACTTTGTTTGCTGCAAATTCAGCATCAATATCATAATACTTGGGGTTGGCTGGAATAATCCAATAATCTGGACCACTACTGCTCCCCAGGGCCTTTCCAGCTACCAAAGCTCTGCTATTATCCACCAAAGAAAAAAGGAGCTCATCAGGAACTGTCTCATCTAAAACCACACTCACCCAAGATTTTTTATTCATATGATAAGAGGGATAAATCCCTTTTGTCGCAAGCAGTTCTGGCAGAGCTTTTTTGTCAACCTTAATATTGATTATTTCAACTTTGTCATCCAGCGCTTCTTGCGACCACTGCTCCTCACCAAGATTTAATTTACCACGCGCAATCGTCATCACAAGCCCGTACCACTTCTGATTATCAGGATAGCGAAATGAAGAATAATCAGGATATTTCTCAAAAGGACGATCAAAATCATCGCCATAAGTTGCCTTTAGATGATTTGCAAGACGATTCATTTGGTCACTAGCAAATGGCAGATCTTCAAAGCAAGCTTCAGCCACTCTTTCAAGAACCTCTTGATAAGCTTCACGAACCTTCCCAACAAAATTGCCACTCGCACCAGCCACATGAAGAGCAAGATACTCTTCATTTAAATCAGTATCAATCACCTTTGCTGACACCTGACCATCCAGTGAAACATGAACTCGCACTTCAAAATCGCCATTCAAAATCAGCTCCGCGTAGTCATATCCAGCCTCAGATTTCTCAAATCCAAACGCCACCAAACGCTCAAAGACCACGCGCTTTTTTCTAAAAATATCCGATTCAAATGACATAGGGACTCCTTCAAGTAGAAATATATCATCATTATAACAAATTTTTCTTTATAATCATTACTTTTAGTTTGACAAGTTTACTTGGCAGGACTATAATTAATTTGACAACAAAACTTGGCAAGAGGTGAATACTATGAACAAAGAAGATATTTTAAAAATGGCTCAAAATGAAAAAATGGATGATATGGAATTACAAGTAAAAGATAAATCAATGATGTGGTCATATCTGGTTATGGTTATTGTGGCTGGCATTTTTAGCTTCGTTAAATCTCTTCATGGATTTCCTATAACTGATTTAACAGCTACGGTTTGTGCTTCTGTCTGTGCAACATTAACATATCGTTACACTAAACTAAAAAATAGAGAAGACTTATTTATAGCAATTGTTATGTTTATTATTGCGCTAATTTCTACAATTTATTTTTTTATAAGATACTAACAAATGACTGAAAAACTTGAATTAAAAAACAACCTTAAACAAGCTCGACTTGAGCAAAATTTATCACAAGCAGCACTTGCAAAACTAATTGGTGTTTCTAGAAATACCATAAGTTCAATCGAAACTGGGCAATTTAGCCCAACAGCTAAATTAGCTTTACTTTTATGCATTGCTCTAGATAAAAAATTTGAAGATTTATTTTATTTTTAAACTCGAAGAGAAGTATATTAATATACTTCTCTTTTGGTAACAAAAAAGCATCGAAAATATTCGATGCTAAGGAAATTAATTCTATCTAAATAGATCATCATGTGAACCCGTCCTCGTTAAAACTAGAGTCAAACATTTATCATTAATTTTATAAATCAAAAGCCAATCAGGTTCTATATGGCATTCTTGATAAGATTTATACTTTCCTTGTAAATAGTGATTTTTATACCTATGATACAAAGTCTCCTTTTTACCATCTACAATTAAATTAATAACCTCTCTCAATTTTGTCATATCATAATGTTTTTTCTTTAAGCGTTTAAAATCTTTTAAAAATTGATTTGTACGCTCAATTTTCAATGATTCAAGTCCTCAAAAAGCTCATCTACTGAATCAAAAGATTTTACTTGACCCTGTTCAGCTTCACGAAATGCTTTTTCTGTCGTTTCATTGTAACGTTTAATTTGAAATGGGATACTTTGAGTCTTAACACTCTGCTTCAAAAAAACAGTAATCGCCGTAGACATATCCATCCCTAAATCCTTGTATAAAGCAGCTGCTTCCTTTTTTAAATCATCATCTACACGAACAGTAATTGTACTCACTTGCATCACACCCTTTAATATTGTATAGATATCGTAACACTTTATTTAGATATAAGCAATTATTTTCCCTCTAACATATTATTCGAAAAAACAAATAACTCCTGACTATTTTTATAACAAAAAAAGCACATCATCCGATTGGTTGAAGTGCTTTTTGATTGTGATACTCTTTGAAAAGTAGGTATCTATGAAAAAGAAAGTTAACTAGGATTGTTTATAGTATAGTTGTCCTTACTTAAGGCAATCTTAATTTTTTCTTTCAAAAACCTTAAACTTATTTCACCAATTTTTTCATGTCTTCAATACGTGCGACTGTTGCGTCGTATTTAGCTTGGTAATCGACTTGTTTGTCGCGTTCTTTTTGGACAACTTCTGGTTTAGCGTTAGCGACGAATTTTTCGTTGCCAAGTTTGCGTGCAACCATATCCAATTCTTTTTGCCATTTAGCAAGTTCTTTGTCAAGACGTGCCAATTCTTCTTCAACGTTAAGAAGGTCAGCAAGTGGCAAGAAGATTTCAGCACCTGTGATAACGCTAGACATTGCCAATTCTGGTGCTTCAATATCAGAAGAAATTTCTAGTTTTTCAGGATTTGTGAAACGTTTGATGTAGTTCACATTGCTGTTAAAGAAGTCTTCCAATTCTTTATCGCTTGTTTTCACAAGAAGTGTAATTGGTTTGCTTGGAGCAACGTTCACTTCGCTACGTGCGTTACGTACAGCACGGATAAGGTCTTTAAGACTTTCAACACTTTTGTGCGCTGCTTCATTTTCAAATGCTGGGTTAACAGTTGGGTATTCAGCTGTTACGATTGAACCTTCAGAAATTTGTTCAAAGATTTCTTCAGTTACAAATGGCATGATTGGGTGAAGCAAACGAAGGATTTTATCAAGTGTGTAAAGAAGAACTGAACGAGTGATAACTTTTTCGTCTTCATTGTCGCTGTAAAGCACTTCTTTAGTCAACTCAACATACCAGTCAGCAAATTCATCCCAGATGAAGTTGTAAAGAATGTGACCAGCCACACCGAATTCAAATTTATCAAAGTTTTCAGTGACTTTTGCGATTGTTTCGTTCAAGTTGTGGAGAATCCAACGGTCAGTAACGTTACCAGCTGTTCCAGCGGCAACTTTTTCAACATTTGCACTTGCTTGGTCAAGTGTAAGGTCTTCATTATTCATCAAGATGTAACGAGAGATGTTCCAGATTTTATTAATGAAGTTCCAAGCAGCATCCATTTTTTCGTAAGAGAAACGAACGTCTTGACCTGGTGCAGAACCATTTGACAAGAACCAACGAAGGGCGTCAGCACCGTATTTTTCGATAACGTCCATTGGGTCAATACCGTTACCAAGTGATTTAGACATTTTACGTCCTTGTTCATCACGGATAAGACCGTGGATAAGCACGTTTTCAAATGGACGACGTCCTGTGAATTCCAATGATTGGAAAATCATACGTGATACCCAGAAGAAGATGATATCGTAACCAGTTACCAATGTAGATGTTGGGAAGTAACGTTTGAAGTCTTCTGCTTCTGTGTCAGGCCAACCCATTGTTGAGAATGGCCATAGAGCTGAACTGAACCAAGTATCAAGCACGTCTTCGTCTTGAGTCCATCCGTCACCTTCTGGAGCTTCTTCACCGACGTACATTTCACCTTCAGCATTGTACCATGCTGGGATTTGGTGACCCCACCATAATTGACGAGAGATAACCCAATCGTGAACATTTTCCATCCATTGAACGAAAGTATCGTTGAAACGTGGTGGGTAGAATTTTACTTCGTCGTCAGTGTCTTGGTTAGCAATGGCATTTTTAGCCAATTGATCCATTTTAACGAACCATTGTGTTGACAAACGTGGTTCAACTGGCACACCAGTACGTTCTGAGTGACCAACGCTGTGAACCATTTTTTCGATTTCAACAAGCGCACCGATTTCTTCCAATTTTTTAACGACAGCTTTACGAGCTTCGAAGCGATCCATACCAGCAAATTCACCAGCAAGTTCGTTCATTGTACCGTCGTCGTTCATCACGTTGATTTGTGGCAAGTTATGGCGTTGACCAACTAAGAAGTCATTAGGGTCGTGTGCAGGAGTGATTTTAACCACACCAGTACCGAATTCTGGGTCAGCGTGTTCATCACCAACGATTGGAATAGCTTTGTTAACGATTGGAAGGATAACGTTTTTACCAATCAAATCTTTGTAACGATCGTCATTTGGGTTAACCGCAACGGCAACATCACCAAACATTGTTTCAGGACGAGTTGTTGCTACTTCAAGGCTACGTGAACCATCTTCCAACATGTAGTTCATGTGGTAGAAAGCACCTTCGACGTCTTTGTGGATAACTTCGATATCAGAAAGGGCTGTACGAGCTTTTGGATCCCAGTTGATGATAAATTCACCACGATAAATCCAACCTTTTTTGTAAAGTTCAACAAAGACTTTACGAACCGCTTTTGACAATCCTTCATCAAGGGTGAAACGTTCACGTGAGTAATCTACAGAGATCCCCATTTTACCCCATTGTTGTTTGATTGTTGAGGCGTATTCATCTTTCCATTCCCAAACTTTATCAAGGAATTTTTCACGACCAAGGTCGTAACGTGAGATACCATCTTCAGCAAGACGTGCTTCAACTTTTGCTTGTGTTGCGATCCCCGCATGGTCCATACCAGGAAGCCATAAAGTATCAAAACCTTGCATACGTTTTTGACGGATAATAATATCTTGCAAAGTTGTATCCCAAGCGTGACCAAGGTGAAGTTTACCTGTTACGTTTGGTGGTGGAATAACGATTGAATA
>OGHK01000569.1_pt1 | contig 37937 bp, 29 predicted proteins | sample 1571411 | NCBI WGS metagenome assembly OGHK01 (sample SAMEA2582043, study PRJEB24529) | metagenome | biome: Human gut stool | place: China | collected 2011 | reverse complement strand
CGCGAAATGCTGGGTTAAATGGGGGGCGCCTTTCCCACTGCAAATGCGTTGTCTGCGGCCCTCAATCCCGGTCACTTACTGATGTAAGCTCCCGGGGATTTCGGGTCTTGACGCCTTTTTACAACGCGAAATGCTGGGTTAAATGGGGGGCGCCTTTCCCACTGCAAATGCGTTGTCTGACCCCGGTCGCGCTGCGCTTACCGGGGCTACAGTCGCCAGGTAGCCCGGCTAAGCGAAGCGCCGCCGGGTTCTTCCTTGGTCATGCTCCGCTTATTGGGGCTACGGCTTAATGCTTTTCCCAACCATTCTGCTGGGCGCTAAAGCCGAGCGCCTGCATAAAGGCCGCCATCACGCCGCGGTCCTCCACCCCATGGTCGGCGACGCGCCAGCTATTGATCGCCGGGTTATCACGCAATGTCTCTTCCACTAAGTATTGTCCGACGCCGCGGCGGCGGGTCACTTCACGCACGCACAGATCGCTGAGCTCACCTTCGACGCCGCCCAGGGTAACGCGCACGGCGCCCAGCAGGCGCTCGTTAAAGCGGGCGGCGTAGAGACGATGGTTTTCATCAAGGGTCAGCGTCGACAGATCCTGCGACGGCCAGATTTTCCCCAGATCAATGCGATCCTGATCGCTGAAGTGCTGTAAACGGATAATGGTCAGTTTCATGGGCGGCAAATCCAGTGCAAAACAGAGGCGCCAGTGTACCCAAAATTGCTGTCTGGCGGAGCGCTGTTTTTTGCGCGTACATCAGGGGATTCGTTTTCCTGGCGTTGTCAGGGTAGCGCAATCCGTCATGGATCGAAAAATAAGCAGAATTTTAACCTAATGTGCAGCGTTTTATTCCGCCTTATGTATCGTTATTTTATGCTGCAGGATGGACTTTTTTTTGTTTATCTTCACCAAAATACAGAATATTATCTTTGCTTAATCGACTGAAAAATAGAGGTTTTAATCTGTTTTTTAGTGAAAAACTGCGCTAAACCATTAAACTCAATGGTAAAAATGGCGTTGTTTAATAAAAGCACAGAATGCTTTTTAACCATAAAAATACAAAACATTTACACCACATCACGAACGGGGTTCTGCAGCATGAAAAGGAACGCGAAAACCATCGTCGCGGGCATTGTCGCATTAGCGATGTCGCACGCGGCGATGGCCAAGGATATTAAGGTCGCCGTGGTCGGCGCGATGTCGGGGCCGGTGGCCCAGTGGGGCGACATGGAGTTCAATGGCGCGCGTCAGGCGATTAAAGACATCAACGCCAGCGGCGGCATTAAGGGCGACAAGCTGGTGGCCGTCGAATATGACGACGCCTGCGATCCGAAGCAAGCGGTCGCGGTGGCCAACAAAATCGTCAACGACGGCATTCAGTACGTTATCGGCCACCTGTGCTCCTCTTCCACCCAGCCGGCTTCCGACATCTATGAGGATGAAGGCATCCTGATGATCTCCCCCGGGGCGACCAACCCGGAGCTGACCCAGCGCGGATACCAGTACATCATGCGTACCGCCGGCCTCGACTCCTCGCAGGGGCCGACCGCGGCGAAATATATCGTCGAGAAAGTCAAACCGCAGCGTATCGCCATCATTCATGACAAGCAGCAGTACGGCGAAGGGCTGGCGCGTTCGGTGCAGGACAACCTGAAGAAAGCCGGGGCCAACATCGTCTTCTTCGATGGCATCACCGCGGGGGAAAAAGATTTCTCCGCCCTGCTGGCGCGCCTGAAGAAAGAGAACATCGACTTCGTCTACTACGGCGGCTACTACCCGGAAATGGGCCAGATGCTGCGCCAGGCGCGCTCCGTCGGGTTGAAAACCGTGTTTATGGGGCCGGAAGGGGTCGGCAACGCCTCGCTGTCCAATATCGCGGGCGCCGCGGCGGAAGGCATGCTGGTGACAATGCCAAAACGCTACGATCAGGACCCTGCCAACAGCGCCATCGTCAACGCGCTGAAAGCGGAGAAGAAAGATCCGAGCGGACCGTACGTCTGGATCACCTATGCCGCCGTTCAGTCGCTGGCGCAGGCGATGGACAGAACCGGCAGCCAGCAGCCGCTGGATTTAATCAACGATTTGAAAGCGCACGGGGCGAAAACCGTGATTGGGCCGCTGACCTGGGATGAAAAAGGCGATCTGAAGGGATTTGAGTTTGGTGTCTTCCAGTGGCACGCCGACGGCTCTTCGAGCGCGGCGAAATAAGCGCTGAAGACGAGTTATCCCTCCGCCCGCGAACCGCGGGCGGTTTGAAAAAGGTTACCTTATGTCCGAGCAGTTTCTCTATTTTCTGCAGCAGATGTTTAACGGCGTCACGCTAGGCAGTACCTATGCGCTGATCGCCATCGGCTATACGATGGTGTACGGCATTATCGGCATGATCAACTTCGCCCACGGCGAGGTCTATATGATTGGCAGCTATGTCTCCTTCATGATCATCGCCGCGCTGATGATGATGGGCATTGACACTAGCTGGCTGCTGGTCGCCGCCGGATTCGTGGGCGCCATTGTGATTGCCAGCGCCTACGGCTGGAGTATTGAGCGCGTGGCCTATCGGCCGGTGCGTAACTCCAAGCGTCTGATTGCGCTGATCTCCGCCATCGGGATGTCTATCTTCCTGCAGAACTACGTCAGCCTGACCCAGGGCTCCCGCGACGTGGCGCTGCCGAGCTTGTTTAACGGCCAGTGGGTCGTCGGCCACAGCGACAGCTTCTCCGCGACAATCACCACCATGCAACTGGTGATCTGGGTGGTGACCTTTATCGCCATGCTGGCCCTGACGCTGTTTATTCGCTACTCGCGGATGGGGCGCGCCTGCCGCGCCTGCGCGGAAGATCTGAAAATGGCCAGCCTGCTCGGGATTAACACCGACCGCGTCATTGCCCTGACCTTTGTCATCGGCGCAGCGATGGCGGCGGTGGCCGGCGTGCTGCTGGGGCAGTTCTACGGCGTGATTAACCCCTACATCGGCTTTATGGCCGGGATGAAGGCGTTCACCGCCGCCGTGCTCGGCGGGATCGGCAGCATCCCTGGCGCGATGATCGGCGGCCTGATCCTGGGTATTGCCGAGGCGCTCTCTTCCGCCTATCTCAGCACCGAATATAAGGACGTCGTTTCCTTCGCGCTGCTGATTCTGGTGCTGTTAGTGATGCCGACCGGCATTCTGGGCCGCCCGGAGGTGGAAAAAGTATGAAACCGATGCAAATTGCAATGGCGCTGCTCTCTGCCGTGATGTTCTTCATTCTGGCGGGCGTCTTTATGGGCGTGCAGCTGGAGCTGAACGGCACCAAACTGGTGGTCGATACCGCCGCCGATATTCGCTGGCAGTGGATCTTCATCGGTACCGCGGTGGTCTTTTTCTTCCAGCTGCTGCGGCCGCTGTTCCAGAAAGCGGTTAAGAACGTCTCCGGGCCGAAATTTATTATGCCGGCGATTGACGGGTCGACGGTGAAGCAGAAGCTGTTCCTGATCGCCCTGCTGGTGATTGCCGTGGCCTGGCCGTTTATGGTGTCGCGCGGCACGGTGGATATCGCCACCCTGACGATGATCTATATCATCCTCGGCCTCGGGTTGAACGTGGTGGTCGGCCTTTCCGGCCTGCTGGTGCTGGGCTACGGCGGGTTCTATGCCATCGGCGCGTATACCTTTGCGCTGCTGAACCACTATTACGGTCTCGGCTTCTGGACCTGTCTCCCGCTGGCCGGCCTGGTCTCCGCGGCGGCCGGTTTCCTGCTGGGCTTCCCGGTGCTGCGTTTGCGCGGCGACTACCTGGCGATTGTGACCTTAGGCTTCGGCGAGATCGTGCGCATTCTGCTGCTCAACAATACCGAGATCACCGGCGGGCCGAACGGCATCAGCCAGATCCCGAAACCGACCTTCTTTGGCCTCGAATTTAGCCGCAGCGCCCGCGAAGGCGGCTGGGATACCTTCAGCAACTTCTTCGGCGTCAAATACGATCCCTCCGACCGGGTGATTTTCCTCTACCTGGTGGCGTTGCTGCTGGTAGTGCTCAGCCTGTTCGTCATCAACCGCCTGCTGCGAATGCCGCTGGGCCGGGCGTGGGAAGCGCTGCGTGAAGATGAGATCGCCTGTCGTTCGCTGGGCCTGAGCCCGACGCGCATCAAGCTGACCGCCTTTACCATCAGCGCCGCGTTTGCTGGCTTCGCCGGCACGCTGTTCGCCGCGCGCCAGGGCTTCGTCAGCCCGGAATCCTTTACCTTCGCCGAGTCAGCCTTTGTGCTGGCGATCGTCGTGCTGGGCGGGATGGGCTCGCAGTTCGCGGTGATCCTCGCGGCTATTCTGCTGGTGGTCTCGCGCGAGTTGATGCGTGACTTCAACGAATACAGCATGTTAATGCTCGGCGGCCTGATGGTGCTGATGATGATCTGGCGTCCGCAGGGGCTTCTGCCAATGACGCGCGTGCAGTTGAAGCTGAAAAACGGTCAGGCGAAAGGAGAGCAGGCATGAGTCAGCCATTATTATCCGTTAGCGGCCTGATGATGCGTTTCGGCGGTCTGCTGGCCGTCAACAATGTGTCGCTGGAGCTCAGAGAGCGCGAGATCGTCTCGCTGATCGGCCCCAACGGCGCCGGGAAGACCACCGTCTTTAACTGCCTGACCGGTTTTTACAAGCCCACCGGCGGCACTATTCTGCTGCGCGACCAGCACCTGGAAGGGCTGCCGGGTCAGCAGATTGCGCGGATGGGCGTGGTGCGGACCTTCCAGCACGTGCGCCTGTTCCGCGAAATGACGGTGATTGAAAACCTGCTGGTGGCGCAGCATCAGCAGCTGAAAACCGGGCTCTTCTCCGGCCTGCTGAAAACGCCGGCCTTCCGTCGGGCGCAGAGCGAAGCGCTGGACAGGGCCGCCACCTGGCTGGAGCGTATCGGCCTGCTGGAGCATGCCAACCGTCAGGCCAGCAACCTGGCCTACGGCGACCAGCGTCGGCTGGAGATTGCCCGCTGCATGGTGACCCAGCCGGAAATTCTGATGCTCGATGAACCGGCGGCGGGGCTTAACCCGAAAGAGACCAAAGAGCTGGATGAGCTTATCGCCGAGCTGCGTAGCCATCACAACACCACCATCCTGCTTATCGAACATGATATGAAGCTGGTGATGGGCATTTCCGATCGCATCTACGTCGTGAACCAGGGAACACCGCTGGCCAACGGGACGCCGGAAGAGATTCGTAATAACCCGGACGTGATCCGCGCATACCTTGGTGAGGCATAAGATGGAAAACGCGATGTTAACTTTTGACAACGTCAGCGCCCACTACGGCAAGATTCAGGCGCTGCACAACGTCAGCCTGCATATCAAACAGGGCGAGATCGTCACGCTTATCGGCGCCAACGGCGCGGGGAAAACCACCCTACTTGGTACGCTGTGCGGCGATCCGCGGGCTTCCAGCGGGCGCATTGTCTTTGACGGTAAGGATATTACCGACTGGCAAACCGCGAAGATCATGCGCGAGGCGGTGGCGATCGTTCCGGAAGGGCGGCGCGTCTTTTCGCGTATGACGGTGGAAGAGAACCTAGCGATGGGCGGTTTTTTTGCCGACCGCGATCAGTTCCAGACCCGCATCAAATGGGTGTATGAGCTGTTCCCGCGTCTGCATGAACGCCGTATTCAGCGCGCCGGCACCATGTCCGGCGGCGAGCAGCAGATGCTGGCGATCGGTCGCGCCCTGATGAGCCAACCGCGCCTGCTGCTGCTGGATGAACCGTCGCTGGGGTTGGCGCCGATTATCATTCAGCAGATTTTCGACACCATCGAGCAGCTGCGCGAGCAGGGAATGACGATCTTCCTGGTTGAGCAGAACGCCAACCAGGCGCTGAAGCTGGCCGATCGCGGCTACGTACTGGAAAACGGTCACGTGGTGCTGGAGGATACCGGCGACGCGCTGTTGGCCAACGAAGCGGTGCGCAGCGCCTATCTCGGCGGTTAATACATTGTAACCCGGCGTCATTCATTTCGCCGGTTTGTAGTTTGTAGCCCGGGCGAGGCTTGCGCCGACCCCGGGAGCCGATCGCAAGAATACATTTAAAAGAGCCTGTTGGCTCTTTTTTTGTACATGTATGTTGTACAATAAAAGAGTACAGCTTTGGAGGTTTTTATGAGAACGGTTAACTATAGCGAAGCCCGGCAAAATCTGGCCGATGTGCTGGAAAGCGCAGTGACAGGTGTACCTGTGACCATTACCCGTCGTGGGCATAAATCTGCAGTCATCATTAGTGCAGAAGAGTTTGAACGCTACCAGGCGGCCAGAATGGATGATGAGTTCGCGGCTATCATGGCGGTTCATGGTGGTGAGATCAGGGAGCTTGCGGATAAATGACGCTGCAGATTATCTCAGCGGAAGAGATAATACAGTTTCACGACAGGCTGCTCCGCGTCACGCCTGGCGTTGCCGGTATGCCCGATCCGGGGCGTGCCGAAGCGATAATGTATAGGGTGCTAAACAAAATTGAATATGAAGGTGTGACAGACGTGTGGCGACTCGCTGCGATGCATCTGCTGGCGATTTCTCGCGGTCATATATTTAATGATGGTAATAAGCGTACGGCACTGTTTATCACCCTGCTTTTTTTAAAGCGAAATGGAATTATATTGCCAGCGAATCCAGACTTCGTCGGCATGACCGTCGAGGCAGCAGCAGGGCAACTTACCCTGGAACAGATTGTCGCGCGTTTGCGTGGATGACGGTTAACTCGTTGCAACCCGGCGGCTTCGCCGGTTTGTAGCCCGGGCGAGGCGCTTGCGCCGACCCCGGGAGCCGACCGCACGAATATTATCCGTGTCTCAGCTCCCACTTTACTTCCCCCGTCCTTTCATCGGCTTGTCATCTCTCTGACCCGTTACTATCTTTTTTTGTAATAAAAAAGTTATTTTTCTGTAATTCGAACATGTCATGTTACCCCGCGAGCATAAAACGCGTGAAATCGCGCATCCGGCACAACAAGAGAGATAACCGATGATATCGTTACGACATACAGCTTTAGGACTGGCGCTGAGCCTGGCTTTTGCCGGTCAGGCCCTGGCGGTTACCACCATCCCGTTCTGGCACTCAATGGAAGGCGAGCTGGGTAAAGAAGTGGATTCTCTGGCGCAACGCTTTAACGCGGCCAATCCTGATTACAAAATCGTTCCGGTATACAAAGGCAACTACGAGCAAAGCCTGAGCGCCGGTATCGCCGCCTTCCGTACCGGCAACGCGCCGGCTATCCTTCAGGTGTATGAAGTCGGCACCGCCACCATGATGGCGTCAAAAGCCATTAAGCCGGTCTACCAGGTGTTTAGCGAGGCGGGCATCAAGTTTGATGAATCGCAGTTCGTACCGACGGTGGCCGGGTATTACACCGATTCGAAAACCGGCCATCTGCTCTCCCAGCCGTTTAACAGCTCTACCCCGGTGCTCTACTACAACAAAGACGCCTTCAAAAAAGCCGGCTTAGATCCGGAGCAGCCGCCGAAGACCTGGCAGGATCTGGCGGCCTATACCGCGAAGCTGAAAGCCGCCGGGATGAAGTGCGGCTACGCCAGCGGCTGGCAGGGCTGGATCCAGATTGAAAACTTCAGCGCCTGGCACGGTCTGCCGGTGGCCACGAAGAATAACGGCTTCGACGGTACCGACGCGGTTCTTGAGTTCAACAAGCCGGAGCAGGTGAAGCATATCGCGCTGCTCGAAGAGATGAACAAGAAGGGCGATTTCAGCTACTTCGGGCGTAAAGACGAGTCTACCGAAAAGTTCTATAACGGCGACTGCGCCATTACCACTGCCTCGTCCGGCTCGCTGGCCGATATCCGCCAGTACGCCAAATTTAACTACGGCGTCGGCATGATGCCTTACGATGCCGACGTGAAAGGCGCGCCGCAGAACGCCATCATCGGCGGGGCCAGCCTGTGGGTGATGCAGGGCAAAGACAAAGAGACCTACACCGGCGTGGCGAAGTTCCTCGACTTCCTGACCAAACCGGAAAACGCCGCCGAGTGGCACCAGAAAACCGGCTACCTGCCGATCACTACCGCGGCCTACGATCTGACGCGTCAGCAGGGCTTCTATGATAAGAACCCGGGCGCCGATATCGCTACCCGCCAGATGCTGAACAAGCCGCCGTTGCCGTTCACCAAAGGTCTGCGCCTGGGCAACATGCCGCAAATCCGCACCATCGTCGATGAAGAGCTGGAGAGCGTGTGGACCGGCAAGAAAACCCCGCAGCAGGCGCTGGATTCCGCCGTGCAGCGCGGGAACCAGCTGCTGCGTCGCTTCGAACAAGCGACCAAATCGTAATCTGTAACTTGCCCGGTGGCGCTGCGCTTACCGGGCCTACGATGTGCCCTATGTAGCCCGGGTAAGGCGTAGCCGCCACCCGGCATTGTTCAGGAACCCAATCTCAATGTCATCATCCCGTCCGGTATTCCGCTCGCGCTGGCTGCCCTATGTGCTGGTCGCGCCGCAGCTGATTATCACGTTGATTTTCTTTATCTGGCCCGCAGGCGAAGCGCTGTGGTACTCGCTGCAGAGCGTCGATCCCTTTGGCCTTTCCAGCCAGTTCGTCGGCCTGGATAACTTCGTTGCGCTGTTCCACGATCCGTACTACCTGGACTCGTTCTGGACCACCATAAAATTCAGCGCCCTGGTGACCGTCAGCGGCCTGCTCATTTCACTGTTTTTCGCCGCGCTGGTCGACTATGTGGTGCGCGGCAGCCGCTTTTATCAAACGCTGATGCTGCTGCCGTACGCCGTGGCCCCCGCCGTCGCGGCGGTGCTGTGGATCTTCCTCTTTAACCCCGGGCGCGGGCTGATCACCCATTTCCTCGGCGAGCTGGGCTATGACTGGAACCATGCGCAGAACAGCGGCCAGGCGATGTTTCTGGTGGTCTTCGCCTCGGTGTGGAAGCAGATAAGCTACAACTTCCTGTTTTTCTTCGCCGCGCTGCAGTCGATTCCGCGTTCGCTGGTTGAGGCCGCCGCCATCGACGGCGCCGGACCGATTCGTCGCTTCTTTAAGCTGGCGCTGCCGCTGATTGCGCCGGTGAGTTTCTTCCTGCTGGTGGTCAACCTGGTTTATGCCTTCTTCGACACCTTCCCGGTGATCGATGCCGCCACCGCTGGCGGCCCGGTGCAGGCGACCACCACTCTGATCTACAAAATCTATCGCGAAGGTTTCGCCGGGCTCGATCTATCCGCTTCCGCCGCGCAGTCGGTGGTGCTGATGTTCCTCGTCATTATCCTGACGGTGGTGCAGTTCCGTTACGTTGAAAGTAAGGTGCGTTACCAATGATTGAGAACCGTCGCGGGCTGACGATTTTCAGCCACACCATGCTGATCCTGGGTATCGCCGTCATTTTATTCCCGCTGTACGTCGCCTTCGTGGCGGCGACGCTGGATAACAAATCGGTATTTGAAACGCCGATGACGCTGATCCCCGGCGGACATCTGCTGGAGAACATGAAGACCATTTGGGTGAACGGCGTCGGCGTCAACAGCGCGCCGTTCTGGCTGATGATGCTCAACAGCTTCATCATGGCGTTCGCCATTACGGTCGGCAAAATCGTGGTGTCGATGCTTTCGGCGTTCGCTATCGTCTGGTTCCGCTTTCCGCTGCGTAACCTGTTCTTCTGGATGATCTTTATCACCCTGATGCTGCCGGTCGAGGTGCGTATTTTCCCGACGGTGGAGGTGATCGCCAACCTCAACATGCTCGACAGCTATGCCGGGTTAACGCTGCCGTTGATGGCTTCGGCCACCGCTACCTTCCTGTTCCGCCAGTTCTTTATGACCCTGCCGGACGAGCTGATTGAAGCGGCGCGTATCGATGGCGCTTCGCCGATGCGCTTCTTTCGCGACATCGTGCTGCCGCTGTCGAAAACCAACCTCGCCGCGCTGTTCGTCATCACCTTTATCTACGGCTGGAACCAGTATCTGTGGCCGTTGCTGATTATTCAGGATGTGAATCTTGGCACCGCCGTCGCCGGTATTAAAGGCATGATCGCCACCGGCGAAGGTACTACCCAGTGGAATCAGGTGATGGCGGCGATGCTGCTGACCCTGATCCCGCCGGTCGTCATCGTTTTAGCCATGCAGCGCGCGTTTGTGCGCGGCCTGGTCGATAGTGAGAAATAAAATGGCTGGTTTAAAACTACAGGCAGTAAGCAAAAGCTGGGATGGCAAAACCCAGGTAATTCAACCGCTGACGCTGGACGTGGCGGACGGGGAATTTATCGTTATGGTCGGCCCGTCGGGCTGCGGGAAATCAACGCTGCTGCGGATGGTCGCGGGACTTGAACGGGTGACCAGCGGCGATATCTGGATCGATCGTAAACGGGTGACCGAGATGGAGCCGAAGGATCGCGGCATCGCGATGGTGTTCCAGAACTATGCCCTTTATCCGCATATGAGCGTGGAAGAGAACATGGCGTGGGGGCTGAAGATTCGCGGCATGGGTAAGGGATTGATCGCCGAGCGGGTGCAGGAGGCGGCGCGCATTCTTGAGCTGGATGGTCTGCTCAAGCGCCGCCCGCGTGAACTGTCCGGCGGCCAGCGCCAGCGCGTGGCGATGGGCCGCGCCATCGTGCGTGACCCGGCGGTATTCCTCTTCGACGAACCGTTGTCAAACCTCGACGCCAAGCTGCGCGTGCAGATGCGTCTGGAATTGCAGCAGCTGCATCGCCGCCTGAAAACCACCTCGCTGTACGTCACCCATGACCAGGTGGAGGCGATGACCCTCGCCCAGCGGGTGATGGTGATGAACAAAGGCGTTGCCGAGCAGATCGGCACCCCGGTGGAAGTGTATGAAAAGCCAGCCAGCCGCTTTGTGGCGAGCTTTATCGGCAGCCCGGCCATGAACCTGCTGGAAGGGCGCATCAGCGATGACGGCGGTCGCTTTGAGCTGGCGGGCGGCATGCAGCTGCCGACGAATCATGAGCACCGGCGCCACGCTGGGCGTAAAATGACGCTCGGTATCCGTCCGGAGCATTTTATCTTAAGCTCGCAGGCGCAAGGTGGTATTCCGCTGCTGATGGACACCCTGGAAATTTTAGGTGCCGATAACCTCGCTCACGGGCACTGGGGCGAACAGAAGCTGGTGGTCAGACTGCCGCACCAGCAGCGCCCGACGGCAGGCAGCACGCTATGGCTGCATCTGCCTTTGGAACATCTGCACCTCTTTGATGGTGAAACAGGACAACGCGCATGAGTAACTGGCCTTATCCCCGCATCGTCGCCCATCGCGGCGGCGGTAAACTGGCGCCGGAGAACACCCTGGCGGCTATCGACGTCGGCGCCCGCTACGGGCACACGATGATTGAATTTGACGCCAAGCTGTCGAAGGACGGGCAGATCTTTCTGCTGCATGACGATAATCTCGAACGCACCAGCAATGGCTGGGGCGTGGCGGGCGAGCTGGCGTGGGACGATCTGCTGAAGGTCGATGCCGGTAGCTGGTTCAGCCGTGAATTTAAGGGCGAGCCGCTGCCGTTGCTCTCCCAGGTGGCGGAGCGCTGCCGTCGTCACGGCATGATGGCGAATATCGAAATTAAGCCGACCACCGGACTGGGGCCGCAGACCGGGAAAGTGGTGGCGCTGGCCGCGCGCGATCTATGGCAAGGCATGACCGCGCCGCTGCTCTCCTCTTTTGAAATCGACGCCCTGGAGGCGGCGCAGGAAGCCGCGCCCGAGCTGCCGCGCGGGCTGCTGCTGGATGAGTGGCGCGATGACTGGCGCGAATTGACCACCCGGTTGGGCTGCGTGTCGATTCACCTCAATCACAAACTGCTGGATGCGGCGCGGGTGGCGAGCCTGAAACAGGCCGGCCTGCACATTCTGGTGTACACGGTCAATAAACCCCAGCGCGCCGCCGAACTGCTGCGCTGGGGCGTAGACTGCATCTGCACCGATGCCATTGATGTCATCGGGCCGAATTTCCAGCCTTAAGACGGATTTGCGGCGGACGACCTTTACGGATTAGTCTGCCGCAGCATCCCACCGTTGTTATTTGGCCGCACCTGCTGCGGCGCATTCAGATTGCCGCCCTGGGCCGCGCGCTGCTGATTAGTCTGCAGCTGGTTTTGCAAATGCTGCTGCTGCGAGCGGGTCTGATTGTTCAGATCCTGCTTCAGCATGCTCTGCTGCTGCTGTTGCTGGATCTTCATCTCATTTTGCATGCGCTGCTGGCTGGGGACCACGTAACCCGGCTGGTTAGGGTTGTTATTAATATTGATCGGCTGGGCTAATACGCCAAGCGGCATCAGCGCCGCCAGAAACAGAATCGCTTTCATGGTTTTCTCCTCCCGTGCGTGGGATCACTTAAGTGTACCTCGAATCTGCCATAACAATGATTTTTTAGGAGTTATCAACCAGGCTTAAGCGGGGAATGAAACCTACCTTTCAGGAGTAAGACAATGATAAAAACAACAATATGGCGTCAGGTGGTCATCGCTGCGTTGCTGGCGGGGGGCAGCTTTACCGTCGCCGCCAATCCGCCACCGCCGCCGCCGGTCTCTTATGGCGTAGAGGAAGATGTGTTCCACCCGGTACGCGCCCGGCAGGGGATGGTGGCCTCGGTGGACGCGCTGGCGACCCGCGTCGGCGTGGATATCCTGCGCCAGGGCGGTAACGCTGTCGATGCGGCGGTAGCGGTAGGCTACGCGCTGGCGGTCACCCATCCGCAGGCCGGGAATATTGGCGGTGGCGGTTTTATGATGCTGCGGACTAAAGACGGCAAGACCACGGCGATCGATTTCCGCGAAATGGCGCCAGAGCAGGCCACCCGCGACATGTTCCTTGACGACCAGGGCAACCCGGACAGTAAAAAATCACTGACTTCGCATCTGGCCTCCGGCACGCCAGGCAGCGTCGCCGGTTTCTCCCTCGCGCTGGAAAAGTATGGCACCATGCCGTTGAACAAAGTGATCCGTCCGGCGATTAAGCTGGCGGAAGAGGGGTTTATCGTTAACGATGCGCTGGCGGACGATCTGAAGACCTACGGCAGCGAAGTGATCCCGCAGCATGAAAATAGTAAAGCGATCTTCTGGAAGAACGGCGAGCCGCTGAAGAAGGGCGATCGGCTGGTGCAGAAGAACCTCGGTAAGAGCCTGGAGCTGATTGCCGAGCACGGCCCGGACGCCTTCTATAAAGGGGCCATCGCCGACCAGATCGCTGACGAGATGAAAAAGCACGGCGGGCTAATCACCAAAGCCGATCTCGCCGGCTATAAGGCTGTGGAGCGTACGCCGGTTAGCGGCGAGTATCGCGGGTATGAGGTTTACTCTATGCCGCCGCCGTCCTCCGGCGGGATCCATATCGTGCAGATCCTCAATATCCTCGAAAACTTCGATATGCAGAAATATGGTTTTGGCAGCGCCGACGCCATGCAGGTGATGGCGGAGGCGGAGAAACACGCCTACGCCGACCGCTCTGAATATCTCGGCGACCCTGACTTCGTCAACGTGCCGTGGCAGGCGCTGACCAGCAAGGCTTACGCCAAAGCGATCGCCGCCGAGATTGATGTCAACAAGGCGAAGCCTTCCAGCCAGATCCGTCCGGGCAAGCTGGCGCCCTATGAAAGCAACCAGACCACCCACTTCTCGGTGGTCGATAAAGACGGCAATGCGGTGGCGGTGACCTATACGCTGAATACCACCTTCGGTACCGGCATTGTGGCCGGTGATTCCGGCATTCTGCTCAATAACCAGATGGATGATTTCTCGGCGAAGCCCGGCGTGCCTAACGTCTATGGTCTGGTGGGCGGCGACGCCAATGCGGTGGAGCCGAAAAAACGCCCGCTGTCGTCAATGTCGCCGACCATTGTGGTGAAAGATGGCAAAACCTGGCTGGTGACCGGCAGCCCGGGCGGCAGTCGGATCATCACCACCGTACTGCAGATGGTGGTCAATACCATCGATTTCGGGATGAACGTCGCGGAAGCCACCAACGCGCCGCGTTTCCACCATCAATGGCTGCCGGATGAGCTGCGGGTGGAGAAAGGCTTTAGCCCGGATACCCTCAAGCTGCTGGAGGCGAAGGGGCAGAAAGTGGCGCTGAAAGAGGCGATGGGCAGTACCCAGAGCATCATGGTGGGACCGGACGGCATGCTGTATGGCGCCTCCGATCCGCGTTCGCCGGATGATTTAACGGCGGGGTATTGATGTGTTGCCCGGTGGCGCTGCTGCGCTTACCGGGCTTACAACTGCACGAACGCAGGCCGGGTAAGGCGAAGCCGCCACCCGGCAACACGCTACTTCATTCTCGCCATATAATACGCATCCACATACTCACCGTTGCGCAGCGCGTAACGCCTGCCGGTGCCTTCGATCTCAAAGCCGTACTTCTTATACACCGCAATCGCCGGGGCATTATCGGCGAACACCGTCAGCTCAATACGCTCGACGCGCAGCCAGTTGTCGCACAGGTCGATCATCTCGCGCATCAGCGCGCTGCCGATGCCGCAACCCTGATGGCCGGCGGCAACCGCCATGCCAAAGGTTGCGACGTGGCTGCGCCGAGGGCGCGGCTCAACATGGAGAGACAGATGTCCGGCGACCTGCTCGTCCAGTGTCGCCACCAGATGAAAGGTATGGGGTCTGGGCTGTAGCTTCTCCTGCCAGGCTTCCATCGATGGATAGGGGATCTGTAGCGTGTCATGATAGACCTCCGGGTGCGCCATCAGCATACGTAAAGGTTCAGCATCGCGCGGTTCGGCATGGCGTATCACTATGTCACTCATTCCCTTATCCTCTTTTTGGTTACTGATTCCCCTTCACAATCTCTGACGGCGGCCGGGGAGTCAATGTTGTTTTTTGCAAAAAAAAGTAGACAAGTGCGAATGAGAATGATTATTATTGTCCTGCATTCAGGGAGACCCTTGCGGAAAGCCTGAAAGCACGACATTGCTCACATTGCTTCCAGTATTACTTTAGCCAGCCGGGTGCTGGCTTTTTTTTTGCTGCTATCTCAGGCGCTCTGCGGCCTGACGGGCTCCGCGTCGGCTTTGGAGGGTGCGTCTGCTACCAGACCGAGAATATGACTTTTGTTCTCCGCGGCGGCCAGCATTTCAGCGCGACCGCTAAAAACGCCGCCTTTCTTGATCGCCAGCGCGCGATAGGCGAGGGTACCCTCCAGATGGCCGTGCTCCTCGATGGTGATGCTGTCGCCATGACACTGGCCCTGCACCTTGCCGTCAATTATTAGCTCCCGGCAGCTGACGTTGCCCTCCACCTGGCCTTCACGCATTACCTTAATCAAATGCTCTTTGGCCTCAATGTTGCCGGTGACCTGACCGTGGATATAGACATGGCCGCTGGCGACTATATTGCCGACGAAATGCACCCCGCTGGCGATGACCGTAGTCTCGTGTTTTTTGCTGGCGACCGCTTCGGGTTCTGGGTTAATTGCCGGAGGCGTGGCTGCTTCTGATATCTGAGGTTCCGTTTTATTTTTCTTAATAAACATCGCGTTAATCTTGTTCCGTTGGCTATGGAGGAGGAAAGCGATAAGCGCGCAGGCGGCCGCCAGGCGCGCCAGCGCGCTTGCATCGACAGACCAGGCGATCAGCGCGAGAAGCCAGAAAAAAAGGGCGCCGTTTATGGCGAGATACTGTTTGTCCATCAGCAGCGGCTGGCTACTCCGTTAGTCATCAGCAACCTCCTGGTTTGCTCTCCACTTATCCGCAGTTTTGCCATGGCGATCAAGGTTTTTTGCCGAAAACTGCTGATTTAATCACTTATTAATCAATAAGTTATTAATAATTACGTATGAGTGATACTCGAACTATTTTCCTAACGAATCTTCACTGCAAGCGAACAGAGAGGATGAAGTGAGGGACCGGCTTGCGCTATGGTTGAAGGTAGCTCATTAACTAAGGACAGCGTTATGACTCTGCACTGCGCATTTATTGGCTTTGGTAAAAGCACCACCCGCTATCACCTTCCTTACGTTTTGCACCGCAAAGACCGCTGGCAGGTAGCGCACATTTACCGCCGCCGGGCGAAGCCCGAGGAGCAGGCGCCGCAGTATTCCCATATTCATTTCACCAGCGACCTTGATGAAGTATTAAACGATCCACTGGTCAAGCTGGTGGTGGTCTGCACTCACGCCGACAGCCATTTTGAATATGCGAAAAAGGCGCTGGAGGCAGGAAAAAACGTGCTGGTGGAAAAGCCGTTCACCCCGACGCTGGAGGAAGCAAAAACTCTGTTTGCCCTGGCGAACAGCAAAGGCCTGACGGTGACGCCCTATCAGAACCGCCGTTTCGACTCCTGCTTCCTGACCACCAAAAAGGTGATTGAGAGCGGGAAACTCGGCGAACTGGTGGAGATCGAAAGTCATTTTGATAACTACCGCCCGCTGGCGGAGACCAACCCCGGCGGTCCGCAAAACGGCGAGTTCTATGGCCTTGGCGTGCATACCCTGGATCAGATCATTTCGCTGTTCGGCCGCCCGGACCATGTCTCTTACGATCTGCGCTCGCTGCGCAATAAAGCCAACCCGGATGACACCTTTGAAGCCCAGCTGTTCTACGGCGATATGAAGGCCATCGTTAAGACCAGCCATCTGGTGCAGATCGATTACCCGAAATTTATCGTTCACGGGCACAAAGGTTCGTTTGTGAAGTACGGCATTGACCAGCAGGAGACCAGCCTGAAGGCCAATATCATGCCGGGCGAGCCGGGATTTGGCGCGGACGACAGCGTTGGCGAGCTGGTGTATGTCAACGAGGCAGGGGAGATGGTGCGCGAAGCGGTGCCGCTGGAGAGCGGCGATTATGGTCGGGTGTACGACGCGCTGTACGACACCCTCGTCAACGGCCAGCCGAATTACGTCAAGGAAACTGACGTTCTCACCAATATGGAGATCCTGCAGCGCGGCTTTGAGCAGCCTTCACCGGCCACCATTACCCTTACCCGATAAGTCAAATTGGCTCCTCTGCGCTTGTTCATATTTTTTGAACAGAGGAGTCAATTTTCACCCTCTATGATCGCCGGCGAAATGGGTCCACACTGACTCCATCGACAACATACGGGGGTGCAACATGATCTATTTACGCAAAGCGAACGAACGTGGCCACGCTAACCATGGCTGGCTGGATTCCTGGCATACTTTCTCTTTCGCCAACTATTATGACCCGAGCTTTATGGGCTTCTCCGCCCTGCGGGTGATTAACGACGACGTCATCGACGCCGGTCAGGGCTTCGGTACCCACCCGCACAAAGACATGGAGATCCTGACCTATGTGCTGGAAGGGGCGGTGGAGCACCAGGACAGCATGGGCAACAAAGAGCAGGTGCCGGCGGGCGAGTTCCAGATCATGAGCGCGGGTACCGGGGTGCGCCACTCTGAGTACAACCCGAGCAAAACCGATCGTCTGCGTCTGTATCAGATCTGGATTATTCCGGAAGAAACCGGCATTACCCCGCGCTACGAGCAGCGCCGCTTCGACGCCGCCCAGGGCAAACAGCTGGTGCTGTCGCCGGATGCGCGAGATGGCTCGCTGAAGGTGTACCAGGATATGGAACTCTATCGCTGGGCGCTGCTGAAAGATGAGCAGTCGGTTCACCAGATTGCCGCGGAACGCCGCGTGTGGATCCAGGTGGTCAAAGGCGAAGTGACCATCAACGGTACCAAAGCCACCACCAGCGACGGTTTGGCCATCTGGGACGAGCAGGCGATTTCGGTTCATGCCGACAGCGATAGCGAGATCCTGCTGTTCGATCTGCCGCCGGTTTGATAGTTATCTGAGCCAGGTTAAATAAATTGCGCAGCCTTCCCTCATGTTAGGGAAGGTTGCGCTTTGTCCGTGATAAACTGAGAAAATGTTTCCCGTTGATCACAGTCAGGACGATGAAAAAGAAAAGACCCGTACTTCAGGATGTAGCCGATCTTGTCGGCGTGACCAAAATGACGGTCAGTCGCTATTTACGCAACCCGGAGCAGGTCTCCGAAGCGCTGCGTGGCAAGATTGCCGTTGCCCTCGATGAACTGGGTTATATTCCCAATCGCGCCCCTGACATTCTTTCCAACGCCACCAGCCGCGCCATCGGCGTGCTGCTGCCGTCGTTAACCAATCAGGTCTTTTCGGAAGTACTGCGCGGTATCGAAAGCGTCACCGACGCCTTCGGCTATCAAACCATGCTGGCGCACTACGGCTATAAGCCGGAAATGGAAGAGAAACGCCTCGAATCGATGCTCTCCTGGAACATTGACGGCCTGATCCTCACCGAACGCACCCATACGCCGCGCACCCTGAAGATGATCGAAGTCGCCGGCATTCCGGTGGTGGAGCTGATGGACAGCCGGTCGCCGTGTCTCGATATTGCCGTCGGGTTTGATAACTTTGAAGCCGCCCGGCAGATGACCGCGGCGATCATCGCCCGCGGCCACCGCCATGTCGCCTATCTGGGGGCGCGTCTTGATGAACGTACTATCATCAAACAGAAGGGGTACGAGCAGGCAATGCTTGACGCCGGGATGACGCCCTACAGCGTGATGGTGGAGCAATCCTCGTCCTATTCTTCGGGGATTGAGCTGATGCGCCAGGCGCGCCGCGAATATCCACAGCTCGACGGCATTTTCTGCACCAACGATGACCTCGCGGTCGGCGCCGCGTTCGAGTGCCAGCGTCTGGGACTGAAGATCCCCGATGATATGGCGATCGCCGGGTTCCACGGCCATGATATCGGCCAGGTGATGGAGCCGCGGCTGGCCAGCGTCCTGACCCCGCGCGAGCGGATGGGGCGCATCGGCGCCGAACGGCTGCTGGCGCGCATTCGTGGTGAAGCGATTACCCCTAAGATGTTAGATTTAGGTTTCACATTGTCACCGGGCGGATCAATTTAAACTGACAAGTTTGAAGTAGATCACACATATTCACATCTGGCACGAATGGATATTGCTTCTCCACAGGTCCGGCATGACAATGTTACCGATAACAGTTACCCGTAACAATTAACCGATACGCCGCCTTCGCGCTGGATGAGTCAGCCCCGGCGCGGCGTACCAGTCCAGTGGGAGGACGCTTTGAGCACGACTAACCATGATCACCACGTCTATGTCCTGATGGGCGTTTCCGGCAGCGGAAAATCCGCTGTCGCCAGCGAAGTGGCGCATCAACTGCATGCCGCGTTTCTTGACGGCGACTTTCTCCATCCGCGCAGCAATATCACCAAGATGGCCTCCGGCGAGCCGCTCAACGATGACGACCGCACGCCGTGGCTGCAGGCGCTAAATGACGCCGCGTTCGCCATGCAGCGTACCAACAAGGTGTCGCTGATCGTCTGCTCGGCGCTGAAGAAGAGCTATCGCGACATTCTGCGCAAGGGCAACCCGAACCTCTCCTTCATCTACCTGAAAGGCGATTTCGACGTGATCGAAAGCCGTCTGAAGGCGCGTAAAGGGCACTTCTTTAAAACCCAAATGTTGGTGACGCAGTTTGAAACGCTGCAGGAACCAGGCGCCGACGAGAGCGATGTGCTTATCGTCGATATCGACCAGCCGCTGGAAGGCGTGGTGGCCAGCACCATCGAGGTGATCAACAAAGGCAGTCACTAGTGAGTACTTTAACGCTTGTTTTAACAGCAGTCGGCTCGGTATTGCTGCTGCTGTTTTTAGTCATGAAGGCGCGAATGCACGCCTTCGTGGCTTTGATGGTGGTTTCTATTGGCGCCGGCCTCTTCTCCGGCATGCCGCTGGATAAAATCGCGGCGACGATGGAGAAAGGGATGGGCGGTACGCTGGGCTTCCTGGCGATCGTCGTCGCGCTCGGCGCGATGTTCGGTAAGATCCTGCATGAAACGGGGGCGGTCGATCAGATTGCCGTCAAGATGCTCAAATCCTTTGGCCACAATCGCGCGCACTATGCGATTGGTCTCGCCGGTCTCATCTGCGCGCTGCCGCTGTTCTTCGAAGTGGCGATCGTACTGCTGATTAGCGTCGCCTTCTCGATGGCGCGCCATACCGGTACTAACCTCGTGAAGCTGGTGATCCCGCTGTTTGCCGGCGTTGCCGCCGCCGCGGCGTTTCTGTTGCCTGGACCGGCGCCGATGCTGCTGGCGTCGCAAATGCACGCCGACTTTGGCTGGATGATCCTGATTGGCCTGTGCGCGGCCATTCCGGGGATGATTATCGCCGGTCCGCTATGGGGCAACTTCATCAGCCGCTACGTCGAATTACATATTCCTGACGACGTCACGGAACCGCATCTCGGCGAAGGCAAGATGCCCTCCTTCGGCTTCAGCCTGGCGCTGATCCTGCTGCCGCTGGTGCTGGTTGGCCTGAAAACCATCGCCGCGCGCTTTGTGCCGGTGGGTTCCACTGCCTACGAATGGTTCGAGTTTATCGGCCACCCGTTCACCGCGATCCTGGTGGCCTGCCTGGTGGCGATTTACGGTCTGGCGGTACGTCAGGGAATGGCGAAAGACCGGGTGATGGAGATTTGCGGCCACGCGCTGCAGCCGGCCGGGATTATTCTGCTGGTGATCGGGGCTGGCGGCGTCTTCAAGCAGGTGCTGGTTGACTCAGGCGTTGGCCCGGCGCTTGGTGAAGCGCTGACCGGAATGGGGCTGCCGATCGCTATTACCTGCTTCGTACTGGCGGCGGCGGTGCGTATCATTCAGGGCTCTGCCACCGTGGCGTGCCTGACGGCGGTCGGCCTGGTGATGCCGGTGATTGAGCAGCTGAACTACAGCGGCGCGCAGATGGCGGCATTGTCTATCTGTATTGCCGGCGGCTCGATTGTGGTAAGCCACGTGAACGACGCCGGCTTCTGGCTGTTCGGTAAATTTACCGGCGCCAGTGAAGCCCAGACGCTGAAGACCTGGACCATGATGGAAACCATCCTTGGCACCACCGGGGCGATTGTCGGTATGATCGCCTTCCAGCTGCTGAGCTAAGCCCGCTCATCTCCCGCTCGCGGGAAATAAAAAGCCAGGGTAACGCTGCTTACCCTGGCTTCTTTGCAATAAACCGCCCTTTTTCCCTCTTTTCCTTGCCAGCTATTGGCCCTTATTAGCGCTACGACGATGCTCGTATCCCTCGTCATCCCTTGCTGTGACTGGGTTTGTCGCTTTTTTTTGGCAAGCGGAAAAGCACCAGATTTCACGCTTAATCCATAATCAGGATCAATAAAATAGCGACGGAAAATATTCCATTCCCCGGGGGATTTCCCCGATAATCGTTGCGCTTTTGACGACGACCAGCGACGGTGGACAATGTGCAGGATAAGTTGCTTTTCTGATTGTTCAGCAATCATTGATTAATTTCACTTGCGACTTTAGCTGCATTTTGTAAGGTGAGGGATAATCCAGTTGGAAACTGGCCAGGCACAAACAGCACACACCTCGCAGGAATACGTTATGAAAAATGTTGGTTTTATCGGCTGGCGCGGAATGGTCGGCTCTGTCCTCATGCAACGCATGGTTGAAGAGCGCGATTTCGACGCCATTCGCCCGGTGTTCTTCTCTACCTCCCAGCTGGGACAGCCAGCGCCGTCATTCGGCGGTAGCACCGGTGGCACGCTGCAGGATGCGTTCGATCTGGACGCGCTGAAGGCGCTGGACATTATTGTCACGTGCCAGGGCGGCGATTACACCAACGAGATTTACCCGAAGCTGCGCGCAAGCGGCTGGCAGGGTTACTGGATTGACGCGGCTTCTTCGCTGCGCATGAAGGACGATGCGATCATTATCCTCGACCCGGTTAACCAGGATGTGATCACCGCCGGCCTGAACAACGGCGTGAAAACCTTTGTCGGCGGCAACTGCACCGTCAGCCTGATGCTGATGTCCCTCGGCGGCCTGTTTGCTCAGGATCTGGTGGAGTGGGTCAGCGTGGCGACGTACCAGGCGGCTTCCGGCGGCGGCGCGCGTCATATGCGCGAGCTGCTGAGCCAGATGGGGCAACTGCATAATCATGTGGCTGCGGAGCTGGCGGACCCGGCTTCCGCCATCCTGGATATTGAGCGCAAAGTGACGTCGCTGACCCGCAGCGGCGAGCTGCCGGTCGATAACTTTGGCGTACCGCTGGCGGGCAGCCTGATCCCGTGGATCGACAAACAGCTGGATAACGGTCAGAGCCGCGAAGAGTGGAAAGGCCAGGCGGAGACCAACAAGATCCTCGCCACCTCGTCCGTTATCCCGGTAGACGGCCTCTGCGTTCGCGTTGGCGCGCTGCGCTGCCACAGCCAGGCGTTTACCATCAAGCTGAAGAAAGATGTTTCTATCCCGACCGTTGAGGAGCTGCTGGCCGCGCACAACCCGTGGGCCAAAGTGGTACCGAACGATCGTGAGATTACCATGCGCGAGCTGACCCCAGCCGCGGTGACGGGCACCCTGACCACCCCGGTAGGACGCCTGCGTAAACTGAATATGGGGCCGGAGTATCTATCGGCCTTTACCGTTGGCGACCAGCTGCTGTGGGGGGCCGCGGAGCCGCTGCGCCGGATGCTTCGCCAGCTGGCGTAAGCCCAGGATGAACAGAAAGGGGGTCTTCAAGCCCCCTTTTTTTTTGCGTAATACAAGGAGTAAACGCGGATGTTAGATTTTTCCCCACGGAGGTAACTCAGCCTTGGCTATGCTTTAAGTAAGGAATTCCTTACCTGAAGGTGGGACGGAGCAGGAGGATGCTGAGAGCACTGCGCCGTTCAGGTCAAAAAAAGTCGCCAGTTACAGGAATGAGCGACACTTACAACAGGATGAAAGCATGTCTAATCATATTGATAGAGACGTGATTAATGCGCTAATCGCCGGTCATTTCGCGGATCCCTTTTCCGTGCTCGGCATGCACCGTACTGACGCCGGGCTGGAAGTGCGCGCATTATTACCCGATGCCACCGACGTGTGGGTTATTGAACCGAAAACCGGACGCAAAGTCGGCAAGCTCGAATGTCTCGACTCGCGTGGTTTCTTCAGCGGCGTCCTGCCGCGGCGTAAAAATGCTTTTCGCTATCAGCTGGCCGTCACCTGGCACGGGCAGCAGAATCTGATCGATGACCCTTATCGCTTTGGTCCGCTGTTACAGGACCTTGACGTCTGGCTGCTGTCGGAAGGGACCCACCTGCGCCCTTACGAAACGCTGGGCGCGCACGCTGCCACCATGGACGGCGTCACCGGTACCCGTTTCTCGGTGTGGGCGCCGAACGCCCGCCGCGTATCGGTGGTGGGGCAGTTTAACTACTGGGATGGCCGTCGCCACCCGATGCGATTCCGCAAAGAGTCCGGGATCTGGGAGCTGTTCGTTCCCGGCGCGCACAATGGCCAGCTGTATAAATTCGAACTGATTGACGCCCACGGCAATCTGCGGGTCAAAGCCGACCCTTACGCCTTTGAGTCGCAAATGCGTCCGGAAAGCGCCTCGCTTATCTGCGATCTGCCGCCCAAAGTGGAACAGCCAGCGGACCGCAGAGCGGCGAACCAGTTTGATGCCCCGATCTCTATCTATGAAGTGCATCTCGGCTCCTGGCGCCGTCATACCGATAATAATTTCTGGCTGAGCTACCGCGAGCTGGCCGACCAGCTGGTGCCCTATGCGAAATGGATGGGCTTCACCCATCTCGAACTATTGCCGGTTAACGAGCACCCGTTCGACGGCAGCTGGGGCTATCAACCCACCGGGCTCTATGCGCCGACCCGCCGCTTCGGCACCCGCGACGATTTCCGTTACTTTATCAATGCCGCGCACGCCGCCGGGCTGAACGTCATTCTTGACTGGGTGCCCGGCCACTTCCCGGCGGATGATTTTGCCCTTGCCTCGTTTGACGGCACTTCGCTGTATGAGCACAGCGATCCGCGCGAGGGGTATCACCAGGACTGGAATACCCTGATCTACAACTACGGACGTCGGGAAGTCAGCAACTACCTGGTGGGTAACGCGCTGTACTGGATCGAACGCTTCGGCATCGATGCGCTGCGGGTCGACGCGGTGGCCTCGATGATCTATCGCGATTATAGCCGCAAGGCGGGAGAGTGGATCCCCAACGAATACGGCGGTCGGGAGAATCTGGAAGCCATTGAGTTTCTGCGCAACACCAACCGCATCCTTGGCGAACAGACTCCGGGCGCGGTCACCATGGCGGAAGAGTCCACCGATTTTGCCGGGGTGACCCGTCCGCCAGCCGGCGGCGGCCTCGGTTTCTGGTTCAAATGGAACCTCGGCTGGATGCACGACACCCTGGATTACATGAAGCTCGATCCGGTGCATCGCCGCTACCATCACGACAAAATGACCTTCGGCATGCTCTACAACTACACCGAGAATTTTGTGCTGCCGCTCTCCCACGATGAAGTGGTGCACGGCAAAAAATCGATTCTCGACCGCATGCCGGGCGATGCCTGGCAGAAGTTCGCCAACCTGCGCGCCTACTACGGCTGGCTGTTCGCCTTCCCCGGGAAAAAGCTGCTGTTTATGGGCAATGAGTTCGCTCAGGGCCGCGAGTGGAACCATGACGTTAGCCTCGACTGGCATCTGCTGGAGGGCGGCGACAACTGGCACCACGGCGTCCAGCGGCTGGTGCGCGACCTGAACCATACCTACCGGCATCATAAAGCGCTGCACGAGCTGGATTTTGACCCCTACGGCTTCGAATGGCTGGTGGTCGACGACCATGAGCGCTCGGTGTTTGTCTTTGTACGCCGTGACCGGGCTGGCAACGAGATTATCGTCGCCAGCAACTTCACGCCGGTGCCGCGCCACGACTACCGCTTCGGCATTAACCAGCCGGGCCGCTGGCGCGAGGCGCTAAATACCGACTCCATGCACTATCACGGCAGCAATCAGGGCAATGGCGGCGTGGTGGAAAGCGACGCTATCGCCAGCCATGGCCGCGAACATTCGCTGTCGCTGACCCTGCCCCCGCTGGCGACGATCTGGCTGGTCCGGGAGGCGCAATGACCTCACTCGCGGCAGGCAAACCTGCGCCATTGGGCGCCAGCTATGACGGCAAGGGGGTGAATTTCGCCCTCTTCTCCGCCCATGCGGAGCGGGTGGAGCTGTGCGTATTCGACGAGCAGGGCAACGAGCAACGCTTCGATCTCCCGGCGCGCAGCGGCGACATCTGGCACGGCTGGCCGCCGCCGGGCCGGGCCTGCGCTACGGCTATCGGGTACATGGTCCCTGGGACCCGGCGCAGGGGCACCGCTTTAACCCGGCCAAGCTGTTGATCGATCCCAGCGCCCACCGGGTCGAGGGCGATCTGCCTGACGATGAGCGCCTGCACGGCGGCATGTGGCAGCCCGATCGCCGCGACAGCGCCGCGGTCGCGCCAAAATCGCAGGTGGTGGATCTGCGCTATGACTGGCGTGGCGATAAACCGCCGCGTACCCCATGGGGGGAAACGGTGATTTATGAAGCGCACGTGAAAGGGCTCACCTTGCTTAATCCGCAGCTACCGGAAGCCATTCGCGGAACCTATAAAGCGCTGGGCCACCCGGCGATGATCGCTTACTTCAAATCGCTGGGCATCAGCGCCCTTGAGCTGTTGCCGGTGGCGCAGTTCGCCAGCGAGCCGCGACTGCAGCGGATGGGGTTAAGCAACTACTGGGGCTACAACCCGTTGGCGTGGTTCGCGCTGGATCCGCGCTACGCCAGCGACCCGGATCGCGCCCTGGATGAGTTTCGCGATGCGGTTAAGGCGCTGCACGCCGCCGGTATCGAAGTGATTCTGGATATCGTGCTCAACCATAGTGCGGAAATCGATCTCGAAGGGCCCACCGTCTCCCTGCGCGGAATCGACAACCGTAGCTATTATTGGGTAAGGGAGGATGGCGATTATCACAACTGGACCGGGTGCGGTAATACGCTCAATCTTAGCCACCCCGGCGTGGTGGAGTGGGCGCGCCAGTGTTTGCGCTTTTGGGTGGATGAGTGCCATGTCGACGGCTTTCGCTTCGACCTCGCCTCAGTGATGGGGCGGACGCCGGAATTCCGCCAGGATGCGCCGCTGTTCGAGGCTATCCGCCGCGACAGCGTGCTGTCGCAGGTGAAACTGATTGCGGAACCCTGGGATATCGGCCCGGGCGGCTATCAGGTGGGTAATTTCCCAGCGCTGTTCGCTGAATGGAATGACCATTTTCGCGATAGCGCCCGACGCTTCTGGCTACAGCAAAATGTCTCCCTGGGGGATTTTGCCCAACGTTTCGCGGCCTCCAGCGATCTCTTTGCCCGCGATGGCAAACCGCCATCGGCGACGGTCAACCTGGTGACGGCCCACGATGGCTTCACGCTGCGCGACTGCGTTTGTTTCAATCAGAAACACAATGAGGCAAACGGGGAGGAGAATCGCGATGGGACTAACAATAACTACAGCAACAATCATGGTATAGAAGGATTAGAAGCGAATTTTGCGGTGATTGAACGGCGGCGCGCCAGCGCGCATGCGCTGCTGACGACGCTGCTGCTGGCTCAGGGGACGCCAATGCTGCTGGCGGGCGATGAACAGGGCCACAGCCAGCACGGCAACAATAATGCTTACTGCCAGGACAACGCCCTGACGTGGCTGGACTGGCGCCAGGCGAACCCGGGATTAACCGCCTTTACCGCGGCGCTGATCCACCTGCGGCGCCGTATTCCGGCGCTCACCCGCAACCGCTGGTGGCAGGAGGGGGATGGCAACGTCCGCTGGCTTAATCGCAACGCCCAGCCCCTGACTGCCGCGGAGTGGCAGCAGGGGGCCGCGTGTATGCAGATCCAGTTGTCGGATCGCTGGCTGCTCACGCTGAACGCCACCGCAGAGGTGGTCGATATGGTTTTACCCGAGGGGGAATGGCGCGCCGTTCCTCCATTCGCCGGAGAGGATAATCCGGTCATCATGGCTGTCTGGCATGGGCCCGCGCACGGAGTGTGCGTATTTCAAAGGTCGTAAGCCCTGAAGCTTTCGGTTGGACCCGTGGCGGCGGCGCGGCGGGATGAGCTGGAAAGCGGGGGTGTAAAAAGGAGTTAATCATGGTTAGGCTTGAAAAAAACGATCCGCTGATGCTGGCGCGTCAATTACCCATCAAATCCGTGGCGTTGATCCTCGCGGGCGGGCGTGGCACCCGGCTGAAGGATCTCACCATTAAGCGTGCGAAACCTGCCGTTCACTTTGGCGGCAAGTTCCGTATTATCGATTTCGCATTATCTAACTGCATTAACTCAGGGATCCGCCGCATCGGCGTTATTACCCAGTATCAGTCGCACACGCTGGTGCAGCACATCCAGCGCGGCTGGTCGTTCTTCAGCGAAGAGATGAACGAGTTTGTCGATCTGCTGCCGGCTCAGCAGCGCGTGCATGGCGAAAATTGGTATCGCGGCACGGCGGATGCGGTGACGCAGAACCTGGATATCATCAGCCGCTACAAGGCCGAGTACGTGGTGATCCTCGCGGGCGACCATATTTATAAGCAGGACTACTCGCGCATGCTGATCGACCATGTCGAAAAAGGGGCGCGTTGCACCGTGGCCTGCATGCCGGTGCCCATTGAAGAGGCATCCGCCTTCGGCGTCATGGCGGTCGACGAAAACGAAAAAATCATTGAGTTTGTCGAGAAACCCGCCAACCCGCCGGCGATGCCGACCGACCCGACCAAATCGCTGGCCAGCATGGGCATTTATGTCTTTGACGCCGCCTATCTTTATGAGCTGCTGGAAGAAGACGATCGCAACGAGAACTCCAGCCACGATTTCGGCAAAGACATCATTCCGAAGATCACCGAAGCTGGCATGGCTTATGCACATCCTTTCCCGCTCTCCTGCGTGCAGTCCGACCCGAACGCCGAACCTTACTGGCGCGACGTGGGGACGCTGGAAGCCTACTGGAAGGCTAACCTCGATCTGGCGTCAGTCACGCCGGAGCTGGATATGTACGACCAGAACTGGCCGATCCGCACCCATATGGAATCGCTGCCGCCGGCGAAGTTCGTGCAGGACCGCTCCGGTAGCCACGGCATGACCCTGAACTCGCTGGTTTCCGGGGGGTGCATTATCTCCGGGTCGGTGGTGGTGCAGTCGGTGCTGTTCCCGCGCGTGCGGGTGAATTCGTTCTGTAACATTGATTCGGCAGTCTTGTTGCCAGATGTCTGGGTGGGGCGCTCATGCCGCCTGCGTCGCTGCGTGATTGACCGCGCCTGTGTTATCCCGGAAGGAATGGTGATTGGTGAGAATGCGGAAGAGGATGCACGCCGCTTCTATCGCTCAGAGGAAGGTATCGTGCTGGTGACCCGCGACATGCTGCGGAAATTAGGGCACAAACAGGAGCGCTAATGCAGGTCTTACATGTATGTTCTGAGATGTTCCCGCTGTTAAAGACGGGCGGTCTGGCGGACGTCATCGGCGCACTGCCGGCGGCGCAAATCGCGGAGGGTATCGATACGCGCGTGCTGTTGCCGGCGTTTCCCGATATCCGTCGCGGCGTGGTGGATGCCCAGGTGGTGACCCGCCGGGATACCTTCGCCGGGCGGATCACGCTGCTGTACGGCCACTTTAACGGCGTGGGGATCTACCTGATAGACGCCCCGCATCTCTATGACCGTCCGGGGAGCCCTTACCACGATACCAACCAGCACGCTTATCCCGACAACGTCCTGCGCTTTGCGCTGCTGGGCTGGGTGGGAAGTGAAATGGCCAGCGGACTGGATCCGTTCTGGCGCCCGGATGTGGTGCATGCCCATGACTGGCACGCCGGCCTGACGCCGGCCTACCTGGCGGCGCGCGGACGCCCGGCTAAATCGGTGTTTACCGTGCACAACCTGGCGTACCAGGGGATGTTTTACTCCTGGCATATGAATGACATTGAGCTGCCTTGGTCGTTCTATAACATGCATGGCCTCGAGTTTAACGGGCAGATCTCGTTTCTCAAGGCCGGCCTCTACTACGCCGACCATATTACGGCGGTGAGCCCGACCTACGCGCGCGAGATCACCGAGCCGCAGTACGCCTACGGCATGGAGGGGCTGCTGCGCCAGCGCCATCATGAAGGTCGGCTGTCGGGAATTCTCAACGGCGTTGACGACGGTATCTGGAGCCCGCAAAACGATCTGCTGCTGCCGATGCGCTACGATCGCGACACGCTGGAGGAGAAGGCGGAGAACAAGCGTCAGCTGCAGATTGCCATGGGCCTGAAGGTCGATGATAAAGCGCCGTTGTTTGCCGTCGTCAGCCGTCTTACCAGCCAGAAAGGGCTGGACCTGGTGCTTGAAGCGCTGCCGGGTCTGCTTGAGCAGGGCGGCCAGCTGGCGCTGCTGGGCGCCGGCGATCCGGTGCTGCAGGAAGGTTTCCTCGCCGCCGCCGCCGAGCACCCGGGCAAAGTGGGTGTGCAGATTGGCTACCATGAGGCCTTCTCCCACCGCATTATGGGCGGCGCCGACGTCATTCTGGTCCCGAGCCGCTTTGAACCCTGCGGCCTGACCCAGCTGTATGGTCTGAAGTACGGGACGCTGCCGCTGGTGCGCCGCACCGGCGGTCTGGCGGACACCGTCGCTGACAGTTCGCTGGAGAATCTGGCCGATGGTCTGGCGACAGGGTTTGTCTTTGAGGACAGCAATGCGCTGTCATTGCTGCGCGCTATCCGTCGCGCCTTTGTCCTCTGGTCGCGCCCGTCGCTCTGGCGCTACGTTCAGCGTCAGGCGATGAATATGGATTTTAGCTGGCAGGTTGCCGCGAACTCCTATCGCGAACTTTATCAACGCTTGATGTAACCACTGGAGTCATTGTTATGAATGTACCCTTTAGCTATGCATCACCGACGCTGAGCGTTGAGGCGTTAAAGCATTCTATTGCCTATAAACTGATGTTTATCATCGGTAAAGATCCGGCCATCGCCAACAAGCATGAATGGCTTAACGCCACGCTGTTTGCCGTTCGCGATCGCATGGTGGAGCGCTGGCTGCGCTCCAACCGCGCGCAGCTCTCCCAGGAAGTGCGCCAGGTGTACTATCTGTCGATGGAGTTTCTGATCGGCCGCACCCTCTCGAATGCGCTGCTGTCGCTGGGCATTTATGACGATGTGAGCAGCGCGCTGGCGGAGATGGGGCTCGATCTCGAAGAGCTGATCGATGAAGAGAATGACCCCGGGCTTGGCAACGGCGGTCTGGGCCGCCTGGCGGCTTGCTTCCTTGACTCCCTGGCGGCGCTGGGTCTGCCGGGACGCGGTTACGGCATCCGCTACGACTACGGGATGTTTAAACAGAATATTGTCGATGGCCGACAAAAAGAGTCTCCTGACTACTGGCTGGAGTACGGTAACCCGTGGGAGTTTGAGCGCCACAACACCCGCTATAAAGTGCGCTTCGGCGGCCGCATTCAGCAGGAAGGAAAGAAAACCCGCTGGATTGAGACGGAGGAGATCATTGCGGAAGCCTACGACCAGATCATCCCCGGCTTTGACACCGACGCCACCAACACGCTGCGTCTGTGGAGCGCGCAGGCCAGTAGCGAAATTAACCTCGGTAAATTCAACCAGGGCGACTACTTCGCCGCGGTAGAGGATAAAAACCACTCCGAAAACGTCTCCCGCGTGCTCTATCCGGACGACTCGACCTACTCCGGCCGCGAGCTGCGCCTGCGCCAGGAGTATTTCCTCGTGTCGGCCACGGTGCAGGATATCCTGAGTCGCCATTACATGTTGCATAAGACCTATGACAACCTGGCGGACAAGATTGCCATTCACCTGAATGACACCCACCCGGTGCTGTCGATACCGGAGCTGATGCGTCTGCTTATCGACGAACATAAGTTCAGCTGGGACGAGGCGTTCGAGGTGACCTGTCAGGTCTTCTCCTATACCAACCATACCCTGATGAGCGAAGCGCTCGAGACCTGGCCGGTGGATATGCTGGGTAAAATTCTGCCGCGCCATCTGCAGATTATCTTCGAGATTAACGACTATTTCCTCAAGACCTTGCAGGAGCAGTATCCGAACGATACCGACCTCCTCAGCCGCACCTCGATTATCGACGAGTCTAACGGCCGCCGTGTGCGGATGGCCTGGCTGGCGGTAGTGGTCAGCCACAAGGTCAACGGGGTGTCCGAGCTGCATTCCCGACTGATGGTGGAGTCACTGTTTGCCGAATTCGCCAAAATCTTCCCAATGCGCTTTATCAACGTGACCAACGGTGTGACGCCGCGCCGCTGGCTGGCGCTGGCCAACCCGCCGCTGTCGAAAGTGCTGGATGAGCATATCGGCCGCACCTGGCGGACCGATCTGAGTCAGCTTGATGAGCTGAAACAGCATATCGACTACCCGATGGTCAATCAGGCGGTGCGTCAGGCCAAGTTTGAGAACAAACAGCGGCTGGCCAGCTATATTGCTCAACAGCTCAATGTGGTGGTCAATCCGAAGGCGCTGTTTGATGTGCAGATCAAACGTATCCATGAATACAAACGGCAGCTAATGAATGTGCTGCACGTCATCACCCGCTATAACCGGATCAAGGCCGATCCGCAGGCCGAGTGGGTGCCGCGGGTGAATATTTTCGCCGGTAAGGCGGCCTCGGCCTACTACATGGCCAAGCACATTATTCACCTGATCAACGATGTGGCGGCGGTGATTAATAACGATCCGCAGATTGGCGACAAGCTGAAGGTCGTCTTTATCCCCAACTACAGCGTTAGCCTGGCGCAGCTGATCATTCCGGCGGCAGACCTGTCGGAACAGATCTCCCTCGCAGGCACTGAAGCTTCCGGCACCAGTAATATGAAGTTTGCCCTTAACGGCGCGCTGACTATCGGCACCCTTGATGGGGCAAACGTGGAGATGCAGGAGCACGTGGGCGAAGAGAATATCTTTATCTTCGGTAACACCGCGGAAGAGGTGGAGGAGCTACGTCGCAGCGGCTATAAACCACGCGAATATTACGAGCAGGATGAAGAGCTCCACCAGGCGCTGACGCAGATCGGTACCGGCGTCTTCAGCCCGGCAGAACCGGGGCGCTACCGCGACCTGCTGGATTCGCTGATTAACTTTGGCGACCACTACCAGGTTCTGGCGGACTATCGTAGCTATGTGGACTGCCAGGATCGCGTCGACGAGCTGTATCAAAACCCGGAAGAGTGGGCCTATAAGGCGATGCTGAATATTGCCAACATGGGCTACTTCTCTTCCGACCGGACGATCCAGGAGTACGCGAAATATATCTGGCATATCGACCCGGTAAGGCTGTAAGCCAGTCAACGCAACACAACGGGGCCATTTGACCCCGTTGTTTGATTATTGCGGTTGAACCTGGCCTCAGGCGTTTCCGCCGGCAGCGTTACGACGCTAACGACAGCTCAGACTTTCCCGCATGCTGCGCCAGCCATTCGCTGATGCGCGCCTGCTGCTCGGCAGTCAGCCACATACCCTGTTTGGTTCGACGCCAGATGGCGTCATCCAGGCTGCGCACCCACTCGTGCTCAACCAGATATTTCAGCTCGGCTTCATAAAACTCGTGGCCGAAATCTTCCCCGAGATCGCTCAGGGCGCTGGCTTCCTTCAGGATCCACTCGCTGTTGCTCCCGTAGGTGCGGGCATAATGGCGGGCCAGTGATTCACTGATGAACGGGAAGCGACGGCGCAGTTTTGCCGCGTAGTCGTCGCGGTCGCCGCCGATATCGCCGCCGGGGAGCACCGCGGTTTTGGTCCATGCCGGGCCGATCCCTTTGTAATAGGGGGTCAGTTTTTCCAGTGCATGCTCGGCCAGTTTGCGATAGGTGGTCAGCTTGCCGCCGAAGACGGACAGCAGGGGCGCCTGACCGTTCTCATCGTGAATATCCAGGGTATAGTCGCGGGTAATGGCCTGCGGCGAATCCGACTCGTCGTCGCACAGCGGACGGACGCCGGAGTAGGTCCAGACGATATCGTCCCGGCTGAGGGTCTTTTTAAAGTGCGCGTTATAGACGTTCAGCAGATAGTTGATCTCTTTATCATCAATGGCCACCGCTTTCGGATCGCCCTTATACTCGACGTCCGTCGTGCCGATGATAGAGAACTCATCCATCCACGGAATAACAAACACTATGCGTTTATCTTCGTTTTGCAGAATATAAGCCTGTTTCTGGGTATGCACCCGCGGCACCACGATGTGGCTGCCCTTGATCAGACGGATGCCGTAAGGCGAGCGCAGATGCATCCCTTCGTCGAAGAACTGTTTGACCCATGGGCCGGTGGCATTGACCAGGCCGCGCGCCTTCCAGGTAAACTTCTCACCGCTATCAATATCTTCCGCTTCCACCACCCACAGGCCATTCTCACGTTTCGCCGAGATAGCGCGGGTGCGGGTACGCACTTCGCCGCCTTTGCGGACGACCATCTGCGCGTTGGCCAGCACCAGGCGGGCATCGTCGACCCAGCAGTCGGAATATTCGAAACCGCGCACAATTTCCGGTTTAAGTACCGATTCTGCGCCAAAACGCAACCCGGTGGATCCCGGGAGGCTGGTGCGTTTGCCCAGATGATCGTACATAAACAAGCCGATACGGATCATCCATGCCGCGCGCAGATGCGGGCGATGCGGTAGGCGAAAGCGCATCGGGAAGGCGATATGCGGGGCCATTTTTAACAGCACTTCACGCTCGGCCAGCGCTTCGCTGACCAGACGGAACTCATAGTGTTCGAGGTAGCGTAGCCCGCCGTGGATCAGTTTGGAACTGGCGCTGGAGGTGGCGCAGGCGAGATCGCGCGCTTCCAGCATCAGTACGGATAAACCACGCCCGGCGGCATCTGCCGCGATACCGGCACCGTTGATGCCTCCGCCTATCACAATCAGATCTTTGGTTTCCACGTTCTTACCCTCTCACACTTTCGTTTAAGCTCATAAATGCTCGATATCGCTCACTATAGCAAACAAACGCGCTTTTGGTAACATCAAAAAAACATTTTGAAGTGATGGGTGTAACATATTGGCGTTTCTTTACCGCCTGACGGTACACTACAGGGTAAAATTGGGCCGGCCATCGCCCGTCATGACGAGAAAGAGAAGAGAATCATGGAACAGTTTGAATGCATCAATGTTGAAGAAGCGCACCAGAAACTGCATCAACAGACGGCGGTACTGGTCGATATCCGCGATCCGCAAAGCTATGCGATGGGTCATACGCCGGGCGCGTTTCATCTGACCAACGATACGCTGGGCGCGTTTATGCGTGACAACGACTTTGACACGGCGGTGATGGTGATGTGCTATCACGGCAACAGCAGCAAGGGCGCCGCGCAGTATCTGCTGCAGCAGGGGTTTGATAAGGTCTATAGCGTTGACGGCGGGTTCGACGCCTGGCATCGCCATTTCCCGGCGGAAGTGGCGCGCGGGACGTTTTAACGACTGGCAGGTATACTATCCCCCTTTGTGTGGAATAAGCGATTCGCTGCATGTTAATGATTACCTCTTTTGCCAACCCGCGGGTGGCCCAGGCGTTTGTCGATTATATGGCGACGCAGGGGATTATCCTGACCATCCAGCAGCATACCCAGAGCGACGTCTGGCTGGCTGATGAGAGTCAGGCCGGGCGCGTCAGGGCTGAGCTGGCGCGTTTTCTCGAAAACCCGGCGGACCCGCGCTATCTGGCGGCGAGCTGGCAGTCCGGACAGACCAATAGCGGATTGCGCTATCAGCGCTTTCCTTTCTTTGCCACGCTGCGGCATAACGCCGGTCCGTTCACCTGGGCGATTCTGCTGATCTGCATCGCGGTGTTCATCCTGCAAAATCTGCTGGGCGATCAGCCGGTGATGATTTGGCTGGCCTGGCCCTACGATCCTTCGCTGCAGTTCGAAGCCTGGCGCTATTTCAGCCATGCTTTCATGCATTTCTCGCTGATGCATATTCTCTTCAACCTGCTATGGTGGTGGTATCTTGGCGGCGCGGTGGAAAAGCGCATCGGCAGCGGCAAGCTGGTGGTGATCACCGTCATCAGCGCTCTGCTGAGCGGCTTCGTGCAGCACCAGTTTAGCGGCCCGTGGTTTGGTGGCTTGTCGGGCGTGGTCTACGCGCTGATGGGCTACGTCTGGCTGCGGGGCGAGCGCGATCCGCAGAGCGGTATTTATCTGCAGCGCGGGTTGATACTCTTCTCTTTAGTGTGGTTAATTGCTGGCTGGTTTGACGTTTTCGGCATGGCGATCGCCAACGGCGCGCACGTGGCTGGTCTGGCGACCGGCCTGGCGATGGCGTTTGTTGATACCTTACATGGGCGAAAACGCGCATAAAGACTTACCGACAGGGGTCGGGTAGGCGACATTTTTCCAGGGATATTTCATGAAACAAACACAACGTCATGACGCCATTATCGAGCTGGTAAAAAAACAGGGTTACGTCAGCACGGAAGAGCTGGTTGAGCAGTTCGCGGTAAGCCCGCAGACCATCCGCCGCGACCTGAACGATTTAGCCGAACAGAAAATGATCCTCCGCCATCACGGCGGCGCGGCGCTGCCCTCCAGCTCGGTGAACACCTCCTGGCACGATCGCAAAGCGACCCAGACGGCGGAGAAAGAGCGTATCGCCCGGCGGGTGGCCAGCGAGATCCCGGACGGGGCGACGCTGTTTATTGATATCGGCACCACGCCGGAAGCGGTGGCGCACGCCCTGCTCGATCACAACGATCTGCGGATTGTGACCAATAACCTTAACGTCGCCAACACGCTGATGGTGAAAGAGGACTTCCGCATTATTCTCGCCGGCGGCGAACTGCGTAGCCGGGACGGCGGGATTATTGGGGAAGCGACGCTGGACTTTATCTCGCAGTTCCGCCTCGACTTCGGCATTCTCGGCATCAGCGGCGTAGACAGCGATGGCTCGCTGCTGGAGTTTGATTATCATGAAGTGCGCACCAAGCGGGCGATCATTGAGAATTCACGCCACGTGATGCTGGTGGTGGACCATACCAAGTTTGGCCGCAATGCGATGGTCAACATGGGCAGCATCAGTATGGTCGATGCGGTCTATACCGACGTGCTGCCGCCGGCCGGCGTGCTGAAGGTGATCACTGATAACAACCTTCAGCTGGAGCTGTGCTAAACGGCAACGGCGTCGTCAGACGCCGTATCCCATCATCTTAAGTAACTGCTGGGCATGCTGTACCGCGTCCTGCCGGTGGGCGACGCCCAGTTTCTGATACAGGTTGCGAATGTGGGTCTTGATGGTGGTGGCCGCCACGTCAAGCTCGCCGGCAATCTGCTCGTTGCTGTAACCGGAATAGATTAAGCCAAGCACCTGCCACTCGCGCTGGGTCAGCGGGCTGGTGCGGATAAGCTCCGGCACCTCCGGATGATTCAGCAGTCGCTCGACGAACCCTTCGTCAAAGTGGGCGAATTTGTGGCGATGATGCTGGTTGATGTCGCGCAGAATACGCTGGGCGCGATGCTGCTCCAGCTCCGGCAACGTGTTCAACTGGATCAGCTGGCGCAGCTGCTGGGCCATCGCCTCGCCTTCAATCACAAAGTGGTTGATAAAACCGGTGCGGTTGGCGAGCGTCAGGGCTTCCAGCAGGGCTTTCTGCGCTTCGCTCTTGCGTCCTGACTGCCAGTACAGCTGGTTGAGCAGCAGCAGGTTGCGGTTGAGATCGCTCATCAAACGCAGCGAACGCGCATTTTCGTTCAGCTCTTCCAGCACCATTTCCGCCGGTTCGAAGTCGCCCAGCAGGATCTGCGCCCGGGCAATGTTGCGCCACTGGCTCTGCAGGAAGTGGTTGTTGGCGAACTCCGGCTTTGGCGTCTGGCGCAGCCAGTTGGCCGCCGCGGTTTTATCACCGGTCATCTGCCAGTAGATCACTCGCACCTTATCGGCGTTGGAGACCCAGTCGCTGTGATAGTGACCATTACCGAGCAGGTTTTCCAGCCGGTTCAGGTGGCTGCGGGCATTATCCAGATCGCCGCGCGCCAGTGAGCACTGGACCATCAGCGCCAGGCACTGCAGCTGCTGCTGCGGCTGATAGGTGGATAGCACGTCCATCCCCTGGCGGGCGCAAGCTTCAGCCTCGTCGAGGCGCGCCCATGCCCACAGCAGCTGAGAACGGATGCGCAGCAGGAACTCATGCATCGGCAACTGCTCAAGATGCTGTTCGCGTACCAGCTGGAAGGCTTTCTCCTGGCTCTCCCAGGCGGCCTGCAGGAAGCCCTGGGCGAAGAGGATTTCGCTTTGCTGAATGATGCTCCACAGGGCGTAATGCCATACGTCATGACGGCGGGCCATCTGTTCGGTCTGCTGCATCACGGCGAGGGATTTGGTCAGCTTTCCCTTACAATGGAGAACTTCGCCATGCACCGATGTGGCGACGATGCGGCTGTAATAGTTGGCCAGCGGCAGCTCTTCCAGGGCCACCATTGACAGACGTTCCGCCTCGTCCTGGTCGCCATCGTTAATCGCCACCTGCGCGCGCAGCGCGTTGAAGTCGCCATGCATCGCGGTGTCCATTTCCACACTCATCTCCTGCTCGGCGCGCGCCAGCAGGGTATTGACTTCGCTGTAGCGATGCTGGCTCTGCATCAGCCAGGCCTGGAGCAGGATCAGGCGCGGATTTTCCAGCAGATTGGACCATGGCAGCGCCGCCAGCGACTGCTCCAGTAGCCCCAGCTCGCTATGGTTAAACATGCCCCAGGCATGATTGAGCAAGATATCGCGCAGCATTTTGGCATCGCCGGCCGCCAGCGCATGGTGGATGGCCTCGCTGGGGAAACCTTGCGCCATCCAGCTTTCCGCGGCGGCGCGGTGGATCTCCGGTAGTTCAACCGCCAGCTCCCACTGACAGCGCTGGCGCAGGAAGCTGCCAAACAGCGGGTGATAGCGGAACCATTCGCCGGAATCATCCATCCGCTGCAGGAACAGCCCCTGGCGTTCGATCTCCTCCAGCTGCATCTGGCCATTCTCTTCGCCGGTGACGCGCACGATTAACGCGTCGTTCATTGAGCGCAGCAGAGAACTCTTCAGCAAAAAGTTGCGCGTGCGGGCGTCAACGTTATCCAGCACTTCATCCACCAGATAATCCGACAGATGGCTGGCGTTAATCCCGGCGAGGC
>OGHK01000536.1_pt1 | contig 39475 bp, 29 predicted proteins | sample 1571411 | NCBI WGS metagenome assembly OGHK01 (sample SAMEA2582043, study PRJEB24529) | metagenome | biome: Human gut stool | place: China | collected 2011 | reverse complement strand
GTTTCAATATTCCCCTGAACTTTGATTTTATACTGCATAGCGAAAGTATGCAATATATTTTCAAAGTGGGGTATAAGATTTACCCCCGTAAAATAACTACCCCTTCTAATCAATAGTTGCTATTATTCGATTTTTTAATCTTTCCGGAATTTCTTCCTCTGTTTCCCAAATGATTGTATTCTTTTGTGCTATGTCAAAATGTAGCCGCACATCCTTTTTACATAATTGGATCACTGGCTTTCCTAAGCCCATCGCATATCCTTCTTCAAAGTACGCTCCATTATTTTGATGCGACAAATCTACCACAACAAATTTACTATCTCTTATGTATTTTAATAACTCTGGAGTTATAAAATCATTATGTTCTACTTCATCAATAAAAATTGCTACATAGCCAGCTGACATTATACCTTGGCGTATCATTTCTCTGAGTTTTTTTGTATCATCTCCAAATTTCATGGCAACTAAAACATTTTTACCATTTGCAGTATTCTTCTGAATAGCATCTACTCTGGCATAACCTTCTGGTGATAATGTGATAGGTCGATCATTTTCTCCACCATTCCATGACTGTGGTGATAAGATGTAATTCCTATCAACTAAAAACTTTATCATATAATTCATCTGTGCCTGTATTGCATCATCAGTTCTCTTTTTATGATTACCATCTTTATAATCGTATCTATCAACAAAAAGGCAACTGATCATTTCCTCTTTTGGTAGTTTAACATATTCACCCATGTGCCTAATACGAGAATTCAAGTGAAGTAAAATATTATCCACTTTTTCAGCAAAGGTTTTTGGATACCAGTTTTCTACGTTTTCATTTTCCAATCTGACTGGATGCCCGTGTGTAACATCTCCATGTTCAAAATTTTTCTTGTACTCATCACAGCGCTCTTTACTCATGGTAGTAAAATATCTGTATTCTTTCATGCTTTCCTTAAATCCATTGTACAGTAGGTATGAACTCAAGTGATTCAAATTGAACTCTGTTAATTCTGCAAATTGCACATAATACTCATATCTGCCACAAATCGGACATGAATAAAAATATTTGACCGGGTCCATGGAATGTTGCATATATGCTTTAGCTCCACACACAAAACATGTTCCGTTGCTTTCCATTTGCTCTCCTCCTAACGTCTTCACTTTTGCGAAAAAGTATCCTTTCGCCAAAATGTGTATTTCTTATTCCCAAAAGCCTATCCCCTGGGGTAAAACTCCAGTTATATCATCACTCTATGGAAACAGAAACACACATCTATTTTATTCCCAAAATGGCGAAATCCTTTGATTTATTGGGCTTTTCTTGACAGAAGGCAGACTGTCTCCACATGTACAGTATTCGGAAACATATCCACACAGCAGCTCTTTACAACCTTATATCCTCTCTGCTGCAACACCGCCAGATCTCTTGCCAGTGAAGTCGGTTTGCAGGAAATGTAGACCATGCTGTCCACACCGTAATCAATAATCTTCTCCAGTGCTTTCGGATGGATGCCGTCACGCGGCGGGTCTAACATGATAAAGTCCGGGCGGTCTGTGATATTATCGAGTGCCTTTAACACATCATCTGCGATAAATTCACAGTTGTCCAGTCCATTTCTTTCTGCATTTTCTGTGGCTGCTGCCACGGCTTCTTCCACGATTTCAACACCGATAACCTTTTTGGCAACCGGCGCAAGAATCTGGGCAATCGTTCCCGTTCCGCTGTATAAGTCAAAGACTACCTTATCCTTTGTCGTACCGACATACTCACGTGCCTTGGAATACAGCACCTCTGCTCCGAGTGAATTGGTCTGGAAAAATGAAAATGCCGTGATTTTAAAGGTCAGTCCGAGCAGTTCTTCTTCAATGTAATCCCTGCCGTAAAGTACCATTGTACCTTCATTTTTGACAACATCGGCAACACTGTCATTGCGTGTATGTAAAAATCCCGTCAGTGTACCGGAAAGCGGCAGTTCCCGTAAAATACCCGCCAGTTCTGCCATATCAAACTCTATCTGTGTCGTTGTCACAACATCCACTAAAATCTGCTGTGTCTTTACGGCTTTGCGCACCAGCAGGTGGCGCAGATAGCCTTCATGGGTCATTTTATGGTAATACGGAAGTTCCTTTTTCCGGCAGTATTCAAGCACCGCCGTTAAAATTTTATGATAATCTTCATCAACAATTTTACAGCCGTCCACCGTCACAATGTCATACATGCTGTTGCGCTTATGCAGGCCTAATGCCAGTTCGCCGCCCTTTACTTCATCACCGAATGAAAATTCCATTTTATTGCGGTACGCTTCCTGAAACGGGCTTCCGATAATGCCTTCAAAGTTTAATTCCCCGTCAACCGCTTCCGACAGCAGTTTATGAACCTGTGCTTCTTTCATCTTTAACTGTTCTTCATACTGCACACTCTGGTAGACACAGCCGCCGCATGTTCCGAAATGCTTACATCTGTCTGCCGTTTCTGACGGTGCATTTTCAAGCACCTGAAGCAGTCTGCCTTCACATTTGCCGCCGCGCTTTTTATTGACCATAAACCGGACCTTCTGTCCCGGAATTGAATTTTTTACAATAACCTTTTGTCCGTTATCTTCAGGATTTTCCGACTCTGTAAATACCACCGCCTTATTGGGAAAATCCACATGCTGTACGCGTCCTGTATATGTTTCGCCTTTTTTCATGAATACCTCGCTCTTGCTTTCTTTTTATTTTCCTGTTCTGCCATAATCATAAATTTTCTTAAAAAATACCACTGACTGATACTCCAGCCAGTGGCATCCTTGTAAACTTTTTCACTTACGATTGGATTAGTCTTCATCCTCGAAGTCATCTTCCTCAAAATCGTCGTCTTCAAAATCATCATCGTCAAAGTCTTCCAGATAATCCGGTGTGAAATATCTGTAAACCGCATAAGCAATCGCTGCGACTGCCGCAACTGCACCGATGACTGCAAGCACTGCAATCACGCAGTTGCTCTTTTTCTTTTCTTCCTCGGCTTCTTTTTTGTTTAAAAGCTCATTGAGTCTGCTTGCTGCAATAAGTTCTTCTAATTTATCCTCAATCTTATCTCTGCTCATCATCATCATAGCCCCTTTCTTTTCACGTATATTCTATTGTCATTATAGCATATGCCTGCCCGATTTACTACTGTTTTTTTAATTTTGCAAACCCTGCAAGCATTTTTTTTGTGCCAAATTCTTCAAACTGGACTGTCACCATATAATCACGCATACCGTCTTCGATAGCAAGCACCTGTCCGGTTCCGAATTTGACATGGGAAACGGTATCGCCGACCCGGTAGCCAAGCCCTGTCCCGCCTGCTGCCTGTCCTGACGACTTAATTGCCCCGGCTGCTTTCTTTGATGGCATGCTATAGGACGTTGTGGTTTTTGCCGGCTTTTTTAAATCAAATATGTCCATCGGAAATTCTTTCCCAAAACCGACTTTTTTATTCGGCTGTGCAAAGTTTCCTGTACCGTAATTAGTCGGTGTCCTGCCGTAATTTGTGGCATAGGCACTGCCGATGCCTTTCTGTCCGCTGATTGCAACCTTTTTATTACCCTGACCATAAGTGGTTGTTCCGCTTCCGTAGCGGGACAGTGCCGCTTTGGCATTGGCACGGAAGTCAAACCGTCCCTGTGATTCCCCGCTGTCTTCTCCGCCAAAGGAAAGGGCACTTTTCTTACTGCCGTAACTGTGATTTTCAACCTCTAAAAGATTTTCAGGAATCTCCTTTACAAAACGCGACACCTTATTCATCTGTGTTTCGCCGTGAATCATACGCGTCTTTGCCGCACTAATATTGAGTTCCTTCTGTGCTCTTGTAATGCCGACATAACACAAACGGCGTTCTTCCTCGACTTCTGTCGGGTCATCGGACATAATCGTCATGTAGCTTGGGAACAGTCCGTCTTCCAGTCCTGTCATGTATACAATCGGAAATTCCAGACCCTTTGCGCTGTGCAGTGTCATTAACATGACCTGATTGCCGTCCTGATCCAGATTATCAATATCTGCAATCAGTGCCACCTCCTCAAGGAATCCACTGAGTGTCGGAGCTGCCTGCGGATTTTCTCCGTCCGTCTGCATTTCTGAAAAATCACCTTCCGTCTGCTCCTCATAGCTTACGATTTTATTCATAAATTCATCAATATTTTCCTGGCGTGCTTCAACTTCTTCTTTGGTTTCATTTTCCGCAAGCGCTTCCATATACCGCGTATCTTCAAGGATTGTTTCTGTCAGTTCGCGGATAGACAAAAATTGCTTCTTTGCCTGAAATCCGAGAATCAGTGTCACAAAAGCTTCAATCTTTGAAAGTCCCCTGCCGATATTCGGAATTTCCGCAGCATTGCACAGTGCATCCCAGAAGGTCATATCGTTGGCATCGGCAAACTCCTGTACACGCTCCAGTGTCGTTGCACCGATTCCGCGCCGCGGCACATTGATAATTCTTTTAACCGCCTGTCCGTCCATACCGTTATCTATTGTCTTTAAATACGCAAGAATATCTTTGATTTCTTTTCGCTGATAGAAATTAATACCGCCGTAAATGCGGTATGGCACATTTCTGACTATCAGTTTTTCTTCCAGCAGTCGGGACTGTGCATTGGTACGGTAAAGAACCGCAATATCATTATAATTCCAGCCGTCCCGCACACAGGCACAGATATTTTCCACCACACCTTCCGCTTCTTTATAAGCATCTTCATAAATGCGGAAATGAATCTTGTCCCCTTTGCCGTTTTCCGTCCACAGCTTTTTAGACTTTCTTCCGATATTATGCGCAATCACCTCATTTGCCGCAGAAAGAATGGTCTGTGTCGAACGGTAGTTCTGTTCCAGTTTAATCACCTTTGCACCTGGAAATGTATTTTCAAAATTTAAAATATTGCCGATATTCGCCCCTCTGAATTTGTAAATGGACTGGTCATCATCACCGACCACACACAAATTGCCGTATTTTTGTGCCAGCTTGCTAATCAGACGGAACTGTGATGTATTCGTATCCTGATACTCATCGACCATGATATAACGGAAACGCTCCTGATACGCTTCCAACACTTCCTCATCACGGTTTAACAGTTCAACCGTCTTAAATATCAAATCGTCAAAATCCAGCGCATTATTTGCCTTAAGTGTCTTCTGATACTCTCTGTATACACCGGCAATTCTTTTGGCATTGTAATCGCCCCCGGCATTTGCTTCCATTTCATCCGGCGAAATCATTTCATCTTTGGCAGATGAAATTGCACTCATAATTGTGCGCTCTTTCAGCATTTTTGTATCAATGTTTAATTTTTTACAGGCATCCCGGATTACGCTTTTCTGGTCGTCCGTATCATAAATCGTAAAATTGGTCTGATACCCGATTCTGTCTATGTAACGGCGAAGAATCCGCACACAGGTCGAATGAAAGGTGCTTACCCACACCTGACTGCCGCAGTCCGTTACCTTTTCCACACGTTCACGCATTTCTGCGGCGGCTTTGTTGGTAAATGTAATTGCTAAAATATTATATGGGCTGATTCCACATTCATCAATCAGATATGCAATGCGGTTTGTCAAAACACGTGTTTTTCCCGAACCTGCCCCGGCAATAATTAACACCGGCCCCTCTGTCTGTTTTACCGCCCTTTTCTGGCAGTCATTTAATCCATCTAAATTCAAACCGTTCCTCCATTCCTGTGTGTATACAGTTTCTTTATGACTATCCTGCCCAAAGATGTACACACTGCATACGCACTGTTTCAAGTATGTGTCATTATAAACAAAAAAGAGCTGTCATGCAAGTATTCCAAAAATACTTTTATGCATAACAGCTCTTTTTATATCACCCTTATCAAGAGCTTTCCCCGCTTGACTGCACATTTGTCCGCTTTCGCGAAAATAAAACAGCCTCCACCGGATTTTTATACTAATTTATGTCCGCAGTTGGAACAGAATTTTGCACCGTTTGTCGGTGAACCACACTCCGGACAGAACTTCGGTGCACTGCCTGACGTACTACTTTGTGCCGCACCTGTACTCTGTGGCGCGCTGCTCATGCTGTTCATGCTGTTCATGCTGTCCATCATCTGTCTGCCCATCTGTAATCCCATCTGCATATTCATCATATCCACACCGATATTAGAGGACTTACCATTGCTCATGTTGTCCGCCATTGCCATCTGTGCATACTTATTCATGTCGCCCACCATAGACTGGGAAGCGGCTTTGTTCTGCATCTTCTGTACTTCTTCCGGATACGAAAAGCTTGAAATGTTAAAGTCGATAATGGTCAGTCCAATCTTAATCATCTGCATATCAAGGTCTTCTTTAATCCCTGCTGAGATATCATACGCATTGGCTTGAAGATTAAACATATCCTTGCCTTCTTTAGAAATCCACTTCATCAGAAGCTGGTCTAAAACAGCAACAACACGTTCCCTGACATCGTCAACCGTGTACATCTGCTTCACACCCGCCACTTTATCAATTAATGCAAGATAGTCATCGACCTTAATGTTAAATGTACCAAACGCACGGATTGGCATACCGCCCGGAAGTGACGGTGCCGGAATGGCTATCGGATTTTTTGTGCCCCATTTTACGGTAAATTCCTTTGTATTCACAAAAAGAACTTCTGCACGCACACCGCTGTTAAATCCGAACTTAAAGCCTTTTAAAGTTGACAGAAACGGAATGATATCGGATTCAATATCAAAGCTTCCTTCATCCTTAAAAATACCTTCGATCTTACCATTGTACATAAAAATGGCATCCTGTCCTGCACGGATAATCAGGCGGCTTCCTTTTTTAATTTCACGGTTCGTCCATTTCCAGAAAATACAGTCATCTCTGTATTCTTCCCATTCTACAACATTTGCAAGCTGTTTTCCAAATAACCCCATGACTTTTCTCCATTCTGCTGTTATTTATATTATAAGCCCATCTTTGCCTTTAATGCTGCCAGTTCATCATCTACTGCTGCATCCTGTGGTGCTGAATCATACTTTGCTGCAAGATTGTCAATATCAGAATCTTCCTGTGACTGGTTTAACTCTGCCATTGCATTGGCTTCATCTAACATCTTATTGGCTTTTGCTTCCATCTTGCTAAAAGCTGCCATACTGTTGTTTGCACCTGTCACACTTGAACCGATGCTGTTTAAACGTTCCTGTGCCTTAGCTGTCGCAACTTTTGCCTTGATTGCTGCCTTTCTTGATTCTAAGGATTCAATATCCTTTACAAGCTTATCATGCATCTGGCGCATCTTTGCCGCATTGGCTGCTGCCGCTTCATAAGACTGCTGTAATGCTGTCTGTGTAGATACCAGCTGCTGCTTCTTTTCAAGAAACTTACGTGCATCTGCTTCATTCCCTGCTGTCAGTGCCTTTTCAGCATATGACTGCATTTTATTAACCTGCTCTGTACATTCGTCAAGTTCTCTCTTGGCTCTTGTTTCCTCTGCCATAACAGAAGCTGTTTCTGCCTTTACCTTACCCAGATCACTTTCAAGGTTACGCATGTACTGGTCAATCATCTTTTCCGGATCTTCGCATTTGTCCAGTAAAGCATTAATGTTCGCAGACATAATATCCTTAAATCTTGTTAAAATTCCCATAGTAAATATCCTCCATTCTACCCATTGGTACACAATTATTACCGGGCACTTATCTATCTGCCCCATGAATTACAGTATATTATATTTCCCCTGTTTTGTCACGCAATATTGCATAAATTTCATTAATTTTATAACAATTTTTCAAACAATTACAGGTGTTTTATATCCGACCCTTGCTATCTAGTTTTAAATACTATATAATGTCATATAGTTACTGTTATGTGAATGGAGATGACAAGTTATGAATACTGAATATACACAATTTGTTGCTACGCTGTTAAAACGGCTGGCAAAGTTAAATTATATCAAACCGGGGGAAGTCCCCAATATCGACCTTTATATGGATCAGGTCACGACCTTTATGGACGAACATTTAAGCGACTGCAAACGCCGCGAAGACGATAAGATTCTGACTAAAACCATGATTAATAATTACACCAAAAACAATCTTTTGCCGCCGCCGGTAAAAAAGAAATATTCCAAGGAGCATTTATATGTCCTGACATTTATTTATTACTTTAAAAATCTGCTCTCTATCAGTGATATACAGACCCTGTTAAATCCGCTGACCGAGCAGTTTTTTGAAGGAAATGAAACCGGCAGCTTAGACGACATCTACAAGCAGATTTATAATCTGTGCAAGGGAGAGATTTCCGGCATTTCAAAAGATGTCCTTGAAAAAGCGCATCTTTCGGAGGAAGCCTTTTCTACCGTTGAAGATACGGACAGCCGCGAATTTTTACAGTTCTTTTCTTTGGTATCTTTACTGAGTTTTGATGTTTATATGAAGAAAAATATTATTGAAAGTCTGATTGACGACTTTGCTTCGCGCAGCCAGCAGGAAGTGCCGCACACAAAGTCTGAGCGCAAGGCGGAAAAGGCGGAACGCAAAGCCGAAAAAGCCGAGCAGAAAAGCCGCAGAAATGAAAAATAAAATTTAAAAATATAAAGCATGGAAAGAAAGCCGCTTTTAATCATGCAGAATTTTTACGGAACAACCAAAAACGGAATGTGATAAGTTTTGTGCTTCTTCACATTCCGTTTTTATAGCCTTGCCGGAGATTGACGTTCAAGCCCTTCTCCGGGCAGAATATGTATCTGTTCCGTAATGTTTTATTCCTGCTGTCCTTCTCCGCCTTCCGGAATCTGTAACCGCTCAAATACCTTTTCATAACCGTCGCTGCCGTAATTTAACGAGCGGTTTACACGGCTGATGGTTGCTGTAGAAGCGCCTGTCTTTTCCGCAATGTCCAGATAAGTCTTTTTTTCACGCAGCATCTTTGCCACCTCAAAACGCTGTGAAAGTGACAGCAATTCATTAATTGTACAGAGGTCTTCAAAAAATGCAGCACACTCCTCTTTATTCTCAAGACTTAAAATTGCATCAAATAACTGCTCTACCGCAGGTGTTTTTAATTTACTATTCATAATTGCCCCTTTTCTGTGCTGATAAACTCGCATCAGCATTTTTTCAAAAGTTCTAAACAATACCGATATTTTAACACATTAGCACGTTATAGTAAAGCAGTAAATCTGTCCAAATCCAAATTTGCAATCAGTTGATCCGGAAAATGCACTTCTTTTAACAGCTCTTCCGCATACGAAAAATTGCAGATATCCTCTTCGACATGGGCATCACTGCCAAGTGTTATCATGACACCGTGTTCCATACACAGCTTTAACATACAGAGGTCATTTTCCCGTGCGCCGCTGCGCGGTCCGTCAGGTTTTAATGATGTATTGTTTAATTCGAGAAACTTGTTGTTTTGCTTTGCCGCACGCACCACTGTTTCAAAGTCCACCGGATACCGGCTGTCATCCGGGTGCCCTATGATGTCAACCAGCGGATTTTCAAGAACCTGCACCAGTGCCTGCGTATTCTGCTCCTTTGTACCGGGGCAGATACATGGAATATGAAAGCTTGCAATAACAATGTCCATTTTTTCAAGCAGTGTGTCCGGCATATCCAGTGTTCCGTCATAGTCCATAATATTGGCTTCACAGCCAAACAGACGGCGCACGCCGAATTTTTCCCGCGGCAGGACCTTAAAGTTGCTGAAATACAGTTTGCCGCAGCTGCCCGGCATTTTCGGCGTATGCTCCGTAAACGCAATAGCAGGCAGCCCGATTTGTGCTGCCTTTCTTGTCATTTCATCTATTGTGTTATAAGCGTGTCCGCTTGCAATCGTATGTGTATGTGTATCAATTAAGTATTTCATTTTAATCCCCATTCCGCAGGCATTTTAATGCCGGAGGAATCGCGAGCCAAATCTTATTTGGCTCTGCGATAAATAGCAACTTTGTGACGCCTGCGGCACAAAGTGCTGTGTAAAAAATCAGCACATCAGTGTCATTTTTTACACTAATCTCCGTTCCACAGACATTTTATTTGCACTCCGGCAGATTCACCGATAGTTCCCTGCGCGTATGGTCTACAGAAATTGCTTTATCTGAAAGATTAAAGTACGCAAAGGAATATGTATTGGATACATCTCCAAGAGAGTCGTCCCACGACAAATCTACATTATAATACTTTCCGTCAATATAGACAATATTCCATGCGTGATAACCGCCGTTAGCATATCCGGTGCAGAAATAACACGGAATATTTAACTGCTGCATAATATACTGAAATGCCCTCGAATATCCGGCACACACCGAGCTTCCGTTAATGAATACGCTGTATGCACTCTGGTTCATGTCTGAATTTTCATCATAGACACACATATTCTGAAGGGCTTTATAAACATACTGTTCCTTGTCAAGGTCGGTCGTAAGCGAACTGGCGCCGTTAATCACCTTCGCCGCCGCATTTAAAAACTTCTGTCTGGCAGACTGCAGTGTCTGTGCCGTTTCATTGTATTTTAACATCACGGAAATGACCGCTCCCTTGCTGGTGTACCCGTAGCTGTAGCCGGTATCCAGCCAGAACAGCTCGGGGTGATCGTTAAAGACCGCATTCATGACATTTTTAATACTGCTCTGGTCAAGCTGACGGCACAGGGTCACACTTTCCTTTAATTCCAGTGCTGCCCCGTACACCTGGTCATAAACTTCCTTCTGTGTATCCGAAAGCATGGCTCTGTACGGATACATATTTTCCGGAAAATCATAAGATGCCGCCGGTGTCGTATCCGTCTGCTGGGATTTGCTGTCTTCCACAAGCTGTCCGGTTCCCTGTACCGGCTGATAATCAGACTTTACCGTATCATTCGTTTTTTCACTTCCGGCTCCCCCGGCGATCTCTGCTTCTACCGTCGCTAAGACATCTCCGAGATTGGTTATGGTTTCCTTTGTAAGACTCTGACCGCCTGCTGATGTATTGACTGCATTTTCAATACCGGCTGAATATTCCTGCGCAATAAAATATGTCCCGCCAACCAGTATTAAAATGAGTATTGAGGCTCTTAAAAATTTGTAAACGTTCCTCATGACTGCTTCCTTTATTCCTAATAATTCCGTGCGTATCGCAAATGCTTTATTATTCTGTACGCAGTGCTACTACCGGATCTTTTTTCGCTGCCATCTTCGCCGGAACAAATCCGGCAATCAGTGTCAGCACCATACTTATTATAACAAGGATTACGGCACCTGCAACAGGAAGTTTTGCAACTCCTGCAATTGTTGTCACATTTTCAATAATCCGGTTCGCCGGAATGCACAAAATCAGTGTAATCACAATACCCAGTGCACCGGATACAAAGCCTTCAATCAGTGTTTCGGCGTTAAATACGCGCGAAACATCTTTCTTTGACGCACCGATACTTCTTAAAATACCGATTTCCTTTGTTCTTTCAAGTACGGAAATATACGTAATAATACCTATCATAATAGAAGAAACAACGAGTGAAATCGCAACAAATGCAATCAGTACCGCTGAAATCGCCGTAATAATCGTGCTGACGGAAGACATCATAATGCCAACATAATCGGTATAATTAATCACATCTTCATCTCTGCCCTCATCAGTTGCTTTCTTATTATAATCGCTGATAATATCTTCCAGTTTTTCCTTGGCCTCAAAGCTTGCAGCATATAAATCAATTTCTGACGGGTTATCTTCGTTTGTAATGCCTAACTTTTCTTTGTTGCCCTCAAATGTGGCTTCTGTTGTCTGTGCCTTTAAAGACTGCGAAAACTGCTGCAAAATCTGTTCTTCTGTCATCTGGCTCATATAAGCCTGCATCTGTGCCTGTTCCTGCTCTGAAAGCGTCGCAACATATGCATTGACATCATCCATTGTAATCGGTGTATCCTTGTCATTGTCAAACGGGATTCCCGTAAAAATATCGGTTGTTTCATCGGCAAGCTGAGCTTTTGCCACTTCACTGTCGTTGACACCCTGCATCAGATACTGCATCAGTTCCTTTGTATAACCTACACCGCTCCGGATTGCCGTGTTGACCGCATCTTCTTTCTGACGGATAATACCGCACACCTGAATCTGTGTGCCGTTGTCTACTACATTTTTCATATACGTTTCATCTTCACGCATATCTTCCCAGATGTCTTTTTCTGCGTTGTACCGGTAATAATCGGTTGGCAGAATCATCTGGAATTTCCTATCTAAAATTTCATCATAAGTATACTCTGTTTCCTCGGTGTCATAGGTTTCGCCTGTCATCATGCGCTTATACATCGCCGTTACCTCGTCAGGGTCTTTAAAGCCCAGTGAATACAGGGTATAATCATCAATTTCGTTGTTCTCATCAACAACTAACACCACTTCGTTGTACTGCTGCGGCCATCTTCCCGCTACCATATCATACTGGGAATCCAGTAAATCCTGATTGCCCGGCAGCTGGTTCCATACATCTGCATTGGTATACATCGCACTCATGCTGCCCTGTGAAGTGTTTGTACCGTAAATCGTATTCATAATAGTGCTTGGATTTAGCTGTGTCACACCGTCGCTTGTGTCTGTATCGTAAATATTGATATCAACATTGTAGCTGTACCGGATATCACTTGCATATGTTGAAATCTCATCTTTATTATCATCTATATACTTTTTAAAGGATTTTAAATTATTATTTTTCACATCGGAAATCATAGTATTCATCATTTCCGACATAATCATATTACTGTACACTTTATCCTTGTCATGTTCAACAGAATCCTTATCAGACCCAGTCATCATTTCAATCATGCTGCTGATATCCATGGTCTGGGACTGTAACTGGACCGGATAACTCGACAGTGTATCGCGTTGTACCCTGTCAATATAGTCCTGAATACCATTTGAAATGGAAAGAATCAACGCAATGCCGATAATACCGATACTTCCGGCAAATGCGGTAAGCAGGGTACGGGTCTTTTTGGTCATCAGGTTATTCATACTAAGAGAAAGCGCTGTAAAAAAGGACATCGATGTCTTTGCTTTCTTTTTCTTCTTTCCTGTCTGTGCATCTGAAAGCTTTTGCTCCTTTTCCTGTATATCCGCTTTCATCTGTTCTTCACTGTAAGCATCGGTATCGTCTGTAATCTGTCCGTCTAAAAGGCGGATAATTCTTGTTGAATACTGCTCTGCCAGTTCAGGATTATGCGTAACCATAATAATCAGACGGTCTTTGGCAATTTCTTTTAAAATCTCCATAATCTGTACGCTGGTTTCTGTATCCAATGCGCCTGTCGGCTCGTCTGCCAGTAAAATATCCGGGTCATTTACCAATGCTCTTGCAATCGCAACACGCTGCATCTGTCCACCGGACATCTGATTGGGTTTCTTGTGAATCTGTTCCTTTAAGCCTACTTTTTCCAGTGCTTCTATTGCGCGCTTTCTGCGCTCTGACTTGGATACACCGGATAAAGTCAGTGCCAGTTCGACATTGGCAAGCACGGTCTGGTGCGGTATCAGGTTATAACTCTGGAAGACAAATCCAATCGAATTATTGCGGTATGCATCCCAGTCACGGTCCTTGAATTTCTTCGTAGAACGTCCGTTAATCTTTAAATCACCGCTTGTATACTGGTCAAGCCCCCCGATGATATTTAACATAGTTGTTTTTCCGCAGCCGGACTGTCCCAGAATTGATACAAATTCGCTGTCGCGGAAACGCAGATTAATTCCCTTTAATGCCTCTACCCTGGTATCTCCGGAAATATAATCCTTTACGATGTTGTTTAATTCAAGCATCTTTTTTCCTCTCTTTACGTTTTTTCGGTTTATTTTGATTTTCTAACAACTTACTTTTTCATTATTTCACGTTTCTGCTGAAATGTCTATGCTTCTGCCTGAATAATGCTTAATTTTATTATTTTTTATGAATTTCCTCTTAAAACAGGAGATATTTTACTGTAATATTTTATTATGTATCGTGATATAAATAATACCATGTTTAAAAGTTCCAAACCCACATGTGCCTGTCCGCCGGTGAAAAAAAATCGAACCCCGCCCCATAAAGCATAAAAGTGGTTTGACGCTTGCATTTTTGTGGTCTGCATTTTATACTGATACCAGCATAAATGATTGGAATAACGATTAGATTGTAACAGGAGATTTGCATTGAATAATAAGAAAAAGTTAAAACAATTCATGATTTGTCTGTGCTGTGTATTTTGCAGTACCGCATTGACCATTCCTTATCTGTCCTATGCAACCACGCAGGACGATTTAGACAATGCCAACCGGGAACTGGAAAGCTTAAAGGCACAACAGCAGAGTCTGTCTGCGGATTTATCCGAAATTGACAGTCAGCTCCAGAGCGCCGGAAGCCGTTTATCTTCCTTAGAAGAACAGATTGATGACAAACAGGCAGATGTTGATGCCTTAAATGAAGAACTGCTGTCGCTGTCCCAGACAATGGACGAACAGTACGATTCCATGAAACTGCGTATCCGGTATATGTATGAACGCAGCAGCTCGGATGTGATTGAACTGCTGTTAACTTCCCAAAGTATGAGTGAACTTTTATTAAAAAGCGAATACATTTACCAGTTATCACAGTATGACCGTGATATGTTAGATGAGATGGAAGCCAATTATGAACGCCAGCAGGCAGCAAAAGAACAGCTGGATACCGAGGTTTCCGAACTGTCGTCCTTACGGGAAGCTGCTTTAAATGAACAGGAAAATTTAAAGACACTGCTCGCAAAAACCCAGCAGGATTTTGATACGTCTTCCAACAACGTATCCGAGGCCGAAGCTGCCGCACTTGCCTATGAAAAAAAGCTTGAAGAAGAAAAGCTGGCACAGGAACGCGCAGAAGCCGAGGCCGCAAGCCGCGCGGCTGCCGCCGCAGGGAATAATAATTCCGGCAGCGGTGACATTACTTCTAATATTAATAAAACACCGATTTCATATGACACCTCTGACCTTGCCATGCTTGCCGCAATTATCGAATGTGAAGCGGGCAACCAGTCTTACGAGGGTAAGTTAGCTGTCGGAAGTGTTGTTGTAAACCGTGTCAACAGCCCACGTTTTGCCAACTCCATTTCCGGTGTCATCTATGCTTCCGGACAATTTACACCGGTTGCCAGCGGCCGTTTTACGATTGTGCTCTCCCGCGGTGCTTCCGCTTCGTGCGTTCAGGCGGCGCAGGAGGTTTTAAACGGAAATGTTACGATTAATGCGCTGTATTTCCACGTATACCGCAGCGGTATCGACACCTATGGCACGGTGATTGGCGACCATATTTTCTACTGATTGAATAAAAAAGTCCTTTGTAAAAGAAATGCTCCATTATCATCTGACTTTGGCTCATTCTTTTGCAAAGGACCGCTTTATAAAATATCGTTCTACTAATCTTCTTTTGGCATATATTCCACAGAATCTACAAGTACATATCCTGTCTTGTCATTTTTTACGGTGTTGTCATGGACACAGAAAATGCCGTTTTTCACACCGACCCATCTGCCTGCTTTGGAAGCAAATGAAAAGGCTTTTTCATAGTTTTTGCCGTCAAAACTTAATTCCAGTGTTAATTCCTCGACCGGTGCTGCTTTTACAGGAAGATTTAACTCCATTTGGTCAATATGACCGGTGCATTTTACCGTGTAACGGAATGTCACTGTTTTCCCGGTATCCTTAAAATCACTTTCGGACAGTTTAAAATCATTGCTGTTTTGTGTTGTATACGGCATATCACAGTCAAAATACTGTGTTCCCAAAATCTGTCTGACCGTATATTTGTTATCCCGCTTTTCAACCGCCAGCGCGCCGTATTCCGTTCCCAATGATACAACGCCTGCCACATCGCCGTTTTCCATGCCGGAAAGCTGCATTTTTGTCACACAGGTAAATTCCGGTGCCGGCCATTTCTGTAACAGCAGATTGCGGTAATCACTAACCGGGCGGAGCGGCACAGTATCCAGTGCATTTAACTTTAACTTTGATCCGGTAAGCTCATACCAGTCCTTCTGAGGATTGGCATTCCACTGCCACTGCATACCGAGTTTATCCGATGTAAAGTCATCACTCGTATCCGGCTCGCAAACCGGATATGAATTACTCTTTCCGATATCCGGCTTTGTGTACTCCATAACCGGTTCGCCGTAATCATTGCCCGGCTTATTGATACCGATTATTGGCCAGTCATTTTCCCAGTGCATTGGCTGTAAATGAACAATTCTTCCGCCTGCGTAGACATCCTGAAAATGTAAGAACCAGTCCTGACCTGTCACCGTGTCCACCCATGCACCCTGATGAGGACCGTTGACCGGTGAATCACCCTGACGCATTACGACCTTATATTCATATGGTCCAAAAGGATTTTTAGAACGGAGTACTGTCTGCCAGCCGGTCTTTACACCGCCTGCCGGAGCAAATACATAATACCAGCCGTTGCGCTTGTACATTTTCGGACCTTCAATTGTTACCTGATCATTTTCATTGCCGTCAAAAATCTTGACTTCTTCGCCGATTAATCCCATACCGTCCGGCTGCATTTCTACCATATGCAGTACACTCTTGTATCCGATACGGCTCTTTGCAACACCTGCTACCAGATACGCCTTTCCGTCATCATCCCAGAACGGACACGGATCAATCCAGCCTGCTCCCGGACGGATATTCACCGGCTTGCTCCATTTGCCAAACGGGTCTTTTGTTGTTGTCATGTAAATGCCCTCATCCGGCATCGGAAAACATATATAATAGGTTCCTTCATGATACCGGATTGCCGGTGCCCATACCCCGCAGCCATGAATCGGATTGCGGTAACGGAATTCCGGTAACTCGTCCAATGCATAATTGACTACTTTCCAGTTGACTAAATCTTTTGAATGTAAAATCGGCAGCCCCGGTACATTGCAAAAGCTTGATGCAATCATAAAATAATCTTCACCGACACGGATTGCATCCGGGTCTGAATAATCTGCGTATAAAATCGGGTTGCGGTATTTTCCATTTCCTAAATCTGCCTGCCACATATTGAAACCTCCATTTTTACTGTTTGATTTACTGCTTTTCATTATTACATGCTTTATTTTATGTTCTGCATTTCTGCACTGTCCTTATCATACACTATTTTCCCGGAAATTGCTATTTATTTTGCAAAATTCTTTTATAAAAGTTTTTTCACTATTTTGTTTTTAATGTTTTATGCCGTACTGTATCCCGCTTCATACATAAAAATCCACAAATCAGGATTATAAAAATTTATAAAAATACCCGCGGAAATCTCCGGCTTTTCAGCCTGTTCCCGCGGGTGTGTGTATTTAATATTATGATAACAATTAGATTGCCTTAATTCTTTCAAGTGCCTTTACGGTATTTTCATAAGAACCGAAAGCGGTCAGTCTGAAGTAGCCTTCACCACTTGGACCAAAACCTGAACCCGGTGTACCGACAACATTTGCCTTTTCAAGCAGGAAATCAAAGAATTCCCAAGATGTCATGTTATCCGGTGTCTTTAACCAGATGTACGGTGCATTGACACCGCCTGATACGGTATAGCCTGCGGACTTTAAGCCTTCCAGAATTGTCTTTGCATTGTTCATGTAGTATGCAATCTGCTCACCGGTCTGCTTCTGTCCTTCTTCTGTGTAAACAGCTGCACCCGCCTTCTGGATAATATATGGCGCACCGTTAAACTTTGTTCCGTGGCGTCTTGCCCAGAGACTGTGTAATGTCACATCACCACTCTTTAAATCCTTTGGAATAACAGTAAATCCAAGTCTTGTTCCCGTAAAGCCGGCATTCTTTGAAAAGCTGCGCAGTTCAATGGCACAGGTTCTTGCACCTTCACATTCAAAAATCGTATGTGGTACATTTTCCTCTGAAATGTATGCTTCATATGCTGCATCATAGATGATAACCGCCCCCACTTTATTTGCATAATCAACCCACTTCTGTAATTCGTCCTTTGTAATCGTAGAACCGGTTGGGTTGTTCGGGAAGCAAAGATAGATAATATCCGGTGTTTCCTTTGGCAGCTCCGGCGCAAAATTCGTTTCTGCCGTACACGGCATGTAGATTACATTGCTCCACTTCTGCTGATCCGGTAAATAATCCCCGGTTCTTCCTGCCATTGCATTGGTATCTACATATACCGGATATACAGGGTCACACACTGCAATTTTATTATCTACTGAGAAAATGTCGCCGATGTTTCCTGAATCAGACTTTGCACCATCACTGACGAAAATTTCATCGGCACTGATGTCGGCACCACGTCTTTTATAATCGAAATCTGCAATTGCATTTCTTAAAAAATCATACCCTAAATCCGGTGCATAACCGTGAAATGTTTCTGCCTTACTCATTTCATCAACCGCACCGTGTAATGTATCAATTACAACCGGCGCAAGCGGCAGCGTTACATCACCGATACCCAGTCTTATAATTTCCTTGTCCGGATTAGCAGCCTGAAAGGCTTGAACCTTTTTGGCTATCGTGGAAAACAGATAACTTCCCGGAAGCTTTAAATAATTGTCATTAATCTTAAACATCTCATTCTCCTTCATTTCGTGTACTTCTAAACGTAGCTGCCTGTTCGTCCGACAAGCCGTTATGTCTGAATTATACACCATATTTGTACAGACAACAACTTATAAATATGAGTATTTTTATCAATATATCCGGCTTTTTTTGCATAATTTGCTTTATTTTCTTATCTTATTCAATATTCCTGCTTAATGTTTCATATTCTGCGCTGATTGCCTGTAACACTTCTTTATCACCGCCCGCATTGTCCGGGTGATAAATTTTTAACAATGCCTTATAGCGCTTTTTTAATGCTGCACTGCTGTCAACACCTTTAAAGAAGAGATTTACACCGCTATGACTGATATTCTGTACCAGGGCAAACTTTCTTCTGGCCTCACGGTACACCTCATCGCGGTACATCAGCTTGTCGCGCTTAAATTTTTCGCGGTCAATAGCAAGCTGTCTGGTTTCCCGTTCCAGAATCTGCCACTGCTGGTCAAACAGATGCTTCTGATTATCTAACTGCTTTCTTAGCAAATCCAGACTGCGTTTCTGCTTTTCCAGCATCTGCTTCTGAATCTCCACAACCTGCTCTTCTTTCTCTAGCTTTCCCTGCTGCTGCTCCAGATTTTTCCGTAGTTCTTCCAGTCGGATATTTTCTTTAAAAAACCATTTCTTTTTTTCTTCCAATTCCTCATTGTTCAAACAAACACACTCCTTTATCAGCAGCAGTCCGCATCAGACTGCACTATGAAACCAAAATACCTTGACAGGCTGACAGCCTGGTTTTGTCTTAATCGTATGCGGCACACCCGGAAGTGCAATAAATGAATCACCTGCTTCAATTGGAAACTCCAGATCACCAAGTCTGGCATAGCCCTCGCCCTCAAGCACATAAAAGCCCTCCTGGTCTTCATGCACGCCCGGATGCGCACTAAACTCATAGCCGGCATAAACCGTTGTCCCGGAAGTACAACCGCCAAGGCAGCCGTTTTCTGCCGTCAAAAAGCGCTGTGTCCGTGCATCCTTACCTTGTGTTTCTTCTACTTCTTTTTTCGTAATATACGGCTTCATTTTATTCCTCGTTTCTGAGCGACTGTGTTGCGAAGCGGCGATGAGAAATTCGCGCAGGCGATTTCTCATCTGCCATCATCATAGGTGTTTGCTTTCGCTCCAAAGCAAACATCTATGTGAAAAATCAGCACATCCGTGTGATTTCTCGCACTATTCTCCATTCCGCAGGCATTTTAATGCCAGAGGAACCGCGAGCCAAATGTCAGATTTGGCTCTACGGCATGAAAAAACAAGGAAGCCTGCTTTTGTCAGACTCCCTCGTATCTTTTTACTAATTTTTCTTGTAACGTAATAATTCTGTATAGGCAAGTAAAAATGGTCCGACACCCTTTGCATCATCTTCTACAACCGGTTCTGACATATAATAATCATATGTACCCGGACGATTGTCTTTACCGCCCAGTCCGGCAACCAGACAAATACCGCCAAGTGACATTTCTCCGTCCTTTTCTTTTAAATAGCGCTTGCAGATACCGTCAATGGCTTTCTCACCGTATACACGGTAGCTTTCAGGCAGGAAGCCAAGACGTACACCCTTTAACAGCGAATATGCCATGATAGAACTTCCGCTTGTTTCAAGATAGTTGCGTTCCATGCCGCCGAAGTTGACAACCTGATACCACATACCGCTTTCGTCCTGATAACGGATCATCGCATTCATTAAATCTACATATGCATCCTGTAACATCCTGCACTCTTTGTCATACTTGTGGTCAGAGTTGTCCACCTTATCAAGTGTATCTAACAATGCCATTGAGTACCAGCCGATTGCTCTCAGCCAGATATTCTGTGAAAGACCTGTGACCTTGTCACACCAGAACATCTGCTTTGATGTGTCAATTGCATGATAGTACAGACCGTTGAGCGGATTTTTCATATTTTCAATAACGAATTTAAACTGTGAGAAAATATCATCATAATTCTTTCGGTCGTTAAATCTTGTTTCGTACTCCATGTAAAACGGCTGTCCCATATACATTCCGTCCAGCCATACCTGATTCGGATAAATATCCTTGTGCCAGAAGTTGCCGGATTCACAGCGAGGCATAATAGCAATCTGAGAATATACAAGGTCGATTGCTTTTCTATATTTTTCTTTTCCGGTGATATCATATAATTCAAATAAAGTCTTGCCGGCATTGACATTGTCAATATTCTTTTCACCAATGCTGTATCCGTCAATTGTTCCGTCTTCTGCTACACGATAATCAATGAAATCGTCTGCAAACTTTAAATATTTCTCGTCCTTTGAAATAGCATACATCTCAAGTACGGCTTTAATCATACAACCGTCAATGTAATTCCACTTAGACTTTAAGCCCTGCTTGAGCTTTTCAATATTCCACATCGGCGCTTCCGGCGTGCTTTTTTCCAACAATTCATCAATATACTTTACTATAATATCCACGGCTTTTCTCCTTATTAAATATGTACTGTGTCTTTATTATTGTACACTACAAAAAAAAGATAAGCAACCGATTATTTTTTATTTTATGAAAAACTACAGAATTTTAGCTGTTATACAACATCGGCTGTAATGCTTCGAGTGCCTGCTGATATGAAAAATTTGCACTCATGCCGAACAGGGATGAATCCAGATCGTACACCCTGCCGTTTTGTACTGCCGCAAAATGCTTCCAGATGTCGTTTTTTTCAAATTCATCGGCAAACATCTGCTGTACCTGTTCGGGCATTGCATGGGATGCCCGTAAAATCACATCGGGTTCTTTCGTTTTGATATCCTCTGTGTTAGCACTTAAAAATTCTTCATCAGTGCCTGCGTATACATTCTGTCCGCCTGCCATTTCCACAAGGCTGCCAACATAGCTGTTTTCGGTTGCCACGATATAAGAACCCGGCAGTCCCATCAGAATCAGAACCTTCGGGGCTTCTTTTCCTGCATTTTTATCTTTGTATTCCTGCATAAATGTGTTAAATTCGTCTACCATTGCCTGTGCCTGCTGTTGTCTGTTAAATTTTTCACCGAGATCTGCAATTGAAGCATACATGCCGGATACACTTTTTAAATTTAAAAACAGGGATTTCACCTGGATTGCCGCATATTTCGGCTGTAAATCGCTTTGCAGGCTGTTCGGGGACAGCACATAATCCGGCGATAAAGATTTTAAAATCTCCATATCCGGCGACATTGCCGTTCCGACCTGTGTAACGTCCTTATACCGCTCCGGCAGTGTACCGGAGGTCTGGCATACGCCCACTAAATCTAATTCCAATTTGTCACAAATCTGTGCAACAGCAGGAGAAGTGGCAACAAGGCGCACCTCTGCGCTGTTGCTGGTATTTCCCGTACTGCTGCCCTGTCCGTCCTGGTGCTGGTCTACACAGGCTGTCAGTGAAACTGATGCGGTTAGTACGGCGATGCCTGCAAGCAGCATACAAAGTCCTTTTTGAGCAATCTTTTTTACCTGTCGTTTCATTTGTCTGCTCCTTTAATTTTTCTTTTTACGATATACAAGCATGTACCATGCCGCACCTGTCACAACAATGGCAATTACAACACCCATTCCGATAAAAATGCCGGTGCTGGTGTTTTTTTTGCTCTCCTGCACTTCTGCATTGACCTGTTTTCCTGCCGCATCATATTCCTGAATTCCGGCATTTTTCGTCTGTGTGTTTTCTGCGGTCTTTGCCTGTGCGGCACTTGCTTCTGCTGATGTAGTCTGTCCGGCTTCTGTCGTACTTTCTGCACTTTCACCTTCTGCCTGCTCTATGCTCTGTGTTCCGGCATTTTCCTGACTGCCGTCTGTTCCGGCTGACACACCGGTTTCACCCGATAAGCTGTCTGTGCCTGATGCGGTATTTTCAGCCTGCGCACTTACACCGCGCTCTCCTGAACTGCTTTCTCCCGGGTTGCTTTCTTCACTGCCACTCTCTGCGCTGTCCGAACCAGCACTGCCGCCCTTTTCTTCAACGGTCACACTGGTAATAAAGTCGCCTGCGCCTTCACTCAGTCCCGAAAATGTAATGTAGTAAATAATATCACGACCCATGGCAGTTACGTACATATTTACACGTACAACCGAATTTTCACTGTTGATGCGGAATCTGTAATCTGCGGTATTGCTTGAGTAATCCTCCTGCATTAACGTTGCGGATACCGGACTTCCATCTACCTGAAACTGCGGATTTTCGATATTGTCCATTAACTGCATACGGATTGTGGCATAAGTGTTTCCCGCCGGGTCTACCTCGATAAGTGCCTTACCATATGTCGCACTCTCTGTCATGGACTGTCCTAAAACCGCCGAACCCTCTCCGCCGGAATCTTCAATCGCACCGGTGGACGGATTTCGGTAGCTTGGATTGGCATTGGCAAGATAAATGCCGTTTTCTGCCGCATATACCGGATTACTGTTTTGTGAAAATACTGCCGCCGCCGATAAAATGCCCACGGTGACTGCCATCAATACTGCCGCCGCCTGCTTTGCAAGCCGCTGAATCTGCATTTTAAATTTCTGTTCCATATCTGTACTCCTGCTTCCTTTTTATATGTGACAAACAGGCACCCGCCCCTTTTTGGAACGGATGCCGTTGTTTTGTCTTTTTTTACAGCTTAGTCTTCTTTTTCTTCCGGTCTTTTCTTTCTTCTAAAGATTGCAAGACCTGCGGCACTTAAAGAAGCAAAGAATGCTGCTGTCCACATGCCCATTGCGGAAGCATCCGCTGTCTTTACGCCGCTGTTGCTGTTGTCTGCCGTATTGGCTGAGCCACCTGCCGTATTTGAATTACCGCCTGCTGCCGAACTGTTATCTGTTGATGTCTTTTCAACAAGTGCGTAATAACTGAAGCCCTTTGTTGTCACAACATAATAGCCGTTTTCCACACTGCCCTTTATGAGAGTCTTTGAACCGTCATCATTGATACGGTATAAAACAACGTTGTCTGCATTCATGCCTGCCGGAATGAGATACTTCACAACAACACTGCCGTTTGGCTCAACTTCCTGTCCGTCCTTTTCAAAATGAACTTCATACAGTTCAAAATTGCTGCCGACGTCTGCAAGTGCATTTGCCGCCTTTGTATATTCTGTTCCTGCGCCGACCTTTGTTACCTTTAACTCAGAGCCTGCCGGAAGCACGCCCTCTGCGGCTGATACATGAACGCCTGTCTTTTCATCCGTCACATCAACTGCCGGTGACTTTTCTTCTGTCTGGTCTTCTGCCGGTACAAGAGAAGTATCGCTTGTTGCTGTCAGTGCTGACCAGTCGAATCTTAATCTCGCACTCATCATGGTGTCGCCCATTGGTGTATCCGGTACTTTAAAGCTTACATCTGCATAAGTAATATCTGCAACAGATGGCTGTGCACCTTCAGGAAGTTTAAATGTTACCAGTCTGATTGCATCGACTTCATTTCCTGCGGAAGTTGTAATCTTTTCTGTCTTGTCGATTGTAACAGTTACGCCCTCTACCTCAAATGCCGTAACGGCGCTGTAGATTGATGTTACGGTTACCGGATTCATGGCAATCTGAACTTTTACAACCTTGCCATCCTTTACAGTGATTAAAGCACTGCTGTTCTTTTCAAATGCCGCATTACCCATAGAAGCCTTATCGGATACCGCATTCCACAATGCAATCGGTACATAGTAGTTACCGTCAGCAATTTTATTGTCAGAAGGGTCCGGTGTCGGAGTTGGTGTCGGTTCCGGATCCGGTGTCGGGTCAGGAGTCGGAGTCGGTTCCGGTGTCGGGTCTGGTGTTGGTGCCGGGTCCGGTTCTGCTGTCTTTACCGCATTTGCATAATCCAGTGCCAGATAAGCATCCGGGCTGTAATTCATCGCATCGACAAACATGTTGACATAAACACCGTCATAGCTGTTGTCCGGCAGTGTAAATGTAATCTGTGTCACTCTGCCTTCTTCGTCTGTTGTGTACTGTGCATCTACAGTCTTACCATCTGCTGACGTTCCCTGATAAATCTTCCAGTTGCTTGCGTAAGCTGTCAGTCCCGCAAAGGATACGGACTGTAAATCTACGGTTACAGCTGCTGTTCTGTCTGCCGCAACAGTCATCTGTGCACTCTTAATGCAGCCTGCCGCCATAGAATCCTGTGAAACATTTCCGGCATTCTTTAAGCTTGCAGGGATTGAATAAGTACCTGCTGTCAGAGTGGTCTTTGCTGAACCGAAAGTTGTTTCCTTTGTTGTATCATCGGACTTATTATTATCAGATGATGTCTTTGTTAAGCTGTCCCAGTAAACCTTTACGAAGCAGTCTGCGCTGAAACGTCCCTGCTTGAAGTCAATGCCTGAAACCAGACCGTTTAAATTCTTCATTGCCGGTACATAGATATCTGCATTGGTGTTGTAGATTGCCGCAAAATCACCTTCTAACGGGAAGGAAACCTTTGTTACAACCTTTTCATCTTCACCGAATACATCATCGCTGTACTGAATGTCATTCATTTCGACCGCAGCTTCCTTTAAGCTCTTAGAAGTATCATTGCCTTCATAGTAGCCGTTGAAGCCATAGATATATAACGGTTCTTTTGATGTTCCGTTAATAATGTCTGTTACGAGTGTCATGCTGCCATCTTTGTCAACAACAATCTTTGCCTTTGTCTTGTCATTTTCCACAAGACTGTGCTTTACTTTATCTGTGTAGTATGCAATGTCTACGCTGTATTCGCCTTCTGCAAGCTTTTCTGTCGGAAGGTTAATGACTTCTTCTTCCTGCTTTAGTTCGAGTGCATTTAAAATCGCATCGCGGATTGCATTGGATGAATACGTTGCGCCTGAAACCGCATCAACACCTGTGATTTCCTTTACATCAGTTGCGGACTTATTGATGTAGCTGCCCTTTAAGCCGTTGACTGCCTTTTCAAGCATCATCTTATTGGTTTCAGCATAAGTTCCCGCAAAATTTGCACCTGTTACTTCAATGTCTGTGATAACATCATCTGTAACTGTTACGTTGACAGTAACATCATATTCACCGAACTGTGAAATATGGGCTGTACCTGTCTTTACAACCGGTGTGTTGTCTTCATTTTTTGCTGTCAGCTTTAACTTTAAGTTCGTATCCTTTGACATACCGTCGATAAAGCCTGTCAGATAAATTTCATTGTTGTCTGTCAGGTCGAAATAGTCCGGTACATCTACAACTGCCTTCCCCGGATATACGAGTGCATTTTCAAGGTCTGTTGTTGTGGACGTTGCGCTAAATTCTGTTCCGTCTGTTGTGTAGTATACATATCCTCTGCTGTCTGTTACTTCTACAGGTGTCTTATCATATGCCACGCTGTCTGCTTCGGAATTAATCTTGTCTGTATACCAGTCGCTGTAAATTGCTGACTTTAAGCCGCTTGTATCATTCTTCGAGATTGCCTTAAATGCATTTTCCATGCTGCCTGCATTGTATACACGAAGGCTTCCCATATGTCCGTGTAAGCCGAATACGATTGTTTCGCCTAAGTCAAATACGACCTGTCTGCTTCCGTCTGTCTTTGTTACCAGTGTTGCACTCTTGATTGCATCAATGTTTGCAGGCGGTGTCTTTGTGGCACCCGGTTCGCACGCTGTATAAACAGATACATCTAATGCCTGTGTTGTTTCTTCTCCCTGGTCTGTATCACCGACTTTTTCAATCGTTGAGAAGTCCATACGGAACAATACTTCTGAAATGTAAGCCATTTCTGTGATGTATGTTGTAAATAACACATTTTGGTTTGCATAGTCCGCATCGTTTTTAATGTAATTGATACCGGAGAATGTCAGGTTAAACGGTGCTACCTTACTGCTTGTTGATGAAGCGAGTTTATCCAATGTAACGGATTCTACATTTTCACTGTTATAGAAGCCGCCGACCTGCTTACTTCCCTGCATAACCTTTGTAAAGTAGAAATCGCCTGTGTTTTCTGTCTTTACGTTGGTTGACGGATTAATCTTACCGGTCTTTGTAACGGTTGGTGAAATGGTGTATACCTTTGTATAGTTTTCATACTTTTCGGCATAGTCGCTGGATTCCGCAACGCCTGCATCATCTGCACCCTTAATCTTGCCGTTATCGTTGGCATCCGGTGTCGGTGTGGACTTAATCCAGAGTTCACCGCCGCCTGCGTATCCAATCGGGCTTTTTACACCCGGCATTTCATAATCGTCTACGGTTACATTGCCTTCTGCATCAACGCTTACGGTAATGTCTGTGTACTGTTCTTCATAGCCCATTGCACCTTCGATTTTGTCAGTGTCAATGTAATAGGTACTGCCGAATACTGCCTGCATTTTATATGTACCCTCTTTTAAAGAACCGTCTTCGTTGTAATAGCTGCTGACATCCTTGAAGTTTGCCATAACCGTTACAGCTTCTTCCGGCATGGTAAATGTATACTCATGGGCATTTGTTCCGTTAATTGCTTCTGTTGTTGTGGCTTCAACCGTCTTGCCGCTTGCCGTTGTTACGGTTACACTGTCCATTGTGTAATACTTTAAGCGGTCCGGTGTTACGGTAACGGTTACGGTTTCGCCTGATTTTGCCTTATCGGAAGACTTTGTTTCAGCCGTTAATACGCTGACTGTACCTTCGCCGTTGGTTTCTGTTGTAATTGCATAAGAGTCTTGTGCATACTCTGTGCTTACGGTTACTGCGGACTTCGGCATTGTGAAGCTGTAGCTTCCGTCACCGTTGTCTGTCACGTCAACTTTCTTTCCGTCTGCTGTTTCTACGGAAATGCTCTTTACTTTGCAGAATGACTTCGGTGCTGTGTATACAGTTACCTTACTGCCTTCTGCGGCTTCTTCGTCAACGGTTGTTTCGCCGTATTCACTGCCTGTTACGTTTGAAGTGATTGCATATTTCTGTGAAACAACCGTTTCTTCGGCTGCCTTTAATACCGGTCTGCCTGTTGTCTTGTCTGTTTCCCACTTGCAATACTTGTTATCCTCTGTCTGGTTCTCATCAACCCAGCTGTTTAAGTATGTAACCAGTGCAATCCTGCCGACCTTGTTGGTTGTGCTGTCAACAGACATTAAGTTGTCATTTTCATAACCCTCGGCTGTTACCGGTGTGATGTATGTAAAGTTCTGATTAAGAGAATCCAGATTCTCTCCTGTAACAGTCTTTGCAATTCCGTAAATTTGGGCATTTTCAGGGAAATTATTTAATGTTGTACCTGTGTAGCAGTTTGCAGTCTTATCTGATGCCTGTAAAGTAGAGTCCACACCGTAATAAGATACATTTGCCGGATTTGCATTTTCACCCATGGTAATCTCTGAAATATCATAGCTGTTGACTGCTCTGTCTGAAAGTCCATAATATGAATAATATCCGGTTAAATTTACATTTTCCAGTGTTGTCTTGCCGGTTACCGCACTGTTTACAATTTGTGTTGCACTATTTGTAATAGGGTAATGCAATACCGTACCGCCTGTCGCACCGTCAATGGTCACATTCATATTGTTTACGACCTTGTTGTAAGAACCGCCGCCATAAGCAATACCGCCTAAATAGCAGAATGTGCCTGCAACGGTATGGACTTTTTGTGTTCCTTCAAATGTCAGGTCGTTGATAGTGACATCTGTGAAACTGCCTATCTGTGCGATAAATGCACTTGAATATACCCATGAACTTGATGTTGTTCCTGTCATGCCTTCTACATTCAGTCCCTTAATGGTATGTCCGTTTCCGTTAAAGGTTACTGTATTATTGTAATTTGTATATGTCATCGGCACCCATGTATATGCGCTCATATCAATATCTTTTACAATATTAATGGTTTTATCCGTAAGTGCGCTTGGATTATCACGCATTAATTTACCGACAGCCGCAAGGTCTGTCGCATCGGAAACAATCAGTGTGCTTGATGTTGCCGCATATACATCTGTATCATAATGTCCTTCTTCAAACCAATTGTCCGGTGCAATTACCGATACTGTCACTGCGCCTGCCGGCATTGTAAAGCTCGTTGCAGAGTTTCTTATATATTCGACACTGCCGTCTTCCTTAATCACTTTGATAAATAAAACCTTTTTTGCTTCGTCTGTCAAAGTAATGGTGACATTCTCACCTTCTCTTGCCTCTGTTTTATCCAGTGCAATATAAGACTTTGCTTCATCTGCAACGGTAACAGCCTTTAATTCTTTCTGTGTAATTGCAGAACCATCAAAACTTGTTGTGACACCCTTTGCAGGCATTGTGAATGTAAATTTTGCAGAAGATGTTGTGTTTCCTGCATCTGCTGTTACGGTTACTTCGTTGCCGTCTGCGTCTGTTACCTTTGGCAGTGTTGTACCGTCATAGTAATATCCGTCTTCTGTATTTGTGGAAAGCAGTAATGTTACGGTATCGCCTTCTGCCGCAAGTTCACCGTTTGATACGGTAAAATCGGCACCTTCAATATTTGCAGACTGGTTTGTAATGTTATACGCATCTGTTTCAACGAAGTCTACTCTTAAAGTAACGGCTACCGGGAATTTCTTTGCTACGGTATATGTTGCTTTTCCGCTTGCAAGTGATGATAATTCTCCCGGCTTTACTGTTGTATTTCCCTGTGTACCGGTTACGGTTACTGTATGCTTATAATACTTGCCGTCGATAATGCTGTCTGCTACAACATTCATATTACCACTCATCATCTGTCGGCTGCTGTAACTTACATGGCTTGCAAATTTACTGTCGTCATTGGTTTCTAATGTAATTGCACAATAACGGTTACTCTTTTCTGTGATTGTAACCTTTTTCTCCGGCATTACAAAGGTGTGTACCTGTACAATCTTATCTTCATCAATCACTGTACTTTCAAGTGTTGTATCAATACCGGTTCCGTCTTCATCTGCAACAGTCGGCACATAATTTCTTGTTGAACTGTCACTTGTTGATGTAATCTTTACGGTTTCACCCGGCTTTGCACCATACTTATCTACACTTAAATATTCGCCTGTTGATTTTATCTCATACTGTCCTTCTTCCAGAACCGGTGCAAACTGCACATATATCATAAATGTTCCTACTGAGCCGTAAGCATATGCATCGTCAGGAATTGTGCATGTATACTGGTTCTCTTTGCCGTCTACCTTTGTAATCTTTAAGTCCGGTGTCGTAAAGCTTGATGACATGTACATAACAGAATCTAATGCCCAGCCGTCCTCCGGTACAGCTTCAAATGTAATTGTGCTGTCTTTTTCAGCCGTGTATACTTTTTCACCGTCATCACCGGTGCTTTCTGTCACACCTGAGATTAATTTGATACTTCCCTTTCCGTATGAAACACCCGGTGTAACTGTGTAGGTTACTTTTTCTGTGCTTTCTGCATCTGCTGTTACGAGATTTTCCTCTGCCGGTGCGGCTGTTTCAAAACCGTCCGCTTCTGTTGTCTGTGCCTGCTGTACTGCCTGTGCAAATGTCTGCTCCGGACTTGCCGCCAATACATTGTACGGCATACTGCTCATTGTCATTGCGACTGCTAATGAAGCAGATAATAACTTAAAGCTGGTCTTTCTCATTTTTCTTTCCTTTCTGCTTTGTCCCTGTTTACTTGTTTCTATCGTGCCTTGTTGATTTTACGAATGTACTAATGCTTTGTTTTGTTTTTTGTTTTATGGCATAGTTTTGTTTTGATAACTTCCATTAGTCTTGTCTAACCGTGGCACTTAAAAAAAGAGGCTTCAAAGCCTATCTTTCGTTTGCAGTGGCAGTGTACCACAGACATTTGTTTTTGGCAAGCAGACATTTTTGTTGCAAACCTGCAACAAACAACGGTATTTTTTACCTGTTTTCTTTAACAATCCCTTTGATTTCCTGCTTTCCCAATTTGTTGCGCAAGTGCAACAAAAAAGTCTTATTGATAAATTTTATTGTTTAAAATGAGATTTTTCCAGACTGTTTTTGCAAAATCCCTACTTTGATACTAGGAAAATAGAGATTTAAGAGTTGGGCGGCTTTTTTGTTTCAGATAAGCCGCCTGTTACTTTGATAAAATGCTTTATTTTTCCTATTCATCTTCACGCTCGACTGCCTGCGACAACTTTTGCACCGTTTCTTCCGGCAGTTCCGTCAGGTCTGCCACATATGCAACGCTGTTCCCTGCCTGCAATAATTTTGCGGCTAACTGCATTTTGGCTTTTTTCATTCCGGTGATTTCGCCTTCGGCACGTCCTTCATCACGCCCCTCGCGGCGTCCACAGGCTTCTCCCTCCAGATATCCTTCGGCACGACCGCGGTTTAATATATCCTTTGCTTCATACTCTAATACTTTTCCACCCATACTCTCTCCAACTCCTTTCCTGACCTTTTCATATTTTGCCGCCAGATGTTTTATTACTGTATCTGACATTTCAAGAATTGTAACCTTTTCGTATTCGTTTAAATCACCGTTCTTACGGTCTTCTTCCAGACGGTTTACTATCGCTGTATATTCCTCTTCCAGCTTCGCTAATTTTTCGCTGTTTTCTTCCAGTTCTTTAAAACTCTTTTCATAAACAAAAATATGAAACGGTATCAGAAAGTACAGCTTTTTCTCAAAGATTTCTTCTACTGTATACTGTCTGACTTTTAATACCGGAACGGCATACGATACTTCCCCGCCCGGTGTGCGTATCATTACCGTCATCACCTCCGGCGTATTTTTCGTATGGCGCAAGGCTACGATTGCGGAATCAGGAAAATGAACTACCAGTGCACCCGCTGTAACTTCTCTGTTTTCCAGTGCAAGCTGTGTATCATACTCAAACATACGTACTATCATGCTTCCGTCTTCCGTGCTCTGGCACTCAACATGATAACGCTTTCTTTCTCTACCGAGGATTTCAAAGCTGGAATCCGTAATGCGCTCCTGTTCACTGCCGTCCGGCAGCTTTATAAAGTGCTCGTTTTGAAGCAGATGTATTGTTTCTTTTCCGGTGTAACTTGTGTGAAACAGTTCATTTACAACCGGTATAATCAGTGCCGTACAATCTGTTAACAGGGTACGGAACACATCATCGTAAGGTGTATTTACCATGCTTTCTTCCTTTCTTTTATTATAATAGACTACTTGAACTGCCGGCAAGGATTTTCATGAATTTTCTAAATCTTTTTGGATTTTAAGGGATATTAAACAGATGAACCCATAAAAATGTCAAAAAAAGTGCCTTTTATACACACTCTCCTGTATACAAAAGACACTTTTCCACTAATTTTTTGATTTTTCCTCTTTACTGCGCGGTCTGCTGTGCGGCTTCCACCTTCGTCACTTCATTTAATGACTCGTTTTCATGATATGAAAATGTAACAGTATCGCCTGTATTGTACCGTACAATATCCGCATTATCCGATAACGGCACATCAAAGATACGGGACTGACCCTCTAAGAGTATATAAAAATGCGAATTGCCGTCCAATACCGTCTGCACCATTTTATCGATTCTGCCGGTTATCTGCCTGCTTTCCTTTGGCATTTCTGCCGCTGTTTCATCTACAATGCCGCTGTCTACCATCAGCTGACGGTAATTTTTCTCACACTCATTGACTGAATCGCCGATTGCAACGGTCTGATACTTCTCGATATTGAGCATGGCATAGGATTTTACCAGTCCCGAGCTGTCCTTTAATGCCATAAAATATGTCGGCTGTCCACCCACATTAATAAGCAGTGGAAATGTTGCCTTGTATCCTAAATGCTGGACCTTTCCCTCTGCCGAAGACATCGCCGAATTTTCCTCTGCACCGGAAATCACATAATAGCGCGTTTCCATTGTCCGCTGGTTCATCAGCACAAAGCCCACATTGGATTTATCCTGTCCGACTGAGGTAATTCCTGTATACACCCACACATCATCGTCCAGTGCAATATAATTGTAGCCGTCTGTCGTTACCAGACAATCCTTCTGGCTTAACACACTGTTAAAATAACCGTGCTTTAACGTACCGTGGTAATCATACAGCGAAATAAGCATATCTGCCGAATACACACGGTCTACCCACTGCGGAACATCTTCCACGGCATAATCCGTCATTTCCCCGGTGACTGCATTACAAAGCACCACCCTGCCAATCGTCACACCGCCAAACAGTCCGATATTATATTTTTTCACCGGACAAATCCAATAAGGTGTACCGCTCTCATCAATTTCAAAGCTGATGTCATCAAACATATAGGTCGGATACGCAAACCTCAGATGTCTGTAAATGTTTCTGCCAAAATGGTCGCTCATCGAATAACGGATTTTCTGCTCCAGACGCACGCATTCCGCTTCCTGTGTCGTCATGTCAATACGGATATACGCAGGAATTCCGTCCCCGTGGTTCGTAAACCATTTAATCAGGCTGCCATACTGAAGCGGTGTCACACGCACCGGCTTATTCTGATAATTAATCTGTGTATACATATCGCTGACTTCAAACTGGGAAACCATATCCACCATTGTTCCCATGACACGGTTGCCGATGGTCGTTGCCGAATCTTTATCCAGCACCGGAATCTGGTCGTAGGAAACCTCATGAATATCATCAGTAAAGCTTCTGGTTTCCACATTTAACAGTTTCTGGTAAGCCGAAGCATTGACAATTTCAGATGACAGCAGTCCGCCTATTAGAAAAATAACCACCAGTGCCGCTGTAAGTATCGCACATAAATAGAAAAAACGTTCTGCCTTTTTACTCTTAAATTCCGGCTTTGACTGCTTCCACTGTCTGCCCGCCCATTCCTTGTAGTATTCCGTCATTGTCATGCTGCAAAGTCCGACAACACCCGTAAATACCGCCGCCAGCACAATGACAAATATCCAAAAGCCCGGCGCGTGGATATTGATTGGCGGAAGCACCACATAATAATAGACAAATGCAACCAGCAGCACTGCCGCCACTGATAACATCCCTGTAAGTAATTTTGCTTTTTTGCTCATAAATTCCTCTTTTCCTGATATTTTATTTTTCGTCCGCTTTCTATGCTTTTATATTCTTTAAAATTGCATCAAAAATACAGCCTGCCACCTCAAATTTACTCATTTTCGGAAATTCCGTACAATCCGTCTTTGTAATCATCGTAATCACGTTTGTATCCGTTCCAAATCCTGCACCGTCTACTTTCAGATTGTTGGCAATCACCATATCCAGATTTTTCTTTTCCAGCTTCTTTCTGGAATTTTCCAGTACATTCTGCGTTTCCATTGAAAATCCGCACAAAAACGGTTTGTTTTCCATCGCTCCGAGCGTTCCGATAATATCCTTTGTCCGCTCCAAGGCAATACTCATCTCTCCGTCGCTTTTCTTGATTTTTTCATCACTGACTGATGCCGGTCTGTAATCCGCAACTGCTGCCGCTTTTACAATAATGTCTGATTCCTTTGCCGCCTCTGTAACCGCTTCATACATATCCTGTGCCGATGTAATATGCACCATTTTAACAAACGGCACGTCAGGAAGGTTTGTCGGACCTGCAATCAGTGTCACCTCTGCCCCGCGCAGCATCGCATTTTTCGCCAGCGCATATCCCATTTTTCCTGTTGAATGGTTGGAAATGTAGCGCACCGGGTCAATCGCTTCCTGTGTCGGACCTGCGGTAATGCACACACGGTATCCTTTCATATCCTTTGTCAGGGCAATATCGCGTAAAATGTATTCAAGCAGTTCAGACGGCTCCGGCATTTTCCCCGCACCTGTATCACCGCACGCAAGATACCCGCTTGCCGGTTCTAACACTTCGATGCCAAACCTTCTTAACTTTGCAATATTATCCTGTAGAATCGGATTGTAATACATGTTGGTATTCATTGCCGGAACGACAATTTTTTTGCATGTACACGCCATAAATGTCGTTGTCAGCATATCATCTGCAATTCCCGATGCCAGCTTGCCAATCACGTTGGCACTCGCCGGTGCAATCATCACAATATCCGCCTTTTTTGCAAGGGATATATGCTCTACCTGAAACTGGAAATTTCTATCAAATGTATCGACAACACATTTATTACCGGTTAAGGATTCAAATGTAATCGGATTGATAAAATTGGTCGCATTCTGTGTCATCATGACATCTACATTACATTCCAGCTTTTTTAAGCTGCTGGCAAGTGTCGCAATTTTATACGCTGCAATACTGCCGGTTACGCCAAGCAGTACGTTTTTCCCTTTTAACATAGTCCTCTCCTATTCCACATTTTTATCGTAAATGATTTTTAAACCTTTTAAAAGCAGTTTATCATCTAATATAATTTCATTGTGGCAGTATGGCACAATCACCCTTGCCAGTCCGCCGGTTGCAATGACTTTGACCTGTTCCTGTTCTGCACCCGTCATTTTGCACAGTTCTTCACAGATTCTGTCAACCATGCCATCGATACAGCTTGCATTCCCGTAAACCGCACCGCTCTGCATACACGCAATCGTATTCTTTCCAATCACGGATTTTGGAGCTTCCAGACTGATTCGCGGAAGCTGTGCCGTCCGGGATACCAGTGAATCCACCGATACGCGGATACCCGGAAGAATCGCACCTCCCACATAATTTTTCTTGTCGTCAACCGCACTGATGGTCGTTGCCGTTCCCACATCAATAATCAGCACCGGTGCACCATATTCATGAATAGCCGCAACTGCATCCACAACCATATCCGTACCGACCTGCTTTGGCTGGTCCATTAACAGATTCAATCCCGTCTTCACGCCCGGTCCTACAATTAACGGTGTAATGCCGATGATTTTTTCGACCGCTGACTTAATCACATTGACCAGCTGCGGTACAACCGATGAAATGATTGCACCGTGAATCTGTTCACTTTCAATATTATATAACTCCAAAACAGTCTTAAAACCGATTGCATACTCTAATTCCGTTTTTGAATAATCCGTGCAGAGCCGCTCCTCAAAATAAATCTTTTCATCGTCTACACAGCCGATTACAATATTGGTATTCCCCATATCAATCGCAAGAATCATGCCTTTTTGATTTTGTCTTTTCATTTTCTTTTCCTTTTGTTTTATTTTTTAAAATATTAACATTTCTATTACCGTCTGATATGAAGCAGTGCTTTTCCGATTGCCGCAGTCAGCACCGCCGCCACAATCGCTTCCGGTACGCCCTGTGTTCCGATAACACCAAGAATCACACCATACAGCGCATCTATGGCGATTCCCTTTGCATTGGCATAACTGCTTCCAAACAAAAAGTAAATGCCGTTCATAACGAGCAGTGTATTCGTAAGCGCTCCTGCCGCGCCGGCTGCCGCCAGTGCAGCAACACTGCTTTTTCCGCTGTTTTTCTTCTTTATAAGCTTTACAATCCCTGTATATACATAATATGCCACAACGCCAATCAGAATTCGCGGCACAAAGCAGATCATCAGACTCTTAAAATTCCCATGCACATTTCCAAGGCTGTAAAACGGTGAAAATACGAAGGAGGTCAGGTTCGGGTTAAATGTATTGTTAATCATGCTGGTCAGTCCGAAAATGCCGCCTAAAAATGCGCCGCGCGCCGGTCCTAAAAGTATCGCTCCGATAATTACCGGAATGTGGATAATTGTTGCATTCATAAATCCCAACGGGATATAACCTAAATACGGCACAAACGACATTGCAAGAATAATTGCCACAAACATTGCCGTTGTTACCATATCTTTTGTTTTTGTCGTTAATGTACTCATCTTTTTCTCCATTTCCTTTTTACATCATCTTTTCATGCTCTTTATCCGTGCCTTTACTTCCGGCGCCGGATTTCTGGATTCACAGATTTTAGACAATGCCTTATTATATGTAAAATCATCCGTGCCTGATTTTATAAGAAACCGCATGGTCTGTGCCGGAAACATGACAAAACATTCCGCCGTCAGCCACGCCGCCGCCATTTGTGCATAATACCCCTGTGTAAACGGTCTGTCAAGCACTGAAAAAATTTTTTCCAGATACGGATTGTCTGAATTCTCCGGGCTGTTATTCTGTACCCGTTTTTTTGATTCCCATGCAACATTCTGCATAATATCCGCCTCTGTAATCACCCGCCTGCGTGGGATTTTTCTGCCCGCATCGTCCCATTTTAAAAACTGCGACAGCAATAAGACCAAAGACAGGCGCACTTCAAATTCTTTTTGGGAAGCTAAAAAGGATTGTAAATGTTCCCACCATTCTTCCCGGTATGCTAAAACAATTGTCATGCTGTTACAAAAGCTGTCGCACACCGACCAGTTATCAACAAACGGCACAAATTTATCAAACATCCGCATTGCTTCTTCATTGTCCTGCTCTTTTGCCGTGCCGTAACCGATCAGCATACCGCGCAGCATGGCTTCTTCAAAATAAACATCGTCTGCACCGTCTGTTTGTACGAGTTCTTTCCATTCTTTATTTTTTACAAATTCCTGCGCCATTTTTCTAAGTGCCGGAAGCCGCACACCTAACAGCGGCTTACATTCGGGAATCAGACTTTTGGAAAAACTCCCGTACTGTGCATCTGCCATCAAAAGCAGGCGTGTCCTTATCTCCTGTGTCATAGTTTCCTCATTCTTTCAACTTTTACATCATCATATCATATTTATCTGTATTTTCATATGGAAATTTCACATCAAATGTACTAAAATGTTACTGTAATTTCAGGAATTACAGCCTGATGGCAAAAACATTACAATAAATTCATTTAGAAATGAGGACAATTATGAAAACTGGAATTGTATTTGAGGGCGGCGCATTCCGCACAATTTTTTCCTGCGGTGTTATGGATGCATTTTTAGATCGGGATATTATGCCGGATTATATGATTGGTGTATCTGCCGGTGCAGCCTACGGTGTTTCCTACGCTTCCAGACAAAAAAGAAGAAATTTACAGATTCTTTTAGATTACCGTGACGATAAACGCTACATGAGTATGCACAATATGACCGATAAGACAAACCGAAGTGTCTATGGACTGGAATTTGCCTATGACACGATTCCGAATAAACTGGTTCCGTTTGACTACGATACCTTTAATGCGTGGGGCGGCGAATTTTACGCAGTCGTTACCAATGTTTTAACCGGAAAACCAGAATATATGCGCTATACAACCGAGGACCGCACCAACAAGCTGCTTCAGGCAACGTGTGCGCTCCCTGCCCTTTTCCCATATATTTACTTAAATGATACTCCGTACTTAGACGGCGGATTAAGCGATTCGATTCCGTATGAGCGGGCTTTCGCAGACGGCTGTGACCGCGTTGTTGTCGTCTTAACCCGCCAGAAGGGATACAAAAAGAAAACCGGCGCCACCACAAAGGCTCTGGCGCATGCTTTCTGGAAGTATCCGGAACTCGGAAAAGACCTCCTTTCCCGTGCTGACTGCTACAACCGTTCTTTAAAGAAGCTCGAACAGCTTGAAAAGGAAAAGAAGGTCATTGTAATCCGTCCGGATAACACCGACGGCTTTTCACGTCTGGAAAAAGACAAGGAGAAAATCAAAGCCTTATACCATGACGGCTACACAAAGGGTCTGTTATTCTCCGATAAAGTGAAAGAATTTTACACCAAATAAATCTTTTAATACACCGAAATATTCGCGTACTCTGTAATTTAAAAACAATACTTCATCTGACCGCGCCGCAATCGTGCTGACATTGTGAAAACCCTTCGCACGGACAAGCATTCCGGCACGGAACAGATGAAAGTCATTGGAAACCACCCCGATTTTCGCATTTTTATCCGGAATAAAACGTGCCGAATAGGCAATGTTTTTTTCCGTATCCGTGGACTGAGCTTCCATAAAAATACGTGAAGCTTCTATGCCATGTGCGCACAGATAGTCTTTCATCGCCTGTGCTTCGGATATATCCTCTCCCGGTCCCTGACCGCCCGATACGATAATACGTATTGTTTTGTTTTGGATATTATCTTTACTATGTTTTTCATTCTGTTCCATATATGCCAGTGCCGCATCAAGTCTGTAGCGAAGTGACTTTGTAATTTCGAGTCCCCGCACGCGGCAGCCTAAAATCAGCAGATATTCACAGTCCGGTTCCGGTTTCTGCTTCATCTGCACGGTTATTAATGCCTGAACCAGACAAAATGAGCTGATAAGTATTAATAAACCTGCCGCAGACAGCACATTTATCCACATTGGAAGTATAAGAATACCTTTATTCTGTGCATAACGCACCGCAAAAATCCCTGCAAAAAAGACTGCCGTTACCGGCCATATCGTAATAAAAGATGATGCAAAGCCCGCATATGCCACACAGCAGACATAATAAACCAGACAAAATACCGCAGGCACCAGCCATATATAATACAATTTATACATATTATTCTCCATTCCACAGGCATTTTAATGCCTGCCGGTATAGCTTTTTTGTGTTTCCCATTTATTATAATAACCCCGCAATCCTCTTGTCAAACCACTTATTTTGTAGTACATTGAAGTAATAGTAATTTGTGCCGTGAACGCCGCAGATTACTGACAAATTTGCGTTCTCAGAATGGAGATAAGTATGTTTCGTTTTAATGCAGATGTAACACCGACCGACTGTGAACCGGGTGTTACCAGAAAAATTTTATGTTATTCCGACGAACTGATGATGTGTGAAATTACATTTAAAAAAGGCTCTAAAGGAAATTTCCACCACCATGAACATTTGCAGATTACTTACGTGGCAGAAGGCAGCTTTGAATTTACAATTGGCGGTGAGACCAAGGTTGTGAAAAAAGGCGACAGTGTCTATATGCCTTCCAACGTCGAACACGGTGTTACTGCCCTTGAAGACGGCAAACTGGTCGATGTCTTTAATCCGATGCGTCAGGACTTTTTAAAATAAGACGGTTAAACAGGGCTGTTTTATCCCCCCGTCAGACAAAAAATGCCGCAGGCACATATTTATAATGAAATATGTGCCTGCGGCGGTTTTCTTTATAATATTGTAGAACGAACGTTCTTAACTGGGATACCTGCGGATTGTTCCGTGCTGCGCACTCCCACAATCCTACCCATATTCGCATATCGTGGGACTATCGTCCCACTTTTATGCTCATATTGGG
>OGHK01000525.1_pt1 | contig 39736 bp, 54 predicted proteins | sample 1571411 | NCBI WGS metagenome assembly OGHK01 (sample SAMEA2582043, study PRJEB24529) | metagenome | biome: Human gut stool | place: China | collected 2011 | reverse complement strand
AAAACTGTGTTAAACTACTTTTATTGTAGCTTGACACAGTTTAGTTTACACTCTCTTTTCTTCTTCATGTGACTCATGACCATCCAACTTTGGGAACTCAGTAAAAGTTTCTTTCACTAACTGTTCAAAATGTTTATCATCCATATCAGACATTATCTTTTAACCATTTATTGGAACAAATTGGATTTCTCCAAGCCGCAACATTTGCTGATTCAACAACTATCAAGCGACTACCTTCCACTAATAGTTTTCCTATTTCATCTCTAATTTCGCTAGCTTCCTTCGTTGTTAAAACAGCCCATGTGGACTCTGTTATATGAGCCCAACCAGAATATGATTTTAACTTTTCAAATAGCTTGTCATAATCTCCACCATCTGCCAAATCGTATGATACAATATATGATTTCTTTTCCATATACAATTCAAATATTATTTTGTGAAATCTGTCAACCGACTACACCACTTTTTCCCTGCATCAGGTTCTTTTCCGAACAAAACATTCAATACCTGTTCAAATTTCTTCGAATCTTCAGAATCAGGTTCAGAAGAAACCAATTTAGCCGAAACATTAGTGGCCTTCTCTCTACTTACGTTTAATTCCAAAATTATCTTAACAGACTCATCGTTTTCCCCATTATCGATATTTGTTTTCTTTGCAAAATCAAAATTTCGACTTCCTGTCTCTTGTCCATCTCTAAAAATCTCATTATAGTCTCTAGAGATTTTAAGGAAACGACCAAAAATAGATTTTACAGAATCTTCTTGTTTTATATTACAATATGTTTCATCTATTGAAATAGAAGCCACATCTATATTATTTCCATCATGTTCTTCTTTCTTCAGAGTTACATGTATACCATTAAATGTATATTTTAGAGGACTATTCACATACAATTCTGTTATGTATTTACGTCCCCATTCTTGAGCATCATCACAAAGGATTAACAAAAAAGAAAAATTCTTGTAATCCATATGGTAAATGTCATGGCATGTATGGGATGATATTGCCCTCAAAATTTCTCGACGAATATAAAACTGCCTTGCATCTTCTTCTTTAAAATAATAGTCTTCATTAGTACAATAGTCAGATTCTAAGAAATAGCGTAATAATTTATATATTACCAATGCACTTAAAATACCATGACTGTTACGCTCTAAAGACTTCTGAAACTTGAATAGATATTTTGGCTGAAGTCTTGCTACAAACTTAAACTGATCATTATCAGGCATCTGTTTTTGAACCATCTTAGAGCTCATAAAACGTAGGACAAAATCATTCATTGAATTTTGTATTCCGCTAAAAGATAAATCCATTGATATAATAGGATTTGCAACAAAAGACGTCATCATATCTCTAGTTTTACCTATTATTTGTTGAGCCTTTTCTAAAGGATAGCCTAAATCATGTGTCAAAGCAATAAAAGTCCACATTGCCAACTTTTCTAATGCATTTGTTTCACATTTATCATCAATTGAAATTTGCTCTAAGAGCTTATTTTCTTTGTTTAGCAATAATCTTATTCCTAGTAACCAAACTCTGAAAACGTGAACTACATGATCTCTATAATATCGAGTACCTCCATATAATGCAGATTCAAAATCTACATATTTTTTAAAATAAGAATTTAAATCATCTACACCATAAGCAATAGGATACTTTTCCTGGTTATTGAAAAAAGGTTCACGCTTGTCAAAATATCGAAGAGTAATTATGGATTTCTTTATTAAAGACACCCACAATTCCTTTACAATATCAATACGCTTATAAATTTCAAAATTATCAGCATCCTTATTTAGATCAATTTTATCAAACAAAATATTTCTAACTTCTTGATCCAAAGGATATTCTATTCCGTCAACCCAAACGTCTTCGATGTAAGTATCAAAACTAGGAATAGACTTCTTAATATTATTTATTAATTCATAATCAGCATTCATAAGTTCACCATTTTAAATTGTCCATAACAAGTTTCATTACCATCTTCTTTTTTAAATGCTTCGATTCTTCTTCGTACAACATTTAAATAAGGAGAGTTTTGGTATATATGATAGAAACTATCATTCCATACATTATCAGGTTCACAACCCAACAAAGAGTTCAATATGTCATCCTTGAAAACCTCACAAGGATAGACGTTACCATCATATCTCACATTTATCTTATCAGAAGCCGCCTTGCAATAAATACGGCAATTACTATCCGAATAAGGCAATCCTATTCTTACCTTTCCTCTATAAGCATCATTCAGTGTCTTAATCATCTTATTTACCTCTCGATTATCTTCACTAGACAACTTCACAAGTGGTAAGTTCTCCAAAGCTCTTCCTTGCAATACCAAGCGCAATATACTTACTTTGGAAACGCCAAGCTGGTAGCACATCTCAAATATCGACTTCAAATGATTAAAGTTGATTCGCATCGGTACAACATGAGTTTCTACGGTCAAACCGCTCGACACACAATCGCTTATAGATTTCTTCATCAAATCAAAGCCACCGACATCTGTTCCCATAATTTGATTATACAGAGCGGAATTATCTGCTTCCACATTGAAGATAATCTTATCAACCATACCTCGTATTGATTCTATATACTCATTCGGCAATGAAGAGTAAACCTCATCTTCCATATAGATACCACTCGTATATATATAGCAAGCCAAGTGCTGTTTTGCTATATAGCTTACAATCTCTATGATTTGTGGATGAAGGAACGGTTCACCTCCTGAAAGACAAACAGTCTTGCATCCTAAGGCCTTGGCATCATCTACTACTCCCTTGATGATTTCAAAAGATATGAGATGAGTAGCTTGCGGGTTGGAATGAGACGAGCAATAGATGCAGCGATTAGGGCATCTTTGCAATATCTCTATTGATATTTCATTCATCATAAATGATTCTTTAGAACAAAGAGGGTTCATTCACTATCAAATGTTCGCTAAATGACTGTATATTCCATTTTGGTGGAAACATATAATGAATAGACTCACCTTGTGATTTATATTTCTGCTTGATTCTCTTATTATCAACTAGTAAATCTGGCATTTTAGCTCTTAAAAACTTATCTGTTTCACAAAAGCAATTCTGCAAATCTAAAAGTGTAGGCTCATGACCAAGCAAAGGTTTAAACTCTGTATAACTATATTTGGCTTGTAGTTCTTTGAAATGCTCTTTGGTATATCTTATGGCATCTTCATAACTATTACCATGGGATATAAAGCATTTATTGATACCACGAATGGCTCCTATACCTGCTATGACAAAAGTATTTTCATCAAAATTGATATATGGAGAATAGTTGAAATCTATCGTATATTGATAAGCGAGGAAGCCTCCCAAAAAAGAACATCCCCTCAGCAGCAGATAAATCTCTTTGAGAGAATGTGCTTTCAATACTTTATCTATGATGCCTTCTCCGATAACCTCTTCTTTCACCATCGTCAGCCATTTCTCATGCTTTGTTGACAGGTAGTCGTAACGCTTATGGGAGCCTGTCATCATATAGGCATTATTGAATATCGGTGCATATCTCTGCCTTTCACTCAACAAAACACTTATTTTCTTGACATCAAAGTGCTGGATGGTTATCTCACCATAAGTTTGTTCAAGATACTCCCAGGTCTCAATCTTGTTGAAGATCTTGAAGACAAGTATGCGAAGAAGCATATCTTCCGGGCTATATCTTTCCACCTTATTATATATGACATGGTGAAGTAGATATTGGCTCACTCTATCACAAACCCGATATACATTGGTAAATTTGTATTCCCGAAGTATCGGGTCTTTTGTCAAAACTCGCTTTCCATCGCATCTACGCCAAAACATATTCATCCGTTCCTGAATGAAATAGAAGTAATAGCGAAAGACTTCGTCATTTGGGATAATGGAACTAGCTCTTTCCATCATAACGCTTAAATGTATTGAATTGACGAGGAAGAGCTATCAATTCATTCTTTGGATAATTATCCTCTAAATATTTCCATAGTGCCAGACAGTCTTCATACGAAACTTTCTTTTGACCGATATATCGATGCAAGCATCGACGAAATTTCAAAGGAACATCTACCATATTCCTACCAAAATAGAAAAACTCTGTAGATATGAGAACAGCATCTGTCTCTCCTGTATCTCTATTTAAATTGTATATGTTAAGCTTGCCTTTAGGAAGGCTATGATGTGAATCTTCTTGAACCCATTTTCCACTTTCATCATGATGATAAATATTATCACCATACATAGTTTTAACAGAGCCATTCATAACTGGTCGTTTGCATAAAAACTCTGCCCCTTGCCAATAATCGTCGAATGTTATTTTCTTAGTGACTTTCATCATATAGATAAGCTTATTATTGAGTTGTTTATTAGCATTACCTATAACAAAATCACCAACTTGAGCCCATTTTCGGATTTTCGGCTTACAAGTTGCTAATGTCAAGAATCCATTAAAAGGATTTGGCGCAAAGCCAAAATCGCGAGCAACAACATAACTATAACCTTTTGCCATAATAATGATATTAACAATTAGTACGACTTTCTCCTCTATATTCTCGTGGACTTCCATCGGCCTTACTAAATGTTGAGGCTCCATTTATAGCACCAATGATACTATCTTTATTCCATCCAACTATAGCATCAGCCAGTTCCTCCAATGCTGGAGGAACATCAGAATCTTTTGCGCCTCTTACAAATACCCCCACTATTCGCTTACCTTGTTTAGCGGCATTTCTTACTTCATAATCTACCCACTCACTATCATGAGTTTTTGGACCTATCAAACACACAACAGTCTTTGCCCAAGATATTCGAGAGCGAAGCAACGATTTGATATAATCAGGATTATTGGCTCTGTTGAATTTGTCCGATGTTACCGAACTATTTTTGAACTTATAAGAATCACCTAAAAGTTCTTTCATTCCTTTAATATGTTCTTCATCTTCATGATAGTGACTAACGAACATATGATTTTCATCCGACTTTGCCATGCTTTTAACTATTTATTCTTTCCAATATAGACATAATAGTATCCAAATGTTCGTCAAGAGATTTCGTCTCATCATCAAGCGATTCCATCTCGTTTTTCGTTGGTGAAAAAGAATTATCATGAGCACTCATTTGTTGTGTCCATAAATCTTTCGTTTTGTATCCAGTAGCACCTACAGGAATTAAAAAGTTTCCATGACTTTTAGATAAGTCATACTCTTCTTGCATACCATTAGAACCTATGATCGTACAAGAAGTCTTATCTTTTTTATTCCCCATGAGAAATATTGATATGCCTGTATTCTGTATCATCTCTTGGCGATATTGATGCCAAGCCTCTTTCGGATTGGGCAATCCTTGCGGAAAAGGCATAATTTTAATATTTTCTTCAAATGTTTTATGATCATTCTGAATCTGTTGTGCTGCACCTGTCAATACTTCATCACCAAATCCAAGGCCATATCCATTTACTATTCTGAAATTATCTCGAATCAATCTTGCGCTGAGTTTTTTCACAAATTCTTTAACTTCTTTTTCAGAATAATTTGTGTATTCTACAGCAGCACCTGATATGAAAACTGTACGTCTTAAATATCGTTTTTGAATTGCAGATAATATTTCTGTTATTTCACTATAATCATCGATAAGTATCGTTTCAACAGCATAGTTTTTCATATCTTCTATAAAAAGTTCTTGCTCACGCTTACGATACTCAAAATCTTCAGTTTTCTCACCAGGTTCTTGAGATACTTTTCGCAAAATATAATAATGTCTCCGTTGATTTTCACCGTGTAACATTCTAGCATATTTCAAAACATAATGCAAATTAGGATCGTCAAAACTCAAACCTAAAAACAAAAATGTCTTGTTTGTAAGATCATAACAAAAACTATCAAGAAATGCCTTGTGAGTTTGCTGATATTTTTCAAACTGATCACGTGTTAAAATCGTCAAATCAGGATTATCAACATCACCATGCATTTTATAAACTATAGCATCACTTTTATCTTTTGCAATAGCTAGATTACTCGGCAAAGACTTAACATCACATATTTTATTTACATTTAATAGTGATTTCTCTATCAACTTATCAAAATTAGTTGTCCAATAAGTTTTGATAGGAAGTCCTGCTAAAATCTTATGATTGGCCAATGGAGTTGCCGAGACAGGAAAAGCATTCAATATCGCATGACTTAGTTCGGACTTATTACGTGTAGCATTTACATAATATTGTGCCAAATCTACAAGATTAGTATAACTTCGCAATTGGATATTAAGCTCTTCCGCAACATCTTTAAGTAATCCTTTCCAATCAACAAAACCTGCACCAACAGACAAACCTGCTCCTGCAAATATCGCAGCTCTACCATTTTCAAGAGCTTCACAATATTTCTTAATTAAAAGTTTCTTATCCATAACAAAACATTTTATTTAGATACTACAAATGAAAACTATCTTGTCGGTGTTATGTCGTAACCTGCAGCATCGTTCTCACTCTTGGCAAAAGCATTATCTATATATGTATCAATATCTGCCAAAAAAGTCTCTTCATCAACAAAAGAAATATATGATCCCGTCAAGCGATCAATACTGTGACATTTCTCACAATGATAAACAACAGGATTTTGATTTCGACGATTATTCGATATAATAGGATAAACCTGTTCTTCTTTATATTCTGTCAGCTGGTGTCCATCCTCTTTAGTTACCATATATCTAAACCAATCATAACCACCGTTTACTTTCATTATAACTCCCACTATTCCATTACGTTGAGAAGTTCTATTCTCTGCAATATATCTTACTCTTCAAACCAGCTTCCTTGCAACAGGATATGAATGCATTCAATATCCAAACCATCTGTATCACTGTATTACGTTGTCGAAAGTCAACATCCTGTTTGATATGTTCAAACGCATTAACTAACTCTCCCTTTGATAAGAAATCTATAGCTAAACAGACTTCTTTATTTCTATTGGGATTTACCCTCAATGCCTTGAATGCATCAATAAAAGCACCAACTTCATTTCCACTTCTCAGATTTGGTATCTGGGTATTCTGCCAGGTACCATTCCAAGATTCCCTTTTCCTTTCTAATTCGTCATTGCTCGGATTTAAATGTCCGATATTCTTAATCGCTTGACCAATTACTTCCTGAAAATTTGAAGCAGACAAGCTAGAACTTCCTTTGCACTTAGAATGAATAAATGAAATTGTATCTCCATTAATTGCGATATGATCAGCCCATTCATTACCCATATCATCGCATACAACAAATTGGGCATTAGCACATACATCTGTCTCAACAATATGAAACATACTATCTTGAGCAAAATCGGTACTATCATTGTTATAACCTCGTCCTTTCTCACTAGTTACATTCTCTATTCCCGTAATGGGAAAAAGAATCTGCAAGATAGAATCAAAATCTTCCTTTATGCTCGAATTTTGATATAGTCTTCCCCCTGTATAGATATATGAACAATCCTGAAAGCTAACAGAAAAGAATGCATTAGAGGTAACTATACGTGTCAACTTCACATAAGTTCCTTGATTTAGCTTTACATATAACTTGTCCAAACCTCCCTTAGCCTTAAGTGATATTTTAGTGGAAGTTTTTGCAACTCTCAGTTTTTCATCTTCTGATACCCAACAAGTTGTTTGTCTATATTGGGCTTCATGTAAAGCCCATGTCTTATCCCCTCTTGAAATCAATCGATAAAAAGCATCTGTAACGTTCCTATAATCATCAGAATCAAGTTTCTTATAGATGGTATGATCATTGAGCTTAGACTCTATAAAATCTTGTAAGTTAAAGACATTTATAAGTAACGCATTCGGTTCCAAATGATCTGCCATTGACTTCCAAGAAAGTGGCTTAGCAAACCTAGAGAGGAATGTAGGTTGAACTACATAAGTATCCAAACAACTTGCAATATCATCAATCCATTCCAACAACTCAGTCTTAGTCTTTTTACTACCAAACTTTGCAAGACTAGATGTACTAATATTTAATGTACATATTTCACCATCCGTTACAAAGCGAGTTGCTGTAGCAATATTTTGATTGGCTCCAAAAAGCGACATAACGTTAGCTAAATTATTCGCCTCAACAGTTTTGTTCCTCACGCCATTATCATTTATATTCATATTGGTCAAGTTCATCTTCTGAAACTCTGTAGTGTCTTTGACCAATATGCCAGACAAGACATCTCCATCTATCACTTCTAGAGTTTTCAAGAAAGACGACAAATGCGAGACATTCTTTTTAACTATAACGATATAGTCATCATCCTCAACTATCAGCAAATATCCTAGCTTTGTTTCCATAACAGCTTTTTTGGTAGATGTTGACAAATCAGCTTCATTTAAGAAACTAGGTATTGCAGACATCTTAACTACAAGCAAAGAACAAAAGACACTTTTTTCGTGAACAGTTTCCCTTACCCTTACTTTTCTTGCCAATACAACCTGTTCCTTCGCAACAGAAGAGAACAACTCCTCTATACTTACTTTTGAAATACTTGCATTACCTCTCTTAAAGAAATAAGCTCCCTCATTCAAAAGTATATGATCATAGAGATTATACTTGTCTATATTACGTGCCATAATTTCAAAAAGGGTATTCACACAATCTTACCAGATTGTTTCATAGCAACCTTAAACTTCCGTGCTACATCATTGGCAAATAGTTCTACAGACTCCTTCGCTACCTCTTTCTCTCTTTCAGTAAGAGATGCGGCATCGACATTCTGTTTGGCACACTCCACTGCAGATTCCTTCGTTTCATCAAAAGTTGACTCACTAATAACATACGGAGGAGTAAACAATTCCTTCAAGAATTCAGCTATAGCCAAATTAGCACGTTGCTGTGCTATTTGCTGTTTTGTATTCATTTGTATAAATCTGTGTTAATGTCGAAAGGACTGTCGAAGTCCTTTAAAACATCATGTTTTGTATCTTTCTCCGAGAGGATGGCATGTTCGGTTGGTATCCCTTCACTTTTTGCCATGGCTTCGCCGTCGTCCCCTGCAATAGTGGACGTAACCTGTGAGTGTATATTTGTCTCTTTCATCATACGAATCAAGTTCGTTTTTTGATGTCGTTCATCTGAATCTCAATATAAGAGACACAGAATCTCCTTGCAAAAATACGAAAATTGTTGGAAACTAGCAAATTATGCGTGTTAAAAAATTAATATCATTCTACGATAATCAACATTATTTTACTATTCTTTTCGTACATAATTTCCTAAGTCGTTGATTGAACGAAAGTTTTAGGTTTTTCTGTATCTCTTATATAAAGATTCAGGAAAAATGGTTCATTTTGGTTCATTTTACAAAATCCCTCTTTTTATTCTTTTTTGTGGCTTATAGGGCAGCCAGTATCTTGGCGTTGGCATCATCTACTTCTGAGCTTTTGATGGAATTGAGATAGATTTGTGTGGTGGTTTCTCCATCTTTCGTTTGGTTGCAATCTTTGTGATGATGACAGATACACCTGATACAATTGCCTCTAAACGAACAAAGGGAAACAACCTGTCTTTGGTCGTTCCCCTTTGTTCGTTGTATTCATTCTGATTTCATCACATGATTGTCAAAATGGCTTTGCATGCATATCATCCCGTCCTTCCTTGTTGATAAAGGCTTTTTTCTACCTCTCCGTCTCTCCTGCAAGGAGAGCTCCACTTTCTCCCCAAGCCCCTCTCAATAGTCTTTACGACCCCTTCGGTTCCCCTTGTAGGGGACAGAAACCTCAGGAAGCGGGGATGTAACCGCCCTCCGGTGCTCAGAACCGCTACGCTATAAGGTTGACGGGGCATCAAAGCCCTCGCCAAATTGTGCGGGATGGGACCGCCTGGGTATAACTTGCTATAATTTGCTATAGCTTGCTGATTGGGGGTGCATGGGGGGCGGCTTACTGGTTGAGACCACCATTATTGTTCCCCACCGCAGTATCGCTCTGCGCTTGTCGCCACTCGAATGGGGATATTTTTTAACATTCTGCCTTTTACAGGCGCGAAATAAAATCATCTGCTGTATGTTCTGTTACAATATCGACAGAAAACCAACGCTTTCCTAAATCTTTTAGAGATGCACCAAAATGATAAACGATATCGTCTATAATAAGCCAACGATCATGTGAACGCTCAAAGGTATGAAGTCTTGTCGGCTCTAAAGGATACTGGGTGTTATAATTTGCTATAGCATCACATAAAGCAGGTGTTGCAAATCGACTTTTCACATAACAATCTAAAGTTACGCCTGTATTACGCTTATGAAAACGATCCAAGAGAGAAGCTGTTATATAGTCATCAATTAGAACGATCCTACGTTTAGCCTTTTGGATTAGCTCCTCTACCAAGACAAAGGCATCAAACATTTGTCCATCAAAGAAAATCCCCAATTTTTGCTTAAGCGAACCATCATCTAGACGACTCATAATCTGATCAAAACGAGCATCTATATTTTTCAAGCCTCGTTTAGTTTCTATACGAAATGCTTCAAGCGACTCTATTCTCTGAAATAATCCTGCATTAGAGAAGATAAATTTGCGCATGGCAACAAAAACATCGATTATGCGAATGCTTGTCTCAATAGCACGGTCACTTTTCAATACGGATGACAATTGGCTTACACCTTGTTCAGTAAAAGCAAAAGGAGGACGTCTGACTCCCATCTTTATAGCCTGAATTTCATCTTCACTCATATAATTGGAGGTCACAAATTGTGACTTCCAATTATTCCATTCCTCTTCTGTCAAACGTATATCACCATTACAGCGTCCCCACTATTTTACAAGTAGTTACACGTATCTGTTTTCGAAAAAAGTTATTTTATTATCGTTTTTAGGGTGAAGGATTGCCTAAGCGCACTCCTTCACCTCATCGGATTTCTCTACATAGTAACATGGAAGCATAGACTTATAGTCCTTATCCCCATCTTTCATGCGGGTAAGGATGTCTTCAATATACCTTCCAAAGTTTAATTTGTTCATTTTGCAGCTTTCATATAAAGAATACATAAAAGCTAAGTTCTCCGCAGCCTCATGGCTACCTGCCTTGCCCCAATTGCGACGTCCCATGGCGATATGCCGGAAGCATCGCTCAATGGCTATGTTGTGGATTTCTACATCACCATTAGTGAGAAAGACTTGAAACGCCTCTTTATCATCAAGCATGTAGTTGACTGCTCGCATCACCATCTTGCCATACTTCTTCACGTCCTTCTCGTCCTTCATTCTCTGCAATGCCTTCATGATGGACTGAACAATGAAGCGACTGTACTTCAAGCGGAACTTTAGTCGAGCCTCACCTGTCTTGCCTTTTTCATTTGCAACTCGCTCTATATAGAAGAGGTAATTCATAAGCTTGATGATTGGTCTCACTCGATGGTCTGCTATGAAGGCATCCACGAAGTAATGACGGGCATGAAACCAGCAAGCCGTGCGAGTAATCTTCACACCATACTTTTCCTCGATGCTCTTGACTACAGTATCATAAAGCTTGGCTCTGTCTGCCGTAAAATACTTGATGTTCGAGTGCTCGAAGATTTGTTCCTCAGGGATTGTATGGCTACGACTGCCTTCGCCGTAGAGCATGACGACCAGCTTCTTCTCCAAGGAGAGGGCGGCATGGATATACTCCACCTTGTACTTGTCAGGCTTGTCTTCCAACAAGTTGCGAACCAAAATACGAGTTTCGTCATTGTTGGTATATGTCGATGACTTTATCACTTCCAGCATCAGGCTTTGCAATCGCTCACGCAAGCACTTCATTATCTCGTGCATCCACTTGTTGAGCGAGGACTGTGGCATAAATGCCTCCATGTCCCTCAGCATCTCCAAGATGCGATTCTCACTTACATTATAATGTATCTTCATGTCAAGGTAGAATCGGGCAAAGCTTGGAAGCAAAGGATTCTTACCTACAATATGGTCTGGATGCTTGCTGCACATCGGATCATGTCCAGGAACATTGAACCTGCCGATTTCATACTCGATACAACCTGCCAAGGGAGCATAGCAATCGTACATTCTCACAATCCAAACGTCCTCGCCAGTAATCTTGTCTTTGCGATGGATTAGCTTGAAGCCTGCAGGCAAGTTGCTCGTATCAATACCCATAGAGTCAAGCACCTTGATGGAGAAGACGTTTCTTCTACGCTTAGGCTTGTCCTCTTTGTCTTTCTTTTCTTTCCTTTTGTCGGACTTTGGCAACTTGGGCTCTTTACCTGTGTCAACTGGGGTTTGGTCAACTTCCTCAATAATTCCACTGACCAACTTGTTGGCTTCGTCAACGACATCAGTGAATTCCATGTCGTTCATTCGACGTTCATCGAACTCAACCTCGCCTTTCATATAGGAACTAGCATCGCTGTTTGTCTTGAAGAGACGGCGTTGGAGCACCAGAACCACGCTGTGCAAGTCACTACATTGGCTTGTTCGCTAAGTTCCTTGGCTTCCTTGGACTCTTGGAGTTTCGTTATTTCCTCCTTGGCTTTTGCCAGTTCCTTTTTAGTCTGAGAATGAGACTCACGCTCTTCATCGCGTTCCTTTTTATAACAGTCTCGTTGACTTTGGAGTTGTGCTTTTTCCTTATCCCATTCTTTTTGATTCTCCTCCAACTCGAGAATACGACTATTCATAGACTCAATCGTCTTGCGATTGGCCTCTAACTCATCCTCATGCTTAGACACAGCATGCTTCAAGTGAGCATTTTCATTGCTCGCCTGAAGGTACAGATTTTTGTACTGATTGAGCTTGTTTAATATCATATTCTCTTGCTGTTTCATATATGCAAAGGTACAAAAAAAACTCTAGAAATCAGCATTTTACGAGTTAAAGAACGTTTATTTTTTGAACTATTTTTCATCTGCTAACTCTCTCATTTCCTGCGAGTTTTCAACTGGTCTAGCTCACGCTTTTTCTGCAACAATTCTTCACTCATCCGTTCTCTTTCCTCACGAAGTTTCTTTGTTTCTGACTTGATTTTTAAGGTTTCCTGCATTATTGCCTTACTCTCGTCCTTCAAAGAAGCCACAGCAGATTCCAAGGCAGTAGCCTTTAGTTCCAACTCTTTTATTAGAGCTTGGTGAAAATCAGCCAAGGACGCATGTTTCTTTGAGAACAAACGTTCCACCTGATTTTCATCAAGACGCTTTAGAGCCTCCTCAACTTTCTGCCAAGAGGCAACAAAGTCAGGATCTTCTGTTTTATTCATCATAAATATACATTTTAGATTGAACGGCATTTGATACAAGCAAAGTCACTTGTTCACGAGTTATAAGATGGCAACTCTTTATTTCCATAAACTTTGGTTTCAGCATCTTGCCATCATCAAACCATTTCTGATAAATCACATAGCCATTCAAGTCATAGTGAAGGATCTTCACCGTATCATATTTCTTGTTATAGAAGATGAAGGCTTCTCCATAGGCCGTTGGGTCGCGATGAAAATACTCACGGACTATTGTTGCCAATCCTTCTCTTCCTTTTCTCATATCTGTTGGGATGCTGCAGATATAAAAATTGGTGCGTGACGTAAAATTAAGCATACTACATACTCATTTTACGCAGCAGTTCTACAACAACCGACAAGTTTGAACATTTTATCTCCAACTCATCTCCTGTTGGACTTGCTATCACCAGCTGCTTTACGCACCACTTTGCCTCTGGCTGTACAACAGGCTGTTCTGAGAAGCGTTCATCTATAACCTGAAGAGGTATCAGCGAAGGTACCTCTTCCTTCTCCACCTTACCCTTAGTAGAAGAGTACTGCTTCTTGTATTCAGACAACCACTTGTAGTCGATTCCTTCATCACTACAATACTTACGCAGGTTTCGACCTCTACGGTTCTGATTAAAGTCCTGCATCACCTTTTCGAAGTATTCCTTTGTTTCCATAATTCTGAATTTTTAGAATTCGGATGCAAAGGTAAATACTTAATGTGTTAAAACCTTACGCTGTAATGGTGATATACTCATCTTTCTCATGATTTATTCGAACACATAAATCATGAGAAAGATAGCATAACAGCTAGAACGCCTAGCGAAAAAATCTAGGGTAATCTACATCATAAAGCACCCTAATAGGTAAACAAGAATTCTAAACACGCAACTGATCAACACTACTGTTGTTTACCGCAGAAACATGTAACAGTCTTTTGGCAATATCAACAAGTAAAGGATAATTTACATCTCTATTGGGTAAATTACTACCTACATATAAACTTGTCGGTTTTATAGCTAAATCCGAAATTTTATAATCGTTATAAAAGCTTATGAGATTACCATATTTTGCTATTTTCAAGTCATCGTCAGCACATACTTTCAAAATTCTGTACTCATCCTCATATTCAAACTGAAGACTTTTTGTAAAAAACATATATTTATCAATTGTACCAAACGTAACATTGATATTTTGGTCTTCCCATCGCGACACAATATTCTTTAGAGAATTAAGCTTTTCATTTTTTTCCGATATATAAATAATAGGTTTGACTAGATCAGTTGGGACACTAAAGCATAAACAAACGCCACGCCCATTATCTCCATATAATCTCCACATCATGGCATCATCTATTCGATTTGTCAACGACATTATAAGATAATTCTTATGCTCAATAAGTTTACTATATCTTAATGCATCTGGATATTTTTGATAAAAATCAAAATCTATGTTCTTGCGTCTCACATCATCATATGCATTGCACAAATAATCACCTAAGAAAAAACTTTCAGAAGAATCATTCATAGAAACAACTGAATTTAACCTTATGCTATTAGACTGTGCAATACACAAAAAAGTATCCAGAGACATATACTTACACAAGAACAATTCTTCTCCACTATCATCAGCCTTAGGATTGAGACCATTTAAAAAATCCACATTCAAAACATACCTCTGATTCATTGTATCAAAGAGTATATCATCTATAGAAGAAATATCTAAAGTGGACAAATCATTTTTTATAATCTCACAAGTTTGTTGATTCATTACAGGTAAAAAATGATCCAAGAAAGTATCAGTATCATATTCTTTCTTATCCACTTCCCACCCCATATGTTCATTCACGGAAACAATAACTGTTTTATAATCCTTATTATACCAAGCTGCATCATCTTTCCGCTTTATAGTTATACTGCCCCTACAACATAATTGTCCTGCCAAGTTTCTATAACTTCTACGATACGGCCTAATAATAAGATAAGCTTTAGAATCATAAGAAACAATAAGATAAGGCTCTCCGTTTCCTGAAACAGTTTCCTCTAGCTTAAATAAGTCAGCATTGAAATTTATGCGAGTTAGCCTTTGACAAATACTGTTTTTAGCATAATCATAAGTCCCCTTTATCAATTGCAAGTAATATTCTTCGTCATCCGTAATATCTTAAAGTCTTTATATATTTTTCAAACATTCATTATTTCTCCAGAAACTATTGTTAGAAAGAATCATTGCCACTAACTATTAATATATGCTTTTGAGTCTATCTTATAATCAACTTTCACATCTGTTTTGAGAAATTTCTTAATCAAATCAGTCCTTAGTAATTTAATAATCCTTTTCTGAGCATTTTTACAGTTTGTAGGGATAGGATTTTCTGAGGAAATATTTGGATATGAATCTAATACACAATGCCAGTAGTTAAAATTAGTAGGAGCATGTTTCATTAATGCATGAGTTTTAACTTTAATAGGATCAACTTTATTAAACTTATCTGCATATTTCTTTTCTATATCCCCTTGCGGTATGCTAGAAATGAATACCAGAGCATCACTTTCTTTCACAAAATAATATGGAGCAGTAAACGGATAATTATGTATATCCTCCACATAAAAAAATATAGGAAAACAAACTTCCTCTACTAAGAACTTACCATCTAAATCATCAGATGACACATCTTCCCCATTCCAGTCTTTAACATATTCATTTATTGGTGCAAAAACTAAATGTTTATCATTCTCAAATAAAGCCCCTAAAAGATTAAGAGACATATTTGCAACCTGTCCCATCAAAGAATCTTTCAACTGGCTCCTACCATTAAAGGTATCAAATGCCTCTTCTTTTGCTCCTTTTACTCTTCTTGAGACTAATAATTTTGGGTAACATGACAAAAGGCTTTCTACATTCAAAGAATGTAAAAAGTTTACCTGAGGAACGATTACTTTCGGATATACCTCTGCCATATTTTATTATTTTATAGTATCACAAAGTTGTATTAAAAAATCATCAATTGTCATTTCACCACAAACCAACATTCTGTTTTCGTGGCTAATTGTAAAATCAACCATTTTATCAGTTTCATTTACAAATTGGGAGACAGACACTTCTATTCCATCTGTCAATACCATTTGGAAGTCAAGAGCCTCGTCTACCGGATTATATTGTACCAAAACCTCCTTAGTTGGTATCTGGCACAAACGATTAGCCAAAGTTTTAAAAGGTTTAGACAATACATCTTTCTCCTTCACATTGTTCTCAAAAGAACGAAGATATTTATTATAATTGTCAGATGACTGTTTTGCACTTGGCTCTATGCCTGCATCTATACTATTACTAAGTATAATATTAGGTACATAAACATCCTCGCTAGTACTAGAAGGCATACTAGCGTAAACAGGGCATTTCTCATTTGCAAACAAATAAGAAGCACGATTGCGAAAGTCTGCCGTTTGTGGACTACCCACGCATAGCAAACTACCAGTAAATCCTAATATCATCATTTTAAAACAGTCTCAACAAATTCATTTTTCCAATTCTTAGCCGCCTGCAAAAAAGACCTTATACCTTCCGCTTTAAACATATAGTTTGTATTAGGAACCGTATTGATATCAAGTTGAACCAAAATACCTTCAGAGTCTCTTATTCCATCTTTTATTTTAAAGCCATCCATCATTTTAAAGAGAAAATTCACGTCAACAATTTCTTGTCCTATTTGTTTCTCTTTCTTTATGAGAAAGGATAGATTAACATCTTGACAAGGTGCCCCATCAACAGATGTTTGTCTTATAACATGCTGCCATGCAGAATACCTCTGTTCTGCGTCAGAAATATCCATCGCTAACAATGGGCAGTATGCCAAGCGTGTGGCATCCATTTTTATATCCTCCAGAAAGATTTTAAATTTTTCTGAGCAGAACTTAATAAAGTCAATTTCCGTATTATCTCCCATAGTGTCAATATTCTTGACTATATCAATTTTATTAGGCAGGAAAACGACAGAAATTCCATTATTGTCACTATCTTGCTTAACTAATTGCCATGGCATACCAAGTGGAAGATTACCAAACGGCATTTCCGGAAATGGTCCTGCTGGCGCAATAGCAGCTTCTGGCAAGAACATCTCCTTGTACTTCGCACCATTCTCAGGAGTAAATCCTATTGTCTGAGGATAAAATATCGATGCGCGAATTTGAGCTAAATTCATTCTTTCTACCATTGTATCTAAGTCTATTCATTCATTTTGGTGCAAATTTAAGAAAAATATTCTAGAATTGTATGATTCGTTAGCATAGTTTAAGTATAAAAACGAGATTTTATTATTTTTGCCGCCTAATTTGTAGAAAAATTACTAGCCTCTCGTCCATAAAGCAACTCGTTTACAACACGGCTTTCTCATCCCGCAATCCATAGAAAGCATGGATGTAAGTATCCGCTCAACTCCGTATTGCATATCTCAAAATAATGTTATAACTTTGCACGGCGGCATCATTTTTCTAATTTTGAAACAAGAATACGAAGTTTAGCCCTCCATCAACACAAGCTAATGGAGGTTACACCTTAATTTAACAAAATTTTAAATTCATTTTTATTGTTCCTCATCTTCCTAGAACTCAGGAAGAAGAGTATAATACTTATCCTCAGGAGTCCATAGCTTGAACTCCTCCCATAGCGGCTCGGCATAATCTTTTCTGAACAGTGCCTTCTCTTCGTCCTCAAGTTTCTTCTCCTTTATCATTTCCTCAATCAGGTTAATGTTCTGGGGTAAAAGAATACTTACGGATAAGTGAAAAGTAAGCATCCAACCCCTATGACAATACAACTCCATCCCCAGTGTTTACTGGGGATACAGGGTATTTTAAGAAATTGGACTTTTCTGATTTTTAAACAGGTTTAACTAAAAGTGCCTCTGTCATCAAGGCATAATCCCTTCTGCCAGCTACAATCATGTCGAAGAATCTCCTGAAGAAATCCAGTGGAGCCATTGCCATTAGCTTGCAGGTTTCTACGAAACTAAGGTAGGTCGCAGTGACCCTGGCTCCCTGCTCACTACTAAATCCACCGAAATTCTTTCGGAGATTTGTGAATGGGCGGACTGCGCGTTCACAGCAGTTGTTATCTATCAAGACGCTGCCTATCTTCGTATATGCCATCAGCTCTTCCCAATGCTTGGTCATATATATCAAGGCTTGTTGCAACTTAGCGGAGAGCTTAATCTCGTTTTTCTCAAACTGTTTCAACAGTGCCGTCGCTTGCTGATAGATGTCGTGTAACACTGGTAGGGATTCCTCACCTCGATGCTTGACTATCTCTTTTTCTGTGCGACCCAATACTTGATTCTCAACTTCGACCTTATATAATATACCGATCAAGTCTATGAATGCCTGTGCCAAGGAGTCCTTGTAGTCACGACTCGCCGAGACGAACAGTCTTCTAACGTGCGACCAGCAACATACATGAGTACAATCCTTCAACTTATTGAAGTAAAGGTAAGCCGCATAGGCATCGGTCATCAATGTACCCTTGAAGTCGCCAAGAAACTCTTTGATAACCTCTTGTCGCCTGCTACCATACAAATAATAACAAACCTTCGTGGTCAAATTGACTATGACCCACATATACCGTCGTCTGTAATGAACCTCGCCATTGGCTTCCGTCACCTTGGTGTCAACCCAAGACTCATCACAATAGATTGTGGTACCAGGTTTTAGAAGCCATGTTTTTATTGTTTCCAAGCAATTCTCCAAAAACTCTGCACCATGACGCAACCAATTGAAGATAGACATCTTTGACATCTTCATCTTCTCATTAATCATGCGGTACATCTCACGTCCGCTCGTTATCGCATACTGAAAGCGATTGACAACCAAGTCGGATACCATGGAACTTGTACCACTCGTATGAGGGACGACTGTAGGCATGTCATACTTCGACTCATCGACAAACTTGCAGGAGCGTTGCTCTACATCCTTATCCATAGGGATAAAGAAAGCGAACTCCTTACCCTCCTTATCACGAACCCACACATAGCGGTAACGATCTTGGCGAATCATGCTGATACGGTCAAACTGGTCCACAGGGCGAGTATAGCGCAAGAAGGTCAAACCCATTGCCTTGACCTTTTCCAAGTCACACTCATGAACCACACAAGTCTCAGCTTGCATGGTGTTATAGTGGTCTGGGCGCTTACTCAAATCTCCCTTGGGATTGGTTGCCTCCGAGGATTCATCAGACTCTTCGTCCGAAGATTCCTCAGACTCCTTAGACTGCTGACACCCATTATTTATATAGTCATCCTCAGCCTCATCCTTGGTTTTACCTTTGTCCCCAGACTTTGCGCCAGACTTCTTCTCGCTGTTCTTGCCATGTATCTTGCGGCGGCGAGCCTGTAGCTCGCCGTTGAGTTTATCCACTTGGGCTTGCAACTCTGCAATTCTCGCATCAGACTTCTGGGCTTTCGCCTCTGCCTCCTTTTGCTTTTCACCCAAGGTAACATTGGCATCCAAAAGCGTCTTGACTGTCTGAATGAGTTCCTTTATCTGGTCTTGATATTGCTTACGTTCCATATCTGTCATGTCAGTATCCACTGGCGATTGGTTCATCGCCAACAGATACTGAGCTTGCATTATCATGCGATCTATGTCTGTATGTATTTCTGCCATAATATGAAACGATTTGCTGATGCAAAAGTACCCATATTATAAGACATAACAAAATTCATAAATCTAATTTAACAATCTGATATTCAGTAATTTAGAGTATTAAACCGCATTTGGCATGATTAGTAATACCACCCTATGTGAGTCTTTTTTAAGTCCTGCACAGGCTGCCACATCAATGCTAAAACGCATCTTGTAATACCTTATAAATAACTGATACACAATAAATTAAATAAAACAAACAGTTAAAATCCCATACACTAAATTTAGTATATTTAACTGTAAGATGTATGTCATGCTACTTCTTGATAACATTTCATTTCTATCGGACCAATCTTCTTGATGACTGGGCACGACAGCATAGCCACAAGATATTTCCACTCCAGCACATATATAGGAGCAACGCCCTCAAACTCCAAGCGAACAAAGCTCATGTTCTTGTCGAACTTCTGAAAATACATTTGGCACTCATTGTGCTCATGTCGGATTATCTTGACTATCTTCTGATTTTTGGACGTAAAGACGTAGGCTGTATCATCATCAGGATCCTCTCCCTGTGAGCGAACAACACCACATAACTTGTCATAACCTCCACGCATATCCTGATAGTTGGGAATATACTTATATTTTACTGCACCATTTAAGCTAAACATAAGGCTTGAAGTTTGGAGATGAAACTTTGAAGACTAGAATAACTCAAATTATGATGCTCTATCTTCATACCATTGCTAAGTCCAATATTGACATACTTGACGACAACCGCATCCTCGACTGGAGATACACTTGCAGTTGATGTAACTTGTTTAGCATTTGCCTGATTCACGTTGGGTGCCTCAGGTGCCCCCTTGACCACACACTCAACAACATTGGGAGACTGGTACTTTTTCTTGTACCACTTCTCAAATACATGGTAAGGTACTCCATTGGACTCAAAAAACTGATTTACCGAGATACCTGCTGGTACAGCTTCAACTGTGTAGCGCTGCCACAAGCTCTCAAGATCTTTGCTACTTACTGCCATATTATTCAAGTTTTAAATGAAACATGGCGCAAAGGTAACACTTATCTGTCAAACCGCCAAAATAGGGGTTGGATGCTTACGTTGCTCCTGGCTTTATTGAGAAATAAGATTTCATGATTTTATATTTTTGTTCCTCATTGCAGTATCGCTCTGCACTTGTCGTCGCTCGAATGAGGAATGTTCAGGATTGTGACAGCAGTAGCTACGCCACCTTTATTGGTTTAAAATATTCAACAACTCAGCAGGAGTATAAACGGGTAAAGAAGAATTCGTAAAATCCTTCTTGTTACGAGTTACAATACAATCTCCCTCAGCTCGCAAAGCTGTGGCATTTTGAGTTGCATCTTCATAATCCTTCCAATCAGAAGAGAGCATTTCAATTACCGTATTGCCTTGCAAGTCCAAAACATCTACAAAATTCGACACCGCCAGAAGAGTTTCTTTTACATCTTGATACTCATACTTGTGTGCTATATACATGGTTGTAACATAAGACAAAGCTGATGTCATCAACTTTATGTCTCCTGTTATTCCAAGGGCAAAGAGTTTATCTGCATCTTCAGAAAAGCCCTCCCGATTTACAACGAAATCTATTAAGATATTCGTATCTATAAAAACTCTCATAATGCATATTTTTTATCAATCAACGCATCTAAGCTATTTTCATCTGCCGGTATCGGCTTGCCACCTTTTGCCTTTAATGTTTTAACATAAGACAAAGCATCATTAAACTCAGCAGTTTCTAATAGCTTTTGCTTAGGTTGTACCTTTTGCAAAAACAAAGAAATCGCCTTTTCTATTGCAGCTGTCACACTAATATTATGTAATTTAGCATAACTTTCTGCACCTTTATATATATTGCTGTCAATTGCTATTGTGTTCATAATTGTATCTCCATTTTTTGTCTGCAAATATAAGGTTTTTCCGTGAAACTACCAAATTTTTGGAGGAGATTTTGCTTCATGTCCTAATCTCATGCAGTTTTTATTCCCATAGCCGTAAGCATCCAACCCCTATGACAATACAACTCCATCCCCAGTGTTTACTGGGGATACAGGGTATTTTAAGAAATTGGACTTTTCTGATTTTTAAACAGGTTTAACTAAAAGTGCCTCTGTCATCAAGGCATAATCCCTTCTGCCAGCTACAATCATGTCGAAGAATCTCCTGAAGAAATCCAGTGGAGCCATTGCCATTAGCTTGCAGGTTTCTACGAAACTAAGGTAGGTCGCAGTGACCCTGGCTCCCTGCTCACTACTAAATCCACCGAAATTCTTTCGGAGATTTGTGAATGGGCGGACTGCGCGTTCACAGCAGTTGTTATCTATCAAGACGCTGCCTATCTTCGTATATGCCATCAGCTCTTCCCAATGCTTGGTCATATATATCAAGGCTTGTTGCAACTTAGCGGAGAGCTTAATCTCGTTTTTCTCAAACTGTTTCAACAGTGCCGTCGCTTGCTGATAGATGTCGTGTAACACTGGTAGGGATTCCTCACCTCGATGCTTGACTATCTCTTTTTCTGTGCGACCCAATACTTGATTCTCAACTTCGACCTTATATAATATACCGATCAAATCTATGAATGCCTGTGCCAAGGTATCCTTGTAGTCACGACTCGCTGAGACAAACAGTCTTCTAACGTGCGACCAGCAACATACATGAGTGCAGTCCTTCAACTTATTGAAGTAAAGGTAAGCCGCATAGGCATCGGTCATCAACGTGCCCTTGAAGTCACCAAGAAACTCCTTGATAACCTCTTTCTTACGACTGCCATACAGATAATAGCAGACCTTGGTGGTCAAGTTGACAATGACCCACATATATCGCTTCTTATAATGCACCTCACCATTGGCATCCGTCACCTTAGTGTCAACCCAGGACTCATCACAATAAATCGTTGAGCCAGGTTTCAATAGCCATTGTTTGATGGTCTCCTGACAATTCTCCAAGAACTCTGCCCCATGTCGCAACCAGTTGAAAATAGTAGACTTAGACATACGCATCTTCTCATTGACCATGCGATACATCTCACGTCCACTCGTTATCGCATACTGAAAGCGATTGACAATCAAGTCTGAAAGCATGCCACTCGTACTGCTGGTATGAGGAACCATGCTTGGCATGTCATACTTTGACTCATCGACAAAAGTGCAAGCACACTGCTCTACCCCTTCATCTTTTGGCACGAAGAAAGCGAACTCGTTGCCGTCCTTGTCACGTACCCAAGCATAAAGGTAGCGGTCCTGACGTGTCATACTGATTCGGTCAAACTGGTCGACAGGTCTGGTATAGCGAATGAACTCCAAACCCATAGCCTTAAGCTTGTCCTTGTCACAATCATGAACCACAAGAACTTCAGCCTTCATAGTCTTGTAGTGGTCCGGGCGTTGGCTCAAATCCTTTTTGGGATTGGTCGCCTCTGTGTCGGTAACTTCGTCTGAATCATCAGAATCGGAAGGTTGCTCACATCCATTCTCGATGTATTCCCCCTCTTCCTCATCCTTGGTCTTGCCTGTATTTACCGACTTGTCACCAGTTTGCTTCTCATTGTTCTTGCCATGCATCTTACGCCTACGGGCTTGCAGTTCTCCAGTAAGCTTGTCAACCTGATCCTGCAAACCGGCAATCTTACGATCTGCCTCTGCCTGTAGTTCCTTCTGCTTATTACCCAAGGCAATATTGGCATCCAGAAGTGTCTGGACAGTCTGAACCAATTCCTTTATCTGATCTAGATATTGCTTACGTTCCATATCCGATAATCCATTACTTGCCGAAGAATTGTCTACCTCCAGCAAGTAATTGGAATGCATTATCATGCGCTCTATGTCTATATGTATATCTGCCATAATATGAAACGTTTGCAGATGCAAAGATAATCATATTATGAGACTCCACAAGGAACTCCATTGGATTCGAAAAATTGATTTACCGAAATGCCTGCTGGTACCGCCTCCGCTTTATAGCGTTGCCACAGGCTCTCAAGATCTTTACTACTTATTGCCATACTTATAACATTTAATGTTAAACATGGCGCAAAGGTAGCACTTATTGTTCAAACCGCCAAAATAGGGGTTGGATGCTTACTCAATACGGATGACAATTGGCTTACACCTTGTTCAGTAAAAGCAAAAGGAGGACGTCTGACTCCCATCTTTATAGCCTGAATTTCATCTTCACTCATATAATTGGAGGTCACAAATTGTGACTTCCAATTATTCCATTCCTCTTCTGTCAAACGAAACATATAATAATCAGGAAAGCGCTTCATGTTACGCTTTACTGCCTGATTAAGAACTTTTGTCTCAACTTGGTAGAGCTGGGCGAGGAAAGCAAAGATACAACTTTATTTCGGAACAACCAAGAGATTTTCAAAAAATCTTGCGTAGAAGAAAGGAATCTACATTGAACCCATCCAAGACTGTTGTTCTGCAACTACTAATTTATTTAAGGTCGGAAGCATCTGCTCTATCTTGCGACACTTCACCTTATTGTAATAGAAGTCGATGTCATCTAGCAACTCATTGGCTTTCTCTTCTTTTATGTCCCCACCATAACCACCTGCTACTACACAGATAGCACCAAGACGGCGTGCGTCCTTGTCTGTGCTGAAATTATAGACACCTCTTAGTATCATGGGAAGAGTATTATAGATGACATTGCAATAGTGCAGCAACTCAGGAAATTCATCGGATTCCGTGAGATAGGCACTTAGCATTTCCTCTTGGTATTGGCGGAGAAGCAAGAAGTACTTCTCTTTGGCGATATGTCCCCTGATGTTTTGTGTCATTACCCAAAACAGGGCATGGGAGAGGACTATTCTGTCCTCGCTGGAATGATAATAGAAGAAGCTGTCTTCTGGCTTTCTATTCACATTCAGACGTTGCTCCATTTCTGCAAACATCTCCTTACGTATATCTCTTAATTTTTTTACTGCCATATGTTTATTTGTTTATCTTATTTTTTTCGAATCACCCTGTCCCTCTTTCCAAAGAGGGTTCCACCTCTCACCCAAGCCCTCTCTCCTCAGAAGAGAGGGATGTAGCTGGCGACGCTATAGCTCTGCCAGAGTTTTGGTAACACCAGCGGAGTCTTTACCCGCAAGGGGCTGGTGTTGAGTGTTTGACGCAATAGAGTTGCGAGTGTTTGTGGGCTGGCGCATCATACAAACCTATTCCCTCTTACCAAATATGTAACCCAAAGATAATGTGATAACTGGTAAAATCATCTGCCATAAGTTTCCTATGAAATCTTTGTCTTTATCCAAATAATAAACAATACCAGACATGACTATAATTGCAGAAAGCAGAAGGAAACAAATCAAGGCAGAAATATTTTTGGACGAATTTTCTGCCGTACCAAAGAACAGTCCTATCCGTCCCAACTCTTTATCCTTCATTGTGCATTCATGATTATGCTGAGCCTCCTGCATCTTTAATTGAAAATCATGATCTTCATGAACCATAGCTTTCTGATGTTCCATTTGCTTTGGAGTACCAGAAAAGTCTTTGGCATAGCTTGAAGTTTGCTCCTTATTTGTTACATTACCTTCCATCCTCTATTTCTCCTTATACCAAGTATATAACATAATTCGACTATTCACTTTTGTATTATTTGTAATCAAAGGTGCTATCGAAAAATATACATACAGAGATTTATCTCCAACAGTGCCAACACGTAATTTTTCCATTGGAGAGGAAAATACGCTATTGTAATTTTGAACTTCAATTTCTAAATAATCACCCTCATCATCATTTTTCAGAGTACCAGCTACCCCTACTTCCTGATTATTCATATCAATTTCATTAGGCATAAATACAAAACGAAATCGCAATCCATTAAACTTGAACTGAACATAATCATTCTCAGGTACAATGACACTCCCTGATTCTATAATATCAAAATTGCTTGTCGAAATTTCCATCATTATAAACCATTATCATAAATCCAATCAATCAACTGATGAGAATCTATCCTATTCTGTAAAAAAGTATTTGTCGACAAATAACCTACCCACTGTCCTCTGTAGATAACCTGAGGCGGATTACTTGCATAAGGATTAAATGCACTATATTGCCCAAACCTACTACCATAATTTCCATATTGATTGAATATAGAAGTAGAAGAATACTTACTTCCGTAACTCCCATATTCATTCAACACAGAATCTATCTGATATCTGTTAGAAGAAAGCATTCCTAGGAACTGACCATCCTGAGCAAGGAGAAACGACTCTTGTCGTCTTACCCTCATTTCATATTCTCCCTGTGTCATATTTACAATCAAAATACCACCCAATAGATGAAGATTACGAACCTAACACGTCATCAGATATACCCAAAGCAGTCATTAGTCGCTGTTTCAAAATACCCGCAGTTTCTGCATTTGTATTCAATAGTTCATCGCTAAACTCACAATATGCTGTCTCATTATAGTTTGTTCTACCTAAAATTTGATGCATAATTGCTCGTTTAATATTCAGATTCGAAAAATTAATCATACTGATTGTTTTTTATATTTTGTTATAAAACAAAGAATTTCTACTTTATATCGGAAATTATTATTAAAAATACCCGATCAAATTACCCGTATATCACCATTACAGCGTACACACTATATTATAGTGTTAGAAGCATTCCCCCATACAAGCTAAAGTAACTTTTGCTCTTCTATCACCAGTTTGTTCAATACCGGCAAGAGCTTTTCTATCTTGCGGCACTTCACCTTATTATAATAGAAGTCTATATCATCGAGAAGGTCGTAAGCCAGGTCTTCGGGCATGTCACCACCATAACCACCAGCAACGATTGTTATGGCGGCTAGCTTGCGAGCATCTAAATGTATATGGAAATCGTACGTGCTTCGAAGCATCAAAGCCCTCGCCATGTTGTGCGGGATGGGACCGCCTGACTGTTGCAGGGGACAACTTGCTATTATATTGTCGAAAACGGGTGCATGGAGACGGCTTGCAGGTTGAGACCGCCAGAATAGGTCCTCATTGCAGTATCGCTCTGCACTTGTCGCCACTCGAATGAGGAAAAATGCATTAATTAACCTATATCTTGATTCTTACAACACACAAAATGATTCTGCTTCCTTACCGGTTCTGCGGCGATAATCATCACGCATTCGCTTTTCCATTTGTGCTATGTATTCTGCCTTTCGCTCCCTAGAAGCCTTGAAGCGACGCATAAAATCTGCTTTTCTTTCTTCTATGTTCATAACGTCGTATTCTTCTTAGTAAGTATCCAACCTGTCATTTTATTTAACTGCATAATGAGCCAAAAAATCCTTAGGGGTCAAGACTTGCAATTCCGAAAAAGGAAAATCCTTAACGTTTCTGGTAACAATACAATCCACACCTATTGCCTTAGCAGAAAAATATTGCAATGCATCTTCAAAGTCCTTAGCCTGCAAAGTTACTGCGGACTTTACAGCATTCGAATCGACAGATGCTATTTCGGCAAATTCAAACAAACTTGCAAGTACTGCATATATCGCTTCACCAGGGAACTTCTTTCTGCCTATATACGCCATATTAGCACAAGTTAAAGAAGATACATACAATGAACATCCTTGATTATATCCATAAGCCAAGATGGCTTCAGCATCATCACTAAAGCCTTCTCGATCCAGATAATAATCAAGAACCACATTCGTATCTAAAAATACCTTCTTCATTACTTGCTCAATATATAGTTTAATCTTTCATCCTCACTATCTTCCACACCAGCTAATACTCCTCGCATCTTTTTCAAATGCAAAGGCAACTGATACCGAGATGCTTTCGATTGCGGCTTAGCAAACTTAAACTCCTCTATAAAGAAACGAAAAGACTTCTTCACAACATCTGCTACATCCAAATTGTTTACATGAGCAAAATTTTCTATGTCGTGATATGTATTATTATCTATTGTAATTGTATTCATAATTGTATCTCCTTTTTTTGACTGCAAATATATGGTTTTTATATGAAACTACCAAATTTTTAAAGGAATTTTTGTTTCAAGTCCAAATCCCACGCAGATTCATTCGAGAAATTTCCTCTCGAATCGTCTTTTCATCAGATGAACCTTGCTGCAATGAGACTTGAAGCTCTGCAACACGAGATTGCATATGCTTCAGTTCGTAAGCGGTCACTTTAGGTACGTTAAGCCCTAAAATGAATGCTTTTTTATTATCTTTTTTAGAATAAATCATTTGATTTTATGCCCAAGCAGTAAATGCATTATTGGTATATATAAACGACTGGGGAACTTTAAAGTTAGCAATAACTGTTGTTGGTTCAACAGCCTCCTTGTACTTCTTACATTCCTTTATCTTCAAGGCTACACCCTTATCTTTTCCTGCATAATACTTTTGGAAGAAAGACTTAGTTACTCCAGAGTGTTTTTTCGTTTGATTCCAAATGTTTGCAGGGGTATCATTTATTATTTTATCTATCTTGAACTCACCAACAATCTTGCTGATGGGACGGCTGGCGTAGATATATACGGTATCCACCTTTTGCTTGAAGAGAACCTTGCGGTACTCATATTGCTTTTCCCCAGAAAAGATTTTCTCAACAAACTCTGGCTTAATCGATAATATAACGTTCATCTATTTCTCCTAATTCCAATAGTTTATCAAATTGAGCATCGGTCAACTGGAAGAATCCCCAATACTCAGGGTTCAAGCCCACCTGCTCTTTCATCACTTTATTGATTACTTTCTTAGTGAAAGCTATGTTATACAACATCTTGATGACAATGAAACAATTCCTTGTTCTATACCATCGTCTCAATTCATATTCCTTAAATACCGAATAACGATTGGTATAATTCACAAAAGCATCTTCATTTTCAAAGTCTTTGAAGGTCTTGACCTCACTAACTGTACAAACAGATGTACAAACACTGCGATACTTGGCTGGACCTTGGAAATCACTAGTCCTATAAATGACAAGTTTGTCGCCTGTTTTCAAATATCTAGTACCTTTCATCCAGCAAAGGTATATCTTATAGATGCTGTTAGTCTCAGAAACATCCTGTATAAGATCATACTTCTGTTCGTTTTTCAAAATGGAATCCGGAAAAAGCTGTGTATGGTATTCTGGAACTATAGAAAGAACATACTTATTAGAACCCGCTTTTCTAACAAAAGGATAGTCGAGTTTTAAATCACCTATATGGTTTCTCATATTCTTTATCAATACATATTCCGAATTACCGTCCTCATGAGGCTTGTCCGCCTCATGTAAGAATCCAAACTTCTCAAACATGCGAATCAAACCTTGCAACTCTTCTGTTGGAAACATGGTAACATAGATTTCATCCACATCTTCGGCTATAGCCAAATCCATGATTTTCTTCATGAAACGCTCGCCACGTGTGGTATGACGATTGTCATTGTCCACCTTGAATGTGCCGACCTTCAAGCGTTTCCTTGCAGGTTGCACAGGTACCATATCTGATAGTTCCTCTTCCTCTATCTTCAAATAAAGAAAGTCTTTCAGTTCTCTATTAATATAATAGGTGTAGGCTGTTGCACCTGCAGCTTCCTTTTTATAATACCACTCATCAAACTCGGGATAACTCGACCTCAAAGAATCAAAGAATGGATCTTTGAGATTGATGTCTGAAAATCGCTCTAATTGCAAATCCATAATTCAACTTTTATGATTGAAAATTATCTTTTATACTACTAGAAGAATCATCATGTATATTTTGTTCCGCCTGACTAGCATTTGGCGCTATCACGTTGTTGCCACCATTAACATTGAACATAACGTGCGGGTCTTGACACTCCTTGATCTGGTCTATCAGGTCATGATATTCCTTAGGCATCATCTTACGGAGCAAACAATGTACACGAGAGATGTCTGCATAATGATTCTCATTCATGAACTCTTGTGCCTTACGTATCATATGAATATATATTTCTCTCATGTTTTCGGAAATATAAGCTACTTGCCCAAGTAATATAATATACTTGGCAAAGTAATATAATATACTTGCGCAAGTAATATAATATACTTTTTGAGGGCTATTTCATCGATTTTGTTGGCGGAGTGCCTTTTTTCTTGCATCCCAAGCATTGTTGATGTAGAGGCGGAGGTTATCTACTCCCTTGCCTGTCTTCACATTCGTGAGGAATGGAAGGAGGAGATGGATGAAATCTTTCCTGGCGATAAGGTCGGCATCTATCGCCTCCTCGTTCTGGCACATCGTGGCTACTACCTCGCCCACTTCCTTTGCTGTCTTGCAAGCGGTGAGGAGAGAGATGTAACCTCGGAGAGATTCCACCTTATTAATATATATAGCGAGACGCTGCTCATCTTCATGAGGTGCATCGGTGGATTCGCCTTCTGAATGGAGCTTTTGGTCTGCGAATTGGTCGCCATAGAAGTTTTGTACGGCTTCTGTGGCATTGGGGAGGATTTGGTTGTTGCCTCCGTATATGTTGAAAGTCACGTTAGACTTGCTGTTTTCTTCCATTTCTAGTAGGGGTATTTAATGGTTGTTCAACGAACATTCAATGGTTATTCAACGCTATTCCATAAAGTTGATTTCGCCTCTCAAATGTTGTACCTTTGCATCAGTTAAACGAAGAACGAAGAGTGAAGAGTGAAGAATTCATTACCCGGGCACTTGACATTCGATGTTTGGAGTTGACATAGGTAACATTAGTATTAACATTTTAAAAGAAAGGATTCATTATGATTGAGTATTCTGTATTTTTGATGACCAACTACCTCAAGCCTGAAGACGGGGCTAAGGCTTATGCCAAGAACCAAGTTCGTGAAATCTGGGAGCTTGACAAGTTCTCTAAGCACATCGCTTCTCACAATGCTGGCTACAGCCGTGGTATGGTGAAGGCAATCTTGTCGGATATGTGCGACTGCTTGGTAGAGCAACTGCTCAACGGCAACAAGGTTAAGTTGGGCTCGCTTGGTGTATTCAGCATCTCGCTGAGTTGCGAGGGAGCGGAGTCGATAGAGAAGTTTACCGAGGACAACATCAAGTCGGTGAACATCAACTTCAATCCTGGCGTGGACTTTGAGAACTTGATTAACCAAGCGGAGTTTAAGCTCGTGGCTAGTCGTATTGCTCAAGCTGCTACCCTCAAGGCAGAGAAGGCTGGCAAGGGCACTGTCGATTTGGCGGAGGCCAAGAAGAAAGCCAATTCCTCTAAGGATGAGGGTGACGGTGGCAACAAGCCATCTGGCGATAGCGGTAGTACCCCAAGCGGTGGTGGCTCTAGCGAGGGCGACAATGCAGGATTGGAGTAGCAATCCATCGGCTGTGCCCAGCTTAGGGCTGGGTGCAGCCACCTCTTTGCTATCTAACTGATGTTTTATCTTTAATTTCATTTACTATTATGATCAATTTCAATGAAAATCAAAATGTGGGAAGTAAGAAGTTTACCTGGGTTCAAATCTTGAATGCTGTGGTGCAAGCGGTTATCGCTGCCCTGACGGCACTGGGAGTGAGCTCGTGCGCAAACATTTTGTAATGTTGAGTGTTGAATGTTAAATGTTGAATTATGAATTATGAGACAAAGTCAATATATGTCGGCTAACGACATTAAATATCTGGTTTTGCATTGCTCGGCTAGCCGATGCAATCAGGACTATAGTGTGGAACTGCTGCGCCGCGACCATAAGGCTCGTGGGTTTTATGACATCGGCTATCACTTCTATATCCGAAAGGATGGGAAGAAGACGCAGCACAGAATGTTGCTGGAAGTAGGGGCGCATTGCATTCCTTATAATAGATGTAGCATTGGCATCTGCTATGAGGGTGGACTGGATGAAGATGGCAAGCCTGCCAATACGCTCACCAAAGAACAGGAGGAGCGAATCACTGATTTGCTCATCAATCTCCATAAGCTTTTTCCAAAGGCGAAGATTGTGGGGCATCGTGATTTGCCTGGTGCTTCGCCTAAGGAGTGTCCATGCTTCGATGCTCATGCTATCTTTGGATGGATTGAGGATTTGTAATTATTCGTCGGCAATGGCTTCAAGGAAACTTCGGTCTATCTCTATGGTAGCACCGCTGATATACTTGATTTCATTGCCGATGGTGGCTTTCTTACCAGATAGACGTTGCACGTATGCTTCCAATCCTGCCAACTTTCCCTCGGTGATTCTTACTTTCTGTCCTTTGCGTAAAGGACCGGAACAAGGAGACACTGGGAGGTCGGGATTTTCTACAAGACGACGATAATCTTCCACTTCTTTGTCACTGAGGCGGTAGATTTCACGATAGCCTGGCATCGTGAGCATCTTATAGACATCGGGACGGAAACGGATGGTGTCAAGATAATTGGGCCTGACATGGCAGAAGATAAAGGTGGTAAGCAAGACTTTCTCCTTTATCTTTCGCTTGTTGCTTCGTTTGTCGAGAACTACCATTCTCTGCATCGGAACCCAGTATTCAAACCAAATCTTTTGTTTTTGGAAATAAAGTTCAATGGATTTGGCGATGGTATTCTCGCAGTTGCATCTTACGACAGCGACATACCAACCTGCATCATTGGGCATTTTTGGCTCATTTTCATATCCAAATGCCTCATTTTGGGGATTTTTAAGCACGGCTTCGCCGTCGTCCCCCTTCTGAGGGGACGAAACCTGATTCTCTATTTCTGTCACGTCCATCTCTTAACTGAATATTCGTTCGTTTTCGATGTTGTTACTCTGTGTCTCTTCATAAGAGATACAGAAGACATTGCAAAAATACGAAAAAATATTGAGAATAAGGAAGTCACGAGTGTTAAAAAGTTTAATGCATGAAACAATTTTCAGCAAATATTTAGTAATGTTTCTTAACCTATTCAAATAAGTCTTTAGTATTCAGATGGTTAACAAGGTATCTGTATCTCTTATGAAGAGACACAGAATACAGGCATTCCGGATCATTTTTCTCATGTTCCCATCACTTCTTCACTTTTAGAATTGGTTCATATTAGTTCAGAAAGAAGCTCTGCATTGAGTTTGTCCACTTCTGATGTCTGAATGGAGCGGAGATAGATTTGTGTGGTGGTTTCGGAATCGTGTCCCAATGCCTCGCTGATGACTGAGATGGGTTGGTGATGTTCTTTTGCTGCTGTTGCCCAAGAATGGCGGGCAACATAGAGGGTGAGGTTTCCTTGGATGCCTAACTGCTGTTTGAGTTTTTTGAGGTGGTAGGTGATGCGTGACTCGGCATTGTGATAGAGTTGGTAGTCGGGGTTTTCTTCATCGGAATTGTCATGAAGAAAAGGGAAGAGATAAGGTGAATTATCGGTGAGATGTTTGTATTTATCTACTAACGCTTGCATCTGTGGTTCCCATTTGACGGTGATTCGTTGATGTGTCTTGCTGCGGTTGTAATGGAGATAACCGTCTTGGAGGTCGGACTTTTTGAGATGTGCCAAGTCGATGAAAGAGATACCTCGGAGGTAAAAGCTCATCATGAAGGCATCCTTTGCCATGTCGCTGGATGGGGATTGCTGGAGGTCGAGTTGCTTGATTAGCTTGACTGTCTCAAAAGGGATGGCTCGCTTGCGTGTCTTGTCGATGCCTGTATAGACTCGGCGGAATGGGTATTGCTGCGCTATCAGTTCTTGCTCTACCGCTCGGTTATAGACGGCTCGGAGGATTCGCATATAGAAGGAACTGGTATTGCGGCATACGTCCTGCTGCTTGAGATATGCCTCATAGGCTTCCATCATCGCTGCATCCATCTTGCGGAGAGACAAGTCCTTGTTCTGTCGGAATCGCATAAAACTGTTGAGAGTGGCACGATAGTGTTGCCATGTCTTGTGTTGTCCGTTCTTGTGAAGCTGGGTAATGATGTCTGTCATGAAGTTGACGAATGAATACTTGGAACGACTCTTGATACATTTGTTATTTGCCATAATTGCTGTGATTTTTATTATTTGGGTTACACATTAAAAAATATAATAGGGACATCCTTTTCTCTTTTTGCGAAACAAAGACATCCCTTTATATAATGTGGAGTAATGGTTAAGCCGCTTTCCAGGCTATCACGGCTACATTATCACCCGTGATTACCAGACCCAAATAAAGGCAGATGGCTATACGATAGAGGTAGCACCTATTTGGAAATGGCTACTGCAAGACAACAACTAGAGCTTTAAAGAGCAAAGAGAGATTTTAGATAAAAACAGAAATTTTCCTTTTTAAAAGGAAATAATTGCCAATTTCTTTCCTTTTTAGAAGGAAAGTTTGTATCTTTGCAACCGAGTGTAGGTATCTACATATTAACAATAAAATAATCAGTAATAAAGAAGATACACAAATGGAACTACGCAGCACATTTCAGTCAATCATTTCCTTGCACCAAGAGGAATTACCTTTTGCCTTGCAAGAGAGAAGCACCCAACTTCCGTTGGATGGAAACCGCATCGTGACTGTTACTGGCATTCGCCGTTGCGGAAAGTCATCATTATTGGGACTTACGATTAATCGCCTGCTACAACAAGGAATTCCAAAAGAGCGCATCCTCTATGTAGGCTTCGACGATGAACGTTTTCTTTCCATGTCGCCCGAAAACTTCGATGAATTGCTGCAAGCTTATCGTGAAATGTATCCTGATACATCGCTTAAGGATGTTTATATGTTTTTTGATGAGATACAACTCATAGAGGGATGGGAACTCTTTGTTCTCCGGGTGTATAAGAATTATTGCAAGCATATCTATATAACAGGTAGCACAGCCAAGATGCTTTCAGAAGAAATGGCTTCCGCTTTGCGAGGATGGCCTGACGAATATCGTGAGTATCCTTTGAGTTTCAAGGAATATATGGCGTTCAAAGGCACCAAGGCAAATCCATTCAGCGAAGCTGGCAAGGCAAAGATGGCGGTCTCCTTCCGCGGTTATTGCGAGGAGGGCGGTTTTCCAGAGGTTGTTCTCGAAAAAAGCAAGATGGAAAAGGTCAAAATCCTGCAGTCTTACTTCAACACCATGCTCTTCAGGGATATGGTGGAGCATTATCATATCGGAGCTTCTCCTTCGGTGGTGCGTTATTTCTTAAAGCGTGTGATGAACAATCTCACGAAGCCGACTAGCGTGAACAATATTTATAACGACTTGAAATCGCAAGGCTTAAAGGTCTCCAAGGATTCCCTCTATCTGTGGCTCGACTATGCTTGCAACATTTTCATGTTTCGCAAAGTGGAAAAATACGATAAGTCGATGGTAAAACAGCGTTCTGCTCCTGCCAAGTATTATGTGGCTGACATTGCCCTGCGCAATGCCGTATTATTGCCTGAAAGCGAAGATGCAGGCAAGGCTTTGGAGAATATTGTTTATCTCAACTTAGAGAGAACACTTGGAGAAGAGGACGGGATATTCTACTTCTATGAATCGAAGGAATGCGACTTCGTTGTGAAAAAGGGCGAGCGTGTAGCTGAGCTGATACAAGTCTGCTGGACATTGAATGATGATAACGTAGAACGAGAGATAGGAGGCTTGATGGCTGCCTCCTCCGTTACAGGCTGCAAACAGGGAAAAATCATCACTTTCTCCCAACGGGAGACCTTCGAACGAGACGGAATAAGGATTGAGGTTATGCCGATATGGGAGATGGAATAGGAGAAGGGGCAAGACCATGGCTCAAAGCACCATGATCTTGCCCTTTTCTATTCTGACTTTTGCCACACCCATCTCGTTCAACGCCGTGATGATTTCCTGCAGGCTTGCCCTGCGGGAGAAGCGGAAGTGGATGAGCTTATCCATATTCGCCTGGGACTGGAAGACCACGGTCTTGTTGTACCAGGCTCCGATGTCGCTCATCGCCTCTGCCAGCGTAACCTGATCCATATCGAAATCGCCTTCCAGCCAGTCGGAGGCTGAAGGGGAAGCCTTAGACACTACTATCTTATCCGCCTGGAGCGTGGCGGTCTGCCCCGGGCGCATCTCTACCTCCGTATCGGCATTGCTCACCTTCACCTTGCCTTCCATCAAGGTTACCTTTGGGGCATCCTTGCGATAGGCTTTCACATCGAATATGGTACCTAATACCTGCGTCTGCATCTCGCCCGCCTTTACCACGAAAGGACGATGAGGGTTCTTGGTTACCTCGAAATGAGCCTCGCCCTTCAGACGGACTTCCCGGACTTCTGCATCATCGAAAGATGCAGGATATTCGAGCGTAGAATTGGCGTTGAGCATCACCCTGGTGCCATCGCTCAGCGTTACCAATGTGGTGGTTGCTGCCGGGGTAGAAACCACGCAATAGCCATCGCTCAGGGTCTGCTCCACCTGCTTGGGAGAAGTGACCTCCGAGAAAAGCTCCATGGAGAACTCCGTAGGCTGAGAAATCTCCTGGGATGAACGGAAAATAAAAAGGAAGAGGCTTGCCGCTACTGCAACAGATGCCGTAATCCAAGTCAGGATTCGGGCTTTATCTATCTTTTTCTCAGACAATTCATCTTCTGCCTTCTGTAGATGTTCCTTCTCTGAAGAAATATGCTTCTTCTCGAAAGCTTCCCAAGCCGCCAGCGTTTCTTCCTTCGAAGGCTCATCGCCCAAGGCTTCCCCGAATATCTGGGAAAGCCGGGCATCAGAAACATTTTCTGAAACTTTCTCAGAAGCATTCTCAGAAACTTTTTCTGATACAGAATCCATTCTATAATCCAGTTCTTGATCTTGATTCTTATTCATGATTTTTCCTCCTAATTCTCTATGTTTGTATGCTTCATTCGCTCGCGCAAGGTGGCGAGTGCCTTGGAAATATGCTTCTTCACGGTGTTGGGACTGATGCCCAGCCTGTCGGCTGCCTGCTGATAGGTGAGATGCTCGAAATAACAGAGGCGGAGAATCGTGCAGGTGGGTTCCTTCAGCTCCCTCGCTATCTGCTCCGCCTGTTGCAGCAGGCACTCGTGCTCCTCATACCGGGTACTCATATCATACCGGGTGGCCTCTATCAGCGCCTCCACATTGGTCTGCTCCACCTGCTGGTGCTTGAGCCAGTTGAGGCAGGCATTTCTCACCGATGCATAGAGCCAGCTCCTCCTTGTTTCCATCTGCAAGGAGGAGAATTGGTTCCACGCCTTCTCGAAAACATCTCCCACAATGTCACGGGCTTCGTTGCCGTCTCCCAAAAGGGACACGGCATAACGCACCAATCGAGGATACATTTCCAGGAATAGCTGCTTAAAGTCGTTGTTTTTCGCTCTGTCCTGCGCCACTACCTTTATATTTATTTCTTGTTGCATTGAATGTGTATCTCACATTGATGGCAACTTGCTGATTATCTGCGTATCGGGTAAACGTGCGATGCGACTGCGTGCCGTTTGCCTCGAAATAATAATATCCTGTATGCAAGAGGTCTCGCAATACAAACATCACCTTGAGGGCATCATTCTTCATGAAATTCTTGGAAACCCGGAACTGCATGTTGCCCATACATTTCCTCCTTCCGTGTCCCATCTCTGCATTTGTGCTGACATTGCCCGAAAGATTCATGAACCATCGGTGGGGAAGTCTCAGATTGTTGTTCATGCTGAATGTAAACTGAGGCTGGCTGCCAAACTCGGGAATATTGAGATGATCTACATTCTGATGACTGTAGCAGACACTCGCCGTGAGGTTAGGATACCAGATTCCAAACGAAGGCGCCACACGGATATTGGCTCCACAATAGTAGGAATGAGGCTCCGAAGCCATCGTCTGCAAAAGCACACTAGGATGGTTCACCTCATCGTAAGGCTTGTACCAGGTCATGTACATGTCGAGTACATAATTGTAGTAGGCCATGAACGACAGCCACTTGTAGTTGCCCGACAGGTTGAAACTGTGCTGCTTCTGAGGCTTGAGATGAGGGTCACCGGACTTGTACTCGTACTTGCTGTCGTAGTCGATGCTGCTCTGAAGCATGGAGTAGATAGGACTGTACTTGTTCAGGCGATAGGAGAAGGCTAGATTCAGATTATCCTTGCTGTAGCCGATGGATGCAAATGGAATCCAATCCCTGTAGCTGGGACTCTGTTCTGCCTGCAGCACATCCTTCTCGTAATAATCGGTCTTCTGATATTCGTATCGCAAACCGGCTCCATAGTTCATGCGCCCTATGTTCAGATAATACTGCAGGAATCCGGCATAGATAGACTGACGGATGTGGTTGAAGGCATCGGCAGAAAAGCCGCTCTGGGTGAAGTCGTTGCGGCGGTTGGTAAACATCTCTTCCGTTCCGAAGGAAAGTCTTCCCTTCCACAATGGTCCCGATACCACCAGCTTGGCAGCATAGAGATTACTCCTCACCTTGCTCTCTGATTCCGCATCCAGCTTTCCGTCGTTTATCGCCGTCTGGGTGCTCTGGCTCACCTTATTATAGAAGTCGCCATTGAAATTGATGTTCCATTTGCCGAAATCGCCATTATAATAGGCGTTCACGCTATGCGACCAATGGGGCTTGCTTTTCGAAAACAGATCTACGCCCATGCTTTCCGTCAGTTTGCCATCCTCCCACACATCGGTTGCTCCCCAGCTGTGGGTGTAGTTGTTTCCTATCATGTTGGTTGTCTCATAGCGCATACCCAGCGATTGCTGCTCGGAAATCTCATAGTTGAAACCCGCATTCATAAGAATCTCTCCACCGAGGGTTTTCGTGGTTCTGCGGCTGTTGAATTCCCAGTCGCTGGTGGTATGGAGCTGGGTTTCTGAATGGGCGGTGGTGTGCGAGCGCTCCAATCCCGCTCCTACTTCGCCGAAGATATCGAGTCCGCCCGTGCGGTAGTTCAACTGCACATCCTCATAGCCATGAGGCGAATAACGACCCTGCATATATTCAGAATAAAGGCTTCCGCTCAAGCCCTGTCCGCGCTTGCGAACGGCACGCAGACGGATTACGGCATTGGTCTTGGAACTATACTGCGCTCCGGGAACGGTAACGATTTCTGCCTTCAGAATATCCTTGGCGCTCAATCGCTTGAGTTCGTTCAGATTCACCAGTTTCCTGCCGTTGAGATAAATCTCGGGCGCTCCACGACCGATAATCTCCCAACTGCCTGCTTCACCCGAAACGAAGGGCAACTGGCTGATCATATCTTCGGCAGAGCCCAGTTCGCCCAGGATAGTACCTGATACCAGGGTGGTGAAGGCGCCGTCCTTATACACCACATTGGGGCGAGAACTCTTGATGGTTACCGTCTTCAGTTGCTGGGTGTCGGGATGCAGACCGATGTGCATGGTAGGCTTGCAGGCCAGGGTCTGCGACTTATAGCCCACAAACGAAACCTTCAGCATCACATCCTTATCGGCATAAGGAAGCACGAAACTTCCATCCTCTGCCGTTACGCAACCGGCAACATAAGCCTTGCTGACGGAGGAAATCAATACCACGTTGGCGAAAGGCAGAGGCTGCTGGTGCTCATCCACCACCCTGCCCTTGATCTGTTCCACCCGGGTTGTCTTGCCCGTGTATTGAACGGCGAAATAGGTGTTGTGCTCTACGAAGGAGAAAGGTTTCCCTTGCAGCACCATCTCCAGGGCTTCCTTCTGTCGCTTAGCCTGGATATTGGCAGTAACTCGATATTGGTCGGTAGCCTGATAGGCAAAGAGGATATTCTTCTCGCCCGCCTTTTCAATCTTCTTCAACACGGAAGTAAGCGTTTCGTTATGCACCTGAAAGGTCACACCTCTGCTTTGAGCAAATAGGGAAATGCTCAAGACAAGACACAGTAAAAGGGAAGTCGTTCTTTTCATCATTTTTCTTGTTTTTATGATTCTACTTTGTCCATAATACAACATCCTCCTGGAATCGGGTACGCTTATTTTTAAAATTTTGTTGCAAAAATACAAAAATAATCGGAGAGAAGAGGGTGTGTCATAAGTCTGTGACGCACCCTTTTTTTGTGTGTGTTTCTAT
>OGHK01000520.1_pt1 | contig 39820 bp, 27 predicted proteins | sample 1571411 | NCBI WGS metagenome assembly OGHK01 (sample SAMEA2582043, study PRJEB24529) | metagenome | biome: Human gut stool | place: China | collected 2011 | reverse complement strand
TCTGAGGCTTGTCAGGATGGTTCTCGCTGATTTTTACCTCAAATGGCTTGATTGTCTTCATGTTATGCGGAGTCTTTGACTCTACTACCACATAAGTTCCATAAGGAATTGCAATAGAAACTGCATGTCCCTTGTCATCGGATGTGATTGTTGTTGCTCCGTTTTCCCCGATTACTACCGGAGTTGCCTTGTCAAAGTCATAACTTCCATCTGCCTTTACAGGTAAAGATGATTTCAAATAAGCTGTGAACTCTGCACCTGCCAATAAGCCTGCTTCAGTATCATCGCCATTGTCAGATACCTTGATAAGCTGGAATGGCTGCTTGATGACCTGCTCTGCTGAGGTTGTGCTTCTTGATACCTCTGCTACAAGGTCTCCCTCATAGTCGCAAACTACATCGTGCTCCTCTTCGTCTAAAAGATACCCCTCTGATGGAGTGATTTCTTTCACATAATAGTTTCCAAGGTAAAGGTTATTGACCTCTGCTTCGCCATTCTTATCTGTTGTAAGTGTTGCTACAAGGTCTCCTGCTTTGAATACGACTCCTGTTGCTCCGTCCGGATGCACGATATCGTTTCTCGCATAAAGACCATAAACTGCACCTTCAAGGCTTGCATCTCCCTGGGCTGCTGCCTTGCCTGATTCCTTGTCTACCTTGTAGATATGAATCTTTGCTGTGGTTCTGTCATTTACAAATGTGTGACTGAATGATGCCTTTGCCTGTGTTTCAGGTAATACATTGAAATTGAACTGTTATAGTCTTATTCACAAAATCAATATCATCCCATATCAGCCCAAACACCTCACCCGGTCTCATTCCTGTATGATAAGCTATCTTTAAAGGAATAAAACTGCTCGTACCCTTTGGAAATCTCTCAAATATCTTATCTACCTGATCTTTTTCAAGGAAAATATGCTGCTTAAATCTAGTAGGTCTATCCGGCTGTTTATTCTTTGGGATAACAAGGTTAACTGCCAGTGACGCAGGTATATAATTTCTGTCTACCGCAAAATTAAATGACTTGGTGAGCAAACCCTTAATTGAAGTAACTGTATTCACTGAAAATCCATCATTGTATAAATCTGTAATAAATGCCTGAAGATTATTCTTATTTATAGATTTTATTCTGTATGCTCCCAACTCTGGTTTAATATATAATTTAATTTTTTCTCGTATCCTTTAATCGTCTGTTCTTTACACGTATTCTTACAATCATATTCTATCCAGAAATCAAGAAAATCTGAATAAGAAATATTATTGTCAACAACTACCTCACCAACATTCTCATATTCATACAATGCCTGCCGTCCTGCAGCTCTTGCTTCACGTTTTGTGGCAAATCCGGATTTTGTTCTCCTTCTTCTTTTGCCCCCTTCATGTGCCAATTCAAAACAATACTCATACACTTTCTTACCATTTTTCAAATATCTTTCTCTTACAATTACTTCGCTCATTTACTTCTCCTTTCGCACAAGAGATATTAGAAATTTTAATAAATAAAAATACAAAAGGCTATTACCTGCGAGGCATAAAATATAACCGGAATTAGTATTCCAAGTCGCCAATATTTCACTTTCCAAGTCGCCAATAATTAAATATGGCGACTTGAGGGCAGCGTGCAGCTATTTTTACACCAAATCCAGAAAATGAGCTAAAAAAAAAGACTCATACCAAAAATGATATGAGTCTCCAAAAAGCCTATAAAATCAAGCTTTCTATTTAGAATTTGCCCTCATCGGCTGCCTGCTGAACAGAAACGGCAACTGCTACTGTAGCACCAACCATTGGGTTATTACCCATTCCGATAAGTCCCATCATCTCAACGTGAGCCGGAACTGATGAAGATCCTGCGAACTGTGCATCTGAATGCATACGTCCCATTGTATCTGTCATACCGTATGAAGCTGGTCCTGCTGCCATGTTGTCTGGGTGAAGTGTACGTCCTGTACCACCGCCTGATGCTACTGAGAAGTACTTCTTGCCCTGCTCGATACACTCTTTCTTGTATGTACCTGCAACCGGATGCTGGAAACGTGTTGGGTTTGTAGAGTTTCCTGTGATAGAAACACCAACGTTCTCGTGATGCATGATTGCAACACCTTCCTGAACATCGTCTGCACCGTAACACTTAACTGTTGCACGGAGTCCATCTGAGTATGCATGCTCAGATACGATGTTGAGCTTAGCTGCCTTGTAGTCATACTGTGTCTCTACGAATGTGAATCCGTTGATACGTGAGATGATCTGTGCAGCGTCTTTTCCAAGTCCGTTAAGGATAACACGCAGTGGTTTCTGACGAACCTTGTTTGCCTTCTCAGCGATTCCGATAGCACCCTCAGCGGCTGCGAATGACTCGTGACCAGCTAAGAAACAGAAGCACTCTGTCTCCTCCTCGAGGAGCATCTTTCCAAGGTTACCATGTCCTAAACCTACCTTACGGTGATCAGCAACTGATCCAGGGATACAGAATGCCTGAAGTCCCTCTCCGATTGCTGCTGCAGCGTCTGCTGCTCTTCTACATCCTTTTTTGATTGCGATTGCTGCACCAACTGTGTATGCCCAGCAAGCGTTCTCGAAACAGATTGGCTGGATTTTCTTTACCTGATCGTAAACATCAAGTCCAGCGTCCTTTGTAATCTTTTCAGCTTCTTCGATTGAGCTGATACCATAGCTGTTAAGTACAGCATTGATCTGGTCTATTCTTCTTTCATATGATTCAAATAATGCCATTGTCGTTCTCCTTTCCTCTTATTCCTGTCTTGGATCGATGATCTTAACAGCACCCTGCTCTGGAGTTACACGACCGTATGATCCTGAAGCTTTCTCCCAAGCTGTGTTAGCGTCATCACCCTTTTTGATAAAATCTGTCATTTTTCCAAGAGAAACGAACTGGTATCCAATTACTTCATCGTTCTTGTCAAGAGCGATTCCTGTTACATAGCCCTCAGCCATCTCAAGGTAACGAACTCCCTTTGCCTTTGTTGCGTACATTGTACCAACCTGTGAGCGAAGTCCCTTTCCTAAATCCTCAAGTCCTGCTCCAACAGCAAGTCCATCATCAGAGAATGCAGACTGTGTACGACCGTAAACGATCTGTAAGAATAACTCTCTCATAGCTGTATTGATGGCATCACAAACTAAGTCTGTGTTTAATGCCTCAAGAATTGTCTTACCCTGTAAGATTTCTGCTGCCATAGCTGCAGAGTGTGTCATTCCTGAGCATCCGATAGTCTCAACTAATGCCTCTTCAATTACTCCATTCTTTACATTGAGTGAGAGCTTGCAGGCACCCTGCTGTGGTGCACACCAGCCTACACCGTGTGTAAATCCTGAAATGTCCTCAATTTTCTTAGAATGAACCCATTTTCCTTCTTCTGGGATAGGAGCTGGCTCATGTTTTGCGCCCTTAGCTACAGGACACATGTTTTCAACTTCCTTAGTGTAAATCATCTTAAGACTCCTTTCGTTATGGTTTTAACATACCCGATTTATTCTCTCATATTTTTTGTAATAAGTCTAGAGTATCATCGACAAAAAACAACAAAAATACAATATTTTTTCAAACAACATTACTATTTTTTAAGAACTACGTTGTCCTTGTCCTTGAAAATGTGGTTTGCAGGGATGACTCCGCGTACTCTTGAAAGCGGATAAATGTTTGAATTTCTTCCTATTACTGTTCCCGGATTGAGCACTGAGTTGCAGCCCACCTCCACATGGTCACCGAGCATAGCGCCGAATTTCTTGCGGCCGGTTTCAATCTCCTCTTTTGTATCGTAAACATCCTTTACGACTACAAGAGTCTTGTCGCTCTTTACATTTGATGTGATAGAGCCTGCGCCCATATGTGATTTGTAGCCCAGGATTGAATCTCCTACATAGTTGTAGTGTGGCACCTGTACTGAATTAAAGATGATTACATTTTTGAGCTCTGTGGAGTTTCCTACTACTGAGCCCTTGCCTACGATTGCACTGCCACGGATAAAAGCACACTGTCTGATTTCTGCGTCCTCGCAGATGATGAGCGGACCGTGCAGATATGCGCTGTCAAATACTGTTGCGCTCTTTGCCACCCAGATATCCTCTCCTCTTTTCTCATAGATTTCAGGGTCGAGTGTTGGTCCTATCTCCTTGATGAAATCACTTATTCCGGCAAGTGCCTCCCATGGATAAGTGAACTGCGATAAATACTCCTTTGCAATTGTTTCATCCAGATTATAGAGGTTTGTTATTTTTGCGTTTTCCATTTTTCTATGTCCTTTCTTTTAATTATGTGAAAATTATTGACTACTGTTTTAACTGTCATTTTAATATTTAAACTTAAATATAAGTATTAAACATAAATATAAAAATTCATATTAATTATAGATTTAATAATTAATTATAAGCAGAGCTACTCACCGAACAGCTCATGCGCCGCCGCAAGTGCCGCCTCCGACACATCATCTGCCTGTGCGCCCTCTGCTGCCATATCAAGACCAGCCAGAAATTCCTCTGGGATTCCCATCTCATCCATGGTTGTATTATTCATGGTTGTCTCATCCGGCGCATCATCTGCCTTGCTCTGCACTTCTTCATCACCCGGGTTATCGAAATCAAATGATATCTGGTCATTCTCAAACTTAAGGCATGTATCGAATACATTTCCCGCCTTGGAGGTGAAGCCTGTGACCTTCTTTTTGGTCTTTCCTGTGGTAAACAGCTCCGTGAGGATTTCCTCTGAAAGCTCCACCCTTGCCACAGTATGCCAAACATTGAAGCCGCACTCACACTCATATTTCCACTGTGTCTTTTTGAGAGGTCTGCCACACTTTGGACAGAGTACATTGGTCTCGATTGGCTTTGGCTTTTCAGGGAAATCAAAGGCTATATCTCCGTCTTCTGTGAGCTTTAGCGGTGCGTCAAACTTCATGCCTGTCTTTGAAACAAATCCTGATATAACTTCTGTCTTTTTCTTTGTCAGAAGCTCCTTAAGGACTGATTCCTTTATCTTGACGCTTGCAACCTTGCCCACCATAAAGCGGCAGCTCTCAGGATCATCTCGCCTGTTGTTCTCGCATACAAAGCCAAACGGTGCCACCTGGATTTTGCCTCCGCACTTCGGACATACCACATCCTTCACTGTCTTTGGCTCTACATGGTCAAAATCAAACTGGACAGAGAGCTTTTTGTTTTCATCCTCCTTAAGCACCAGACACGCATCAAAGCGTTTTCCGCTTTTAGATTTAAAGCCCCGTATAGTCTCAGTCTTTTTATCATTGAGAAGCTGCTTTAGGTTTGCGGCCGTGATTGTCTTTCCCGCAATCTGTCCCACCGAAAAGCGGCAGCTTCCCGGCTCATCACCCTTGTAGTTCACACATCCATAGCCAAACGATGTCTTTTTTATCTGACCACCACAAAGCGGACAGACGACATCCTTTATGATTTCATCCTCCACATTGTCAAAGTCAAATGCTACGACTGTGTGCATTTTCTCACTGCCCTCTGTAACAGGCTCTTTCTTTAAGACGAGACATGCGTTGAAGCGCTTTCCCGATTTTGATTTAAAGCCCTTTATCGTCTCAGTTCTGCCGTTTGCCATGAGCTCTAAAAACTGTACCTGTGACAGCTGCTTGCCTGCTATCCTTCCAACGAAGAAATGGCAGCCCTCCTCTGTCTGTCTGTTATAATTTGCACATCGGTAGCCGTATGGTGACACATATATATCGCCTCCACAGTCCGGACATACAATACCTTCGACCTTTTGCGGCTTTACATTTTCAAAATCAAAGGTGGCTGATACCTTGTTCGTCTGTTCATCCTTGTTGAGCTTTAAGCATGCATCAAAGCGTTTGCCGCTCTTCGACTTAAAACCACGGATTGTGTCGGTGATTCCTTCTTCAATCAGCTTTTTGACCTGTTCCTCCGGAATATCAAGTCCTGCCACCTGTCCGATATTAAAATTACATCCTGATTTATCATTTTTATAATTAGCACAGCCATAGCCAAACGGTGTGGTCACTATCTCACCGCCGCAAACCGGACACTTGACCCCTATCTTTCGTCTGGCCGCCACACCTCTTGCATTTTTGCCTGCAAAGCTGCTGATGCGGTCTGCAATCTCAGGGCGCAGATTCTGCTCAATCATCTTTTCTGTCTCTTTGCGGATAAAGCTCTCAAGCTTTCCCCTGTATTCCCAGAAATCCACAGTGCCCCTTGTAATTCCGTCCAGTCCCTTTTCCCAGTTGGCTGTCATCTTTGGATTAAGAAGTGCCGGAACTGTCATGTATACGACCTCAAACACCATCTCGCCAAGGCTTTCGGGTGTGAGTATCTGTGTCTTTTTGTTCAGATTCAGATATCCTATACGGACAAGCTTCTGGATTATCTCCGCTCTCGTTGCTGAGGTGCCTATTCCTGAGCCCTTTATCTGCTCACGAAGCTCCTCGTCCTCGATAAGCTGTCCTGCATTTTCCATGGCAAGCACCATGGAGCCTGATGTATAGCGCTTTGGCGGAGATGTCTTACCAAACTTGATATTATAGCCTTGGCATGCTATCTCATCACCCGCCTTTAGCTTATCGGCAAGCTCAAGCATTACCTTGGGATTTACGACTATCTCATCATTGCTGCCGTTTGCTGTGCTGTTTTCATCTGTACTATCTGCAGTTTCACTGTTTTTACCAAGTATTCGTGCGTTTGATTCCTCAAACGACTTCTTTTTCGGCGGATTCGCCACCTGTAAATAGCCCTCGCTCTTTAGTACCTTTGATGATGCAAAAAAACTTTCCTTATCCACATCTACAACAAGCTTCACATTCTCATACTCTGCCGGTGGATAAAAAATACTAAGGAAACGCCTGACAATCAGCTCAAATACTGCTCTTTGAAGCGATGTAAGCCCCGAAAGCTCTGTAAGCTGACCTGTCGGAATAATAGCATAGTGGTCTGTTACCTTGCTGTCATCCGTGTACTGCGTATCAGCTATGTTGGCATATAGCCTCTTTTGCATAATATGCTCCACAAAGTCTGCTGTCGGTTCAAAACCTTTAAGCCTGCTTATATTTTTTCCAATCTCCTTTGCCACAGCGCTGGAGAGCACCCTGGCATCTGTTCTAGGATAGGTGGTGAGCTTTTTTTCATACAGATCCTGAGCCACCTGTAATGTCTCATCAGGGCTGATTTTAAACTTCTTAGAGCACTCTGCCTGCAGCTCCGCCAGGTTGAAAAGAAGCGGCGCTCTTTTTTTAGTAATATTCTTAACTATAGATTTAACTTTTGCCTGTTTGCCGTTTAGTTCTTCAATTAAAGCGAGTGCATCTTTTTCCTCTTTGAAGCCGTTTTCCTTGTATAAAAGCGGTGATTCAAAGTACCTTGAGCCGTCTACAGCCTTCCACTCTGCCTCTATCCCGGCATCCGTAAAGCTGCCGATTACCCTGTAAAACGGAGTCTCCTTAAAGTTTCTGATTTCACGCTCACGGATTACTACCATTCCAAGCACACAGGTCATCACTCGTCCGACCGCGATTGCCGTGTACGAGCGTGTACCTGCTGCATCGTTTAGCAGATTGCCGTATTTGACCGACATGACACGCGAAAAGTTGATGCCCATCGCATAGTCCTCGATGGTACGCATGATGCCGCTCTTTCCGAGGTTTGCATACGCACTCATCGGCTTTGCCTCTTTTATGCCTCTTAGGATTTCCTCCTCTGTCTGCGAATCTATCCAGACTCGAAGCTCCTCCATGCCTTCCCTGACACCACCAAAGTTTCTGATATTCTCCTCGATGGTCTGTCCTTCTTTTCCGGCATCACCTGCCCAGTAAACTCTGTCAATGTCCTCTCTCTGCAAAAGAGCGTGCACAATATTGTACTGCTTGCGCACGCTGTCTATCACATCATATTTGTATTCCTTTGGCAGAAACGGCAGATCCTCAAGACGCCATTTCTTATATTTCATGTCGTAGGACTCAGGGTAGACCAACCCGACCAGATGTCCTACGCACCATGAAATCACATATTCTCCATTTTCTATATAACCGTCATTGCGTCCGCTCACCCGCAGCACCTTCGCAAATTCCTGTGCCACGGATGGCTTCTCTGTTATTATCAGTGATTTTCCCATAAGCTCCTCTATAATTCATTCATGTTGATGAGCTTGAATCTAGGGTCTCTGACCACATAGCTTTGCAGTGCAGGCTCAAAATCCGTTGCCGAAAACAGATAATAGTCATCAGATGTAAGCCTGGCCTGATCCATAGCCATAGCCATATTCTCGCACATATCCATGGTCATCATTGGCTTGTCCCAGTTGCAGAAGCCGATGATGCTCCTTCTATCCTCGCTCTGAGCCACGATGTCTATGCGGCCTGTCTTTCCAATCCATGTACCCACACGCTTTATGGTAAACGGAAGCTGTCCCATCTGATTTAATATAAGCAGATACTCTGTGCAGACCTCCCTGAAATATCTCTCAAGATACGCATCAAGCTCTTTTTCTATATATGTATCATAAAACTCTTCCGGTGAAAGCAGATACAGATTAGACATATTCGGATAGACAAACTTAAACCAGAAATTAACAAATGTGTCTTTTATCTGATATACGCCCTTCTTGGCATTTTCCCATCCGCCGGTCTCAAATGAAACTACTTTTTCCACGATATTGAAGGTGGCAAGATTTTTTAAATATACGCTGATTTTGGCACGCGAAAATCCTGTCGCATGGAAAATATCATTGAGCTTGTTCTCACCTCTTGCGATTGCTGCAAGTATTGTGCTATATGCTGAAAGCTCTCGAAGCTCTGCCGATATAACAGCATCCGCCTCACCATACAGAGCTCCCGATGGTGTCAATACGAGCCTGCATATATTGTCCTTAAAGGATTTAGCTGCATCCCACTTATCCAAGTATGCAGGAACTCCCCCGATTGCTCCGTAAATTCTCACGATTTCCGCGACCGGAAGACTTTCAAAATGTCTTACAACCTCAAGGAAATTGAGCGATTCAAGCTTCATTTCGGCTCCCTTAAACTGCTCTGCTGCCTCCTGTGTGGCCCAGACTGTAGATGATGTGGCAAGTATTATAAGTACAGGTCCCGGATACAGCTTGTGCTTTTTAAGCTTTGCAACTGCTTCCATAAATGATGCATCCCTCTTTGCCACAAACTGTGCCTCATCGATTATCACGACAAGCTTGGAAGGGCCTCCTGATTTGATTCTCGCGAAGTACTCCTCATATGTCTGTCTGCTCAGGCTCACCTTGTACTGACGGCTTATCTCCTCCCCCATCATCTCAAGCTGATGCTCTGGCGATGCCTGTCTGCATCTGTAGTAAAAGAATTTCTTTCCGTCACAAAATTCCTTTATGAGCTCCTCCTTTTGACAGCCTCTCCTTCCGTAGAGCACTACGAGCTGGTTGCCCGACTCTTTATAGAGCTGCTCAAGTTTCTCCAAATCTGTGTGTTTTGCTTTCATAATATTCCTCCAAAATAATCAACTGAAAATATTATATCACAATTTAACACATATACAAATAGATTTTAATTATAATTTCCGAGCTCCTATTGTAGCTTTCACTTTATTTCTGACAAACATATAGCAGATAGCCTGCATGATGATTGTCGCTATCCATGAACCGGGATATGATATAAACAGGAAAAACAACGACCTGTGGCTTGGAAACAGACCATATATCCAGATGATTCTGACTCCGACCGTTCCTATTATAGAAAGTATCATAGGTACTGTTGAGTATCCCATTCCTCTTAGTGCTCCCGGAAAAAGGTCCATGATTCCACAGAGGAAATATGGGATTGTTGTAATCGAAATAATCTCAAGTCCTGATTTAATTACATTGCTATTACTTGTATATATGCTAAGTATCTGTGTTCCAAATATGTATGAGGCACTTCCCATCACAAGTGCTACCGCTGTCGTGAGAAACAGACAGTCTATCAGTACCCTGTCCATTCGCTTTTGTTTTCCTACCGCATAGTTTTGGCTCGTGAAGCTCATGCAGGCCTGTGTGATTGAGTTGACAGATACATACAAAAAGCCAAGTATATTGTTTGCCGCCGTATATCCAGCCATGGCTATTGAGCCAAATGAATTGACTGATGACTGAAGCATGGCATTTGAGATATTTATGACTGTGCTCTGTATGCCGGCCGGGATTCCCACCTGAAATATCTGAACCATATATTTCTTATCAATCGCAAGCTTATTAAAGCAGAGCTTATAGCTGGTATCTGCTTTGCTCAGACAGTATAATACAAGTACGCAGGAAACAAACTGCGAAACAATTGTACCGATTGCAACACCCGCAACACCCAGTTTGCACACTATTACAAAAAACAGATTGAGCAGTGCATTTATACAGCCTGAAATAATCAAAAAGATAAGCGGTCTCTTTGTATCGCCGACAGCACGCAAAATTGCCGCGCCATAGTTATAAAGCATAAAAAACGGCATACCGCAAAAATAAATCCTCATATAAATAGTAGAAAGACCTATGACATCATCAGGTGTACCCATGATTTCCAGCGCACCACTTGCAAAAATAACACCGACCACGCCCATCACAATACCGCTTATGAGCGCAATCATAATAGCGGTGTGCACCGTCTTAGACATCTCCTCATCCTTGCCTGCCGCATAAAATCGGGCAGCGAGCACATTCGCACCAAGCGATATACCAATAAACAGATTGACAAACACATTGATAAGTGCCGTAGTCGAGCCAACAGCCGCAAGTGATTTGCTGCCACTAAACTGTCCCACGACAATAATATCCACCGCATTGAATGCCAACTGTAAAATACCCGAAATCATAAGTGGCAACGCAAATGAAATAAGCTTATCCATTATTGAACCGTTCACCATATCAATTTCATACTTATTATTCTTCACTTATATCTACCTCTTAAATATATTCTCCTCAACCAATTTATTCTACCACGATAAAATATAAATTCAAGCGTAACTACTTAAAACAACTGAGAATAAAAAATCCCAAAAAAGAGAGCCTCTTTTAAGAGGCTCGACTTTTTGCATAATAATTAATTCACAGAGTGAGGATTTTCCGTTCAATCCACTGCCTTCACCGGAGAGTACACAGTATGTTCCGAAGAAAAAATATGAACTGCCACGGGTTTCCAATAGTTCAAATGACCACATAGACCTGCAAGCTGCCATAGCCTATCCATAAAAAATCCCGTGGCTGACTTCATATTTTATCTGAGGAATACTACTGTGTGCTACACCGGTGCCCACAGCCCAAAAACGGAAAATCCGCCCTCATTAATAAATTTTCCAATGAATTGCTAAATCTACTTCTTTGTGATGTAACCCTGTGCCTTAAGAAGCTCTGCACAAAGCACTGCTCCACCTGCTGCACCACGTACTGTGTTGTGTGAGAGTCCGACGAACTTCCAGTCATAGACTGTATCCTCTCTGAGACGTCCGACATTGATTCCCATACCATGCTCATAATCCACATCAAGTGCAACCTGAGGACGATTATCCTCTTCACAGTATCTGATGAACTGCTTTGGTGCGCTTGGAAGCCCAAGCTCCTGTGGTACTCCGCTGAACTTCTCGAGTGCCTCGATGAGCTGCTCCTTTGTAGGGTTCTTTTTAAACTTGACAAATACAGCTGCTGTATGTCCGTTTAATACAGGAACACGGATACACTGGCATGTGATAACCGGTGACTCTGCAGGAACAATCTGTTTCTTCTCATCATCCACATATCCCCAGAGACGAAGTGGCTCTTTCTCAGATTTCTCTTCCTCTCCACCGATGAATGGAATGATGTTTCCAACCATCTCAGGCCAGTCCTTGAATGTCTTTCCGGCACCTGAAATTGCCTGATATGTTGTGGCAACAACCTCATATGGCTCAAACTCTTTCCATGCTGTAAGAACCGGAGCATATGACTGGATTGAGCAGTTTGGCTTTACTGCTACGAAGCCTCTCTTTGTACCGAGACGCTCCTTCTGATATTTGATAACCTCCATGTGCTGTGGGTTGATTTCAGGTACAACCATTGGCACATCAGGTGTCCATCTGTGGGCACTGTTGTTTGAAACTACAGGAGTCTCTGTCTTTGCGTAGTCCTCCTCGATTTTCTTGATCTCGTCCTTTGACATATCAACGGCTGAGAATACGAAGTCAACCTGTGAAGCAACCTCTTCTACCTCATTGACATTCTTTACGATGATTTTCTTAACTGCCTCAGGCATTGGTGTGTCCATTTTCCATCTATCACCAACGGCGTCCTCGTATGTCTTGCCTGCACTTCTTGGGCTGGCTGCAATTGTTGTTACCTCAAACCATGGATGGTTCTCTAAAAGAGAAATAAATCTCTGTCCTACCATTCCTGTTCCACCGAGGATACCTACTTTAAGCTTTTCACTCATTACTCTAATCTCCCTATCTTCTAGATTTTCTTCGACCATGTCATACGTTGACATTAAAATAATATCAAATAACTATGTCAGACGATTATTTTTTAAATATCTTTTGTCCGCCCGTCGCGTACAACTGTCTTTATAGGAAATATATTACTTGAAACTCTAATGAAAAACAAGGAAAAAACTATATTAAATTAATAATTTTTCTCCCTGTTTTTTATAAAATATGCACAAAAACTACACTTCATCCTGCCAATTTGACTTCATATACTCGTCGTAAACGGCAATTACCTTGTCCATTGATGTCTTTGATGGTGCTCCAACTGTACACCTTGTGCTGACACAGGTCTCCATTGAAATGGCATCAAATACATCCTCCTCAAATACCGGAGAGATAGCCTTGAGCTCGTCGATGCTCATATCGTCGATTGCAATGCCCTTGTCGATGCAGTAAAGCACTATTCTTCCTACAATACCATGTGCATCCCTGAATGGTACACCCTTTTTAACGAGATAATCAGCTGCATCTGTGGCATTTGTAAAGCCATTGTTTGCGCTCTTTCTCATCACATCCTTGTTAAACTTCATTGTATCAATCATTCCTGTAAAAAGTGCGATACATCCCTTTGCAGTGTCGAATGCATCAAATGCCAGCTCCTTATCCTCCTGCATATCCTTGTTGTACGCAAGCGGAATACCCTTCATGGTGGTGAGAAGCGACATGAGCGCACCGTATACACGGCCTGTCTTTCCTCTGACAAGCTCTGCTATATCAGGATTTTTCTTCTGTGGCATGATTGAGCTTCCTGTGCTGTACGCATCGTCAATCTCAACAAACTGGTACTCATTTGAATTCCATATGATAATTTCCTCAGAAAAACGTGACAGATGCATCATGATAGTTGAAAGAGCCGATAAAAACTCAATCAGATAATCTCTGTCTGACACACCATCCATACTGTTAAGTGTCGGTCCGTAAAAATCCAGAAGCTGTGCTGTATAGTCCCTATCAAGCGGATATGTAGTGCCTGCGAGTGCTCCTGAGCCAAGCGGACAATAGTTCATTCTCTTATATATATCGCACAGTCTTGATCTGTCTCTCTTAAACATCTCAAAATATGCGCCCATATGGTGAGCCAGAGTGATTGGCTGGGCCTTCTGCAGATGTGTAAAGCCCGGCATGATAGTCTGTGTGTTTTCCTTCATAATCTTAAGGATAACAGCTAAAAGCTCCTTAAGCTCATCATCAGTCTCCTTCACTGTCTTTCTGGTGAAAAGACGCATGTCAAGAGCTACCTGGTCGTTTCTGCTTCGGCCTGTGTGAAGCTTCTTTCCTGTGTCACCAAGCCTGTCTATGAGTGTAGCCTCAACGAAGCTGTGGATATCCTCATACTTTGAGCTGATTTCAAGCTCCCCCGACTCTACCTCCTTAAGTATCTGCTTTAGGCAAGCCACTATATCATTGCTCTCTGCCTGTGAGATGATGCCCTGCTTTCCAAGCATCGTGACATGGGCGATGCTGCCCTCTATATCCTCTTTATAAAACTTCTGATCAAATGAAATGGACGCATTGAAATTGTAAACGAGCTGATCTGTCTCCTTTGTGAAACGTCCTCCCCATAACTGTGCCATGAGATTCCTCCTTGATTATTAAATGATGATTTATTTTCCCGGTATCATAAAACATTGAACAAAACCAAAATGTGATACCGCCGTCTGCCCTACACAGCCGCTTTACTGTGCTAAATTATATAATAATTTTTGCTGACACGCAACCACAATTTCACCCACGCGCTGCTATCTCCCTGTCACGCTGCTCCTTGGAAAATACACAGCCGCAGTAGTACTGCCTGTACATATCATACTGCTTTGATATCTCCGTTGACTTTTTATAGCCCTCTTTCTTCTTAAAATCAGAGAAAAGATATCGCACTCCATATTGGCTCTCTAAGTCTTTTCCTATCTCATTGAGCTTTTCGGCATTCTTCAACGGACTGATGGAAAGTGTCGTAGTAAAAAAATCAAAGCCATGCTCCCTTGCATACTGTGCACTCTCCTCAAGACGCAGCCTGTAACACTTAAAGCACCTCTCCCCGCCCTCAGGCACAGCCTCCATGCCGCGTGCCATATCGTAAAAGCGCTTGGTGTCGTACACACCCTCCACAAAGTGAACCGGATTTTTCACCGGAAACTCATCTATAAAACGCTTCTGCTCCTGTGCTCTCATGTGATATTCCTTAGGCGGGTAAATGTTTGGATTGTAATAAAATACCGTCACCTTAAAATACTCCGAGAGCGTCTGTATGCAGTATGTGCTGCACGGCCCACAGCAGCTATGAAGCAAAAGACGTGGAGTGCAGTTATTGTCCACGCAATTTTCTTTTATTAAATCTTCCATTAATTTTTGATAGTTAATTTTATTTGCCATATTATATTATTTCTTTCTCAAAATTCAAATTTTTTTGACATATCCCCAAATATTATTTCAGATAACTATTCTGCATATTTACTATTCTGATTAATTACTATTTCTGATATGAGCTGCATAATACGAACAAGGGCCGGAAGTCTCCTCCCGGCCCGGCTCATACTAATCCTCTTCTTCATATCCGAACATTAGTCTAAAAATCTTTTTTCCTGTTTCTGTCTTGAATATGCGCTTATATGCCTTGTCGATTGCACGATTTCCCGCATCATCCTCATACAGATTTACGAGGAAATCAGCCTCAACGAGTATCTGATAATCAAGACCATCTATATTGTCATATGTGTGATGGTGACCTATGAGAAAACAAATTCTTTCAACTATGTAATTCTCAAAGCCAAGCTGTGAGAGCATCTTCTGGGCGATTATCGGTCCCTCCTGCTCCTGAAGCTTTCCATCGCACCTGCCATACTTCTCCTCCGCCACACGTATGCCGATATCGTGTGTGTAAGCCGCTGCCTCAAGTATAAAAAGCGAGGCATCATCAAGCTCCTCTCCTATACCGATAAGCCTTGCATAGCTGTGCACCTTGGTGAAATGCTGGATTCTCTTTGGATCGCCATCATAGTAGGCAATCATATCCATAAACAAATCGTCTAACTGTTGTTTACTATAACTGTCACTATCCATTTAATATATTTTTCTCCTGATAATATGTTAATTAGTCTCATTGCCGGCTTTTGCACCGACAATGATAACATACTACAAAGCGATCATTTTTTCAATATTTTTACACAAATATTTCTTATTTTTTGAAATCACTATGTTGTTTGTCACACTGTTATGTGAGAACAGTAACATCACTACTTTGCATCACGGAAAAATCCCCTGAATGCGAATTCAGACAAAGGCTTCTTGTAAAGCAGCTCTCCTATCAATATCTCAAGCGCTCCACCTGCAAAAATAGCAATATAACCAAACAAAGCAATCACCGGCAGACCAAGCGCTGCAATAGTATCGGCAAATCCCATAAATGCCGAATTATCAAGTGCCATAAATGCCGCCATGAACATAACCATAAATAGTATAAAGCCCAGTACAAAGTACTTATAGCATATGCTGGTGTACAGATAAGTTATAAGAAGAATAACATCAAGCATAAAAAGCGTATAGATAATCTGCGTCTTATCTGCCACTCCCATCTGTATCAGAACAACTCTTTCCACCACAAAAATTGTAAATATAATCAGGTTTATCACTGTGCTGGCAAGCACCGGAATGTATATCTGCAGCTTTTTTTTCAGCGATGTGGACTGGATAAGCTCAGATACATCCATAGACATAATAAGCTGAAACGTGAACATACCACTCATCATAAAGTATACACCGCCTATGATTGAGGTTCCTTTGCTGAATATCTCTGATGCTATTCCGAATATTGCAAAGAATACAAGCATAATCACATTCAGTTTCAGTTTATAACCATATTTCAATAATTTAAATCCTAATTTAATATCTTTAAGCATAATATTCTCCTTTTCAAATATACTTTCAATTTAAAATACCTCTACTCATCAACATATGATCTGCGGATACGCACCACCATATGATAATATGTCGCTGCAATCACACAAACGAGCGTTGCCGCAAGTAAAGGTGCAATAAACTTCAGTGTACCGCCATAAATCAAAACAGCTATACTACCGACAATTGCCGGGCAGACAAATATAAGCGCCAGCAGATAAATATACATTCCCATATCCATGTATCTGAATATATTTAATGAGCCAACCGAAACAATTGAAGATACCATGATGACATCAAACACCGACCAGATATTAATTCCGAATTCAATAAACGGCATTGTGGCGATGAGTACCGTAATCCCGATACGAATCGGTCTGACAAGTATATCAACAAGAACTGCATTTTCAAAATGCTTTACCCCATCAAAACCTGTCTTTAAAAAATGCATGCCAAATGCATTCTTCTTGCACATACAGCCGAAACAGAAATAATCCTGCACCATCTCGCACATCATATAAAAATCATAAATAATTACTACAACTCCTATCCATACCCAAACCTCTTTTGAACAGGCAATCAGCATTGATGTCAGAATTGCCAACAGCGGAATCAGTATATTTGTTATCAGACGATACTTGAAATTAGTCATAACACGGTAATCCCTGATGTATGTTAAAACCACATGTTTTTGTGAAACCTTTTTTTCATTCATACTTCCTGACTTATTTTCCATAACACCTCACCTCGCACTAGCGCATCACAATTTTTGTATTATTTTTCATGACCGCAACGCTTATCTGGTAAAGTGTCGGAATCTCCTTTGTCACATTAAGTCCTGCGAGCTTATCTATATTTTCCGCCAAGCATATGCCCTCAAAGCCGTACGGATTTTTGGTCATAGAATAAAGTACCTTACCGGCAGCCTCTGTATCTGCTGCATCGCCTTTAATCAGGATATATTTTTCCTTCAAATCCTCTACAAAGCCCTGCTCCACAATCTGTCCGTTTTCCATAATAATGGCATAATCGGTGATATTTTCCATATCAGAGATATTGTGCGTAGAGAAAAATACGCTGTGCTGTCCGTTGCCCTCATGGATATACTCACCAATCATCTGGCACAGCTTATCTCTCATCAGCGGATCAAGCGGCGATGCCGGCTCATCCAGTAAAAGAAGGTCTGTCTTTCGCGCCATGACCCCTGCCAGCATGAGCTTCATCTTCATACCATCCGAAAATGAGCTGTTGGCTTTCTTCATATCAATGCTGCCATGTGAAAATATTGCAAGCTCCTCACAATATCTGTGAAAATCTTCTGCGGAAAAATCATCAAACATCAGCTTGCTGATTTCCTCGATATCCTTAACCGTCCACTGTGGCAGATAGTATTTGCCCGGTCCTGTGTAGCCTATGCGGTTTTTAATATCTCCCGAGTTTTCCTTCTGTTTGTCAGAATACTGTCCAAAGTATGTGATTTCACCTTTATAGTCAAGCCTGATTCCTGCTAATATATTTAAAAGTGTTGTCTTTCCTGCTCCGTTTTCTCCGATTAAGGCTGTGGCAAAGCCCTGCGGTATTGCGAAATTCTCCACATCCAGTGTGAAGTTTTTAAGCTTCTTTGTGATTTTTGCTGCCTCAATTGCATTCTTTGTTGTCATTTCCATTCCTCCTGACTCGTTTTCATATCATTATTTAAATATGAACTAATTCTTACTTAAATTTTTCATTGTTTATAGCTATCCATAATCATTATATTAAATAAATCTTGATATAATTTGTGCTACAAACTCCATTAATAGCTGACCTAATGCTGTCATCACTAAATTTATCATACTCATAACCAATCTACTCCTGTCATTCTACATCAAGTAACGCCTCAAGCATTCCCTTAAGCTCGTCGTTCGAGATTCCGGCCACCTCAGCCGCGGCTATCGCGTCTGTCAGCGACTCCTCCACCTTGCGCAAATGCTGCTCCTTTATCATCTCACTGTCCTGTGCATTGACATAAAAGCCCTTGCCCTGTGCCGCTGTGATGAGTCCCTCATCTGCAAGCTGTTCATAAGCCTTCATCGTGGTTATCACACTGATTTTCAGGTCCTTTGCCAGCCCTCTTATCGACGGAAGGAACTCCCCCTGCTCATACCTGCCGGCCAAAATATCTGTCTTGAAGCTGTCCGCTATCTGCTGATAGATGGGCACTCCTGAATTTTGCATCAGCTTCATATGCTACCTCCGTACTGTATTTATTAACTGTTTATGTGTTATATATACACTATATACATTATAATGTCAATACCTTTATTTAATTATCCCCTAAAATTTTGATTTGACATACACTCTTATATCTGATAATATAATATAGCTTGCCGATATGGCTCAGTAGGTAGAGCGACGCACTCGTAATGCGTAGGCCACCGGTTCGATCCCGGTTATCGGCTTCATACATAAAAAACACCTCATTCAAAACTGAATGAGGTGTTTTTTTATTACAAAAATCCCCTTGACATTTATAAAAAATATATTAAAATTATCTCGTTGGTTTATTTTTAGTAAACAAAAAATCTATTATTAAACCTACAGTAAATATAACATAAAATGTATTAGAAAAGGAAGTAAACATGGATATCGGACATCGTATGAAGGAGCTTCGTATCCAGTACGGACTTACCCAGCAGGAGCTAGCTGACAGGGCTGAGCTGACGAAGGGATTTATCTCCCAGCTCGAGCGAAATCAGAATTCACCGTCAGTCGGCACCCTGCTTGATATCATCCAGTGCCTGGGTATGACACCGGCGGAGTTTTTTACAGATTCGGAGCCTGAGCAGATTGTATACAAGGCAAACGACTATTTCGAGAAAATTGACGAGGAAAAAAACAGCAAGGTGGAATGGATCATTCCAAACGCACAGACCCGCTCCATGGAGCCTGTCAGGCTCACTCTTCATCCGGGTGGCAGTTCTGAAATATATCTGCCTCAGGAGTGTGAGGAGTTTGGATATGTGATAAAGGGCACAGTGAAGCTTTGCTATGGTGGCAAAGTGCACACCGTAAAGGCCGGTGAGTCCTTTTATTTTAAAGCCGGTAAGAAGCATTTTATTGAAAATAAGTCTTCAAAGGATGCTGTGCTCATATGGGTCAGCAATCCTCCAAGCTTCTGACGCTTCCCCTGCAGAAGCTCTTTTATAGGGCTGTAATTACTGCCTGCCGCATTTTTAGTGTGTACAGCAGCAAATTATAAACATACAGTTCCTACCAGTACTATAATTACACGAGAAAGGTTTACACCATGGGAAAGAAATTAATTGATTTTATTGATATCACAAAGTCATACAACGGCAATGTTGTACTCGACGATTTAAATCTATACATCAGGGAGAATGAGTTTCTGACGCTGCTTGGACCATCAGGCTGCGGAAAGACCACCACACTTCGCATTCTCGGTGGCTTTGAGACACCTGACAAGGGAAAAATCATGTTTGATTCAAAGGACATCACAAATATGCCTGCAAACGAGAGAAATCTGAACACTGTTTTCCAGAAATACTCTCTTTTCCCTCATATGACAATAGCTGAAAACATCGCGTTTGGTCTTAAAATAAAGAAAAAAAGCAAGGCTTACATAGATGACAAAATAAAGTATGCATTAAAGCTCGTCAATCTCGACGGCTTTGAAAACCGCTCTGTAGATTCTCTTAGCGGAGGCCAGCAGCAGCGTATCGCTATTGCAAGAGCTATTGTAAACGAGCCTAAGGTACTGCTGTTAGACGAGCCCCTTGGCGCTCTCGACTTAAAGCTGCGCCAGAGCATGCAGTATGAGCTTATCCGCTTCAAAAATGAGCTCGGTATCACCTTCGTCTACGTCACACACGACCAGGAGGAGGCGCTTACCATGTCTGACACCATCGTAGTCATGAATCAGGGCTATATCCAGCAGATTGGCACACCTGAGGACATTTACAATGAGCCTGAAAATGCCTTTGTTGCTGACTTTATCGGACACAGCAATATCATCGACGGTGTTATGATAAAGGATAAGCTTGTCGAGATACTCGGTGTAAAGATGCCTTGTGTTGACGAGGGCTTTGGTGAGAACACGCCTGTCGATATAGTCATCCGCCCGGAGGATGTGGAGCTGGTGCCTGCGGAGGACGGCTACATGCAGGGCGATGTCGTGTCAAATATCTTCAAGGGAGTGCACTATGAGCTTGAGGTAAAGGCAAACGGCTACGACTGGATGGTACACACCACCAAATATGTAGAGGTCGGCAGTCATGTGGGTATCAAGGTGATTCCATTTAATATCCAGGTAATGCACAAGCCTGAGTCCTCAGATGAAAAGGCGGTGGAGATAGATGTCTAAAATAAAGAAACAGCTGCTCGCAGGGCCGTACCTCATATGGATTATCGGATTTATCATACTTCCGCTTTTCATGATTGTGTACTATGCATTTAAAAGCTCTGACGGAGGCTTCACATTTGAATATGTGGCTGCAATAGCACAGCACACCAATATCAAGGCACTGCTTTTATCCCTGCGACTTGGAATCATATGCACCATAATATGCCTGGTGCTGTCCTATCCGCTTGCGATGATTTTAAACGGCTTAAAGATTAAAAACCAAAGCTTTGTGGTATTTGTTTTCATGCTTCCTATGTGGATGAACTTTATGCTTCGAATACTCGCATGGAAGCAGCTTTTGTCCAAAAACGGTGTCATCAACTCGATACTCACCACTCTCGGACTGCCGGGCTTCAACATCATGAATACCTCCGGAGCAGTCGTGCTTGGCATGGTCTATGACTTTCTGCCATTCATGCTGCTGCCTATATACAACTCCATGACCAGAATCAAAAACGACTGGATTGAGGCGGCTCTTGACCTCGGTGCAAACAAAGTCACAATACTTTTCAAGATTATACTGCCACTTACAATTTCCGGTGTCATAAGCGGAATCGTAATGGTTTTCGTGCCATCACTCACATCCTTTGCCATCTCACAGATACTCGGTGGCGGCAAGGTCCTGCTCATCGGAAATATCATAGAACAGGATTTCGTCCATGGTTCGCAGTGGGGCGCAGGAAGCGGTCTCTCACTCGTGCTCATGGTATTCGTGTTAATCAGCATGGCACTCGTCAATCTGTTTGATAAGGAAGGAGACCAGAGCGCATTATGGTAAAAAAAATAGCATCAAGGGTATATATGGGACTTATTTTTTTGTTTCTGTATCTACCTATCCTTGTATTAATAGTACTCTCCTTCAACAACTCCAAATCCAAGGTTAAATGGGGAGGCTTCACGCTCGACTGGTACATAAAGTGCTTTCAGAGTGAGCGGATTATGTCGGCATTTTCTACAACACTGCAGATTACGCTGCTTGCAGCTGTGATTTCTACAATAATAGGAACTCTCGCAGCCATGGGTATAAGCGCCATGAAGAAACGTAACCAGACAATCTATCTGGGCGCTACAAACATCCCGATGCTCAATGCAGATATCGTGACCGGTATCTCAATGATGCTTTTGTTTGTAAAATTCATGAATCTGGGCTTTGTGACAGTGCTTATCGCACACATCACGTTCAATATCCCTTATGTGATACTCAATGTGCTTCCAAAGCTCAAGCAGACCAACAAATACACCTATGAGGCCGCACTTGACCTGGGCGCATCACCTCTATATGCATTTTTCAAGGTCACCTGGCCTGAAATAAGCCCCGGAGTGTTCTCCGGCTTTATGATGGCGGTCACAATGTCACTCGATGACTTCTCCATCACCTACTTTACGAAGGGTGCCGGAGTAAACACACTCTCAACCATGCTCTACACAGAGCTGAAAAAGGGTGTAAAGCCGGAGCTGTATGCTCTGTCAACCATACTTTTCTTCACAGTGCTGTTGCTTTTGGTTGTGGTAAACATCAACTCAAACCAGATACCTGTCAGCGCCTCAAAGAAGCCTGCAAGGGCTAAAAAGCTGCGCATTGTAAAGCGTAGTGTGAGCATCGCAATTGTTGCAGTACTCGTAATCGGCTGCTTTTCGGTATTTACCATAAGCGCCGGAAGCACGAACAATGACAATGCAATAACAGTGCTAAATTACGGTAAATACATCGATGAATCAGTAATCGACAGCTTCGAGCAGGAAACCGGAATCACCATTAAATACGAGGAATACGAGGAACCTGAGGAGATGTACACAAAGTACAAGTCCGGTGCCATCGATTACGATGTCATCTGCACCTCTGACTACATCATCGAGAAGCTCATAAGTGAGGGTGAGGTCAACAGGATAGACTACAGCTCAATGCCAAACTATCAAAATGTAAATCAGGATATAATCGACATGTCCGCATCCTTTGACCCGACACATGAGTATACTGTGCCTTATTTCTACGGCACACTCGGCATACTATACAATAAAAAGCTGGCTGATGCATCAGACCTAAATACCTGGGACTGCCTGTGGAACGGCAAATACAAGGACAACATGATTATGATTAATTCTGTCCGTGATGCCTTTACTCCCGCCCTTCGCACACTTGGCTACTCGATAAACGAGACAGACACAACAAAGCTCGATGAAGCATTTGATATACTGAACAAACAAAGCAGTGATGTGCTCGCCTACTACGTGGATGAAACCTGTGATGAGATGGTTGCTGAAAATGCGGCAATCGCAGTGTGCTACTCCGGTGAGGCAGCTGCCGCCATGGCTGAAAATGACAACCTGGACTATATCGTACCAAAAGAGGGCTCAAATCTCTGGATTGACTCATGGTTTATTCCAAAGACATGCAAGAATAAAGAGGGCGCACAGGAATTTTTGAACTATATCTGCAGTGATGAGCCGGCACAGCTCAACTTTGAATATGTATACTATGCATCACCTATCCAGTCTGTCATCGACAGCCAGGATGAGGAAACGAAGGAAAATGAGGCGATTAATCCGCCTTCCGATATGCTCAAAAACTGTGAAGTATACAGAGCTTTAAATGATGATGACGCAACTCTTTACAACACACTGTGGCAGAGGCTCAAATCAGATTAAAAATGGATTGCGCAGCTGTATTTTGTATGATGTCACAAAAATAAAGCCTAAAAATTGTAAAAAAATACATATTGCAAACTACACTAAACAATGATAGAGTAAAACCCACGAAGCGCCTGCTTCGTGGGTTTTACTTTTCCACGGGATCCGATATTTTTATGCTCCGCAAGGAGATTTATGAAATACACGGAGTTTTTACATACTATAGAAACAGAAATAACCTCAAGACTTGACAATGATTTCAAGCTTACCATCCATCCTGTAAAAAAGAACAACGGGATGATCTACGACGGATTGGTGATTATCAATCCCAAATTCAATATAGCACCGACTATTTATCTCAATCCTTACTACCATTGGTATCTTGATGGTGTATCCATTGATTCTATTCTCGATGCCATTTTATCCACCTACAATGATTTCAAGCCAACTGAAGATTTTGACATCAGCTTCTGTGATGATTTTTCCAAGGTAAAGGAGAAAATAATTTTCCAGCTCATAAGCTACGACAAAAACCAAAAGCAGCTAAAGGACGTGCCCTATATCAAATATCTGGATTTTGCCATCATATTTGAAGTATATGTAGGAGCGCAGCTGCCTGAATTTGGCACCATTACAGTCACAGATTCGCTTCTGTCACGCTGGGGCATAGATACAGAAACACTAATCCGCGCCTCAATGCAAAATACCCCAAGGATACTTCCATGCTCAATAATCAACATGGCAGAGTTTCTTGCCAAAAAATGTCCGGGCTATGCCAATCAGATGCGCGCAGTCTGTGATTTTGACAGCCTGCCTATGTATATCCTTACAAACAGCAGGCAGACAAATGGTGCATCCGCCATACTCTACCCGGGTGTGCTAAGCTCGCTGGCAAAAAAGCTCGGCGGCAATATGCTGCTCATACCAAGCAGTATCCATGAGTTTCTGGTAATGCCGCTGGATAGCGATATAGATGTCTGCAACCTAAGCGAATTCATCTGTGAGGTAAACTCTACAGAGGTACGCGACGAGGAAGTACTCGGCGAGAGGTACTACATATACGATAGTAAAACAGACACTGTCTACTGATAATCATATAACCTGATAATCATATAACCCGATAACACAAAATACCGGATATCATATCATAGATATGTATCCGGCATTTTACTTTCTAAGAACATAGTTGGAAATTCATGAAAATTATTGACCTGTTATTTGCAGAGCAATGTACTAGTTGCCAAGCAGCATGTCGTAAAGCTTCTCATACTCTTTCGCAGATGCCTTCCATGAGAAATCATGCCTCATGGCGCGCTGCATCATCTCCTGCCATCTGTCCTTATGGTTTTCAAACACATCAAGAGCATATTTGATGACATGCAGCATATCATGCGCATTATAATTGGCAAAGGAAAAGCCATCGCCCGTATTCTCGTACTCATTGTACGCTGCTACAGTGTCCTTAAGACCACCTGTCTCCCTGACTATAGGCAGCGTACCATATCGCATAGACATGAGCTGGCTCAAACCGCACGGCTCAAAAAGAGACGGCATGAGAAATGCGTCACAGCCTGCATATATCTCATGTGCATTTTCCTCTGAGTAGCCGATATATACTCCAAGCTTCTGCGGATACCTGCCATGGAAATAATTAAACATTTCCTCGTACTGCTGCTCTCCTGTGCCCTGCACTATAAACTGTACATTCATGGTGGAAAGCATCTCCTCCATCACATATGCCACCAGATCAAAGCCCTTCTGATTTGTCAGACGAGAAACCATTCCAATCAGCATGACATCCTTATCCACAGCCAGACCATACTTTTCCTGCAGCTGACGCTTATTAACAACCTTTCCACTCAAATCCCTTATAGAAAAATGCTTATCCAGATATGTATCCTTCATAGGATTAAAGACATCATAATCTATACCGTTTACAATGCCTCTCAAATGCCTGCGCCGCTCAAGCATCAGGCCATCCAGGCCCTCTCCGCCCTCAGGTGTACAGATTTCATCTGCATATGTCGGACTGACAGTCGTAATCTCATCTGCATATACTATGCCGCCCTTTAAATAATTAGCCTCACCATAGAACTCCAGCTCCCCTGAATTAAAAATGTGCTCCGGAAGTCCTGTAACATCAGCCACCTCTTTAATCTTCCAACGCCCTTGAAACTTCATATTGTGAATGGTAAAGACTGTCTTTATACCGGCATAGAAATTGTCTGAGCCGTACACAGTCTTTAGAAAAACCGGCAAGAGTCCTGTCTGCCAGTCATTACAATGTATCACATCCGGGGCAAAATCTATAACCGGCAAAGCCTCAAGCACCGCCTTTGAAAAGAAAGCAAATTTCTCCACATCCTCGTATATATTGTTGTATGGCTTATCTCCTGCAAAGTAAAACTCATTGTCCACAAAATAATATGTCACACCATCATACTGCGATGTAAAAATCCCCACATACTGCCTGCGCCAGTTGAGATTGACATAAAAATGACAGACGAACTTAAGCTGTGGCAGTAATTTATCATCCATACATTTGTACTTCGGAAGTATAACTCTCACGTCATATCTGTCCTTGTCAAAATATTTTGGTAAAGATCCCACTACGTCAGCCAGTCCACCTGTCTTCATATAAGGTATTGCCTCTGATGCGGCCATTAATATTTTCATTTTGTCCATGCTGAAACCTCCCCCAGATTACAGTTATTTAAACAACGATTAATCTGATAAAAAATATAGTATACATCCTGAAACCAATAGAATGTATACTATATTATATCACGCGGGAGTACATTTTGCCTAGTAAATTTATCAAAACGTGGTTTTATTTGTCTATAATGACGATTTTTACATCCCTAGACGTATTTTGTCTGTAATCAGGGCAATAAACTCCGAATTGGTAGGCTTGCCCTTACCATAGTTTACAGTGTATCCAAACATGGAGTCTATCGTATCCATCCTGCCTCTGCTCCATGCCACCTCGATAGCATGCCTTATGGCTCTCTCCACCCTGCTTGAGGTAGTCTTGTACTTCTTTGCAATAGTGGGATACAAAAGCTTCGTGATAGAGCTAAGCATTTCCATATCCTCAACGCACATCACTATCGCAGTCCTAAGATACTGATATCCCTTTATATGAGCCGGAACACCTATCTCATGAATGATATCCGTCACCTGTGTCTCAAGGGATTTTTTCTCCATATATGTATCATCAAGTGGCTCAGTGTCACCGGATGCTCTCTTTACATACACAAGTATCACATCAGAACCGGCATTACCGTTTATCATGCTGTATGCTTCATCACTACTTCTTGCTGTTCCTAAAAACTCCATGCCCTTTAATAAACTCTGCATTTTTTTCTTTTCGTCTGCTACTGCGACATTTAAAGTGCTCATCAAACTCTCCTATGCCGCCAATTACTGTCATGTCAAAACAAATTTTATGTTTTTATGATAACACATTTTGTCGAATTTTGTCGAGAGCGTATTTTTTTTAATTTTATGTAACCATTCAGCCCCACTCATATTCGCAAAACCGCACGATACCCGTGCTTTCTCTATTCTTCAAACTGTGAATTATACAGCTCTGCGTAAAATCCGTTCTTTGCAAGAAGCTCATCATGTGTACCCTGCTCGATAATATCTCCGTCCTTCATGACAAGAATCATATCGGCATTCTTGATAGTAGACAGCCTGTGGGCGATGACAAAGCTTGTTCTGCCCCTCATCAGATTGTCGAGTGCCTTCTGGATACGGATTTCTGTACGTGTATCGACAGAGGATGTGGCCTCATCAAGGATAAGGATTGGATTGTCTGCAAGAATGGCTCTTGCTATTGTCAAAAGCTGCTTTTGTCCCTGTGACACATTAGAAGCATCCTCGTTGAGCTCCATATCATAGCCACCCGGCAATGTCTGGATAAAGTGATGCGCATGTGCTGCCTTTGCTGCCGCGATGACCTCCTCATCTGTGGCATCCAGACGGCCGTAGCGGATATTTTCCATAATGGTGCCCTTAAAGAGCCATGTGTCCTGCAATACCATGCCGAATGCATCTCGCAGATCGGCTCTGTTGTAATCCCTGATATCATGTCCGTCTACAAGAATGGCACCTGAGCTTACATCATAAAATCTCATAAGAAGCTTGACCATGGTAGTCTTTCCCGCTCCCGTCGGTCCAACGATAGCAACCTGCTGTCCCGGCTTTACCTTTGCAGAAAAATCATTGATGATGATCTGGTCAGGATTATAGCCAAAGTGTACATGCGAAAACTCTACACTTCCCTCGATATGGTCTGGCTTAACAGGATTTTCCACTGTTATATCCTCTTCCTCCTCCTCGAGGAACTCAAATACACGCTCAGATGCAGCCGCCATCGACTGAAGCTGGTTTGCCACCTGTGCTATCTGCTGGATTGGCTGTGTGAAATTCTTCACATACTGTATAAATGCCTGGATATCACCGATTGTGATGACATTCTTTATGGCAAGTATACCACCTGAGATGGCTACTCCCGCATATCCTAAGTTTCCTACAAACTGCATGATAGGCATCATAAGTCCTGAGAGGAACTGTGATTTCCAAGCGGATTTGTAGAGCACATTGTTGGCCTCCTTAAAGGTCTTTACAGTCTCTGCCTCTTTATTATATGCCTTTATGACGAGGTGGCCTCCGTACACCTCCTCGACCTGTCCGTTTATGTGTCCCAGATACTCCTGCTGCTGTCTGAAGTATTTCTGTGAATGCTTTATGACAAACGAAATAAGTATCATCGAAACAGGCAGGATAACGAGTGAAATCAGCGTCATGAGCGGTGAAATAGACAGCATCATGACCAGTGTACCGACCAAAGTGGCAACAGATGTAATAATCTGTGTGATACTCTGGTTCAAGCTCTGTCCGAGTGTGTCCACATCGTTTGTGATACGCGAAAGCACCTCACCATATGTCCTTGACTCGAAATACTTCATCGGCATACGGTTGATTTTGCTCGTGATGTCCTTACGCATCCTGTAGCAGGTCTTCTGCGTGATGCCTGTCATGATAAGCCCCTGGGCAAACATAAAGATGGCACTCACCACATATAAAGCCAGCGTAAACAAAAGAATCTTTGCAATATAATCAAAATCTATGCCGCCTGTTCCTGCAATCTTGTTCATAAGTCCCTCGGCAAGCGCAGTGGTGGCTTTACCCATGACCTTCGGTCCTGCAACTGAGAAGACAGTCGAAACTGCAGCAAATATCATAACCGCAATTATAGCAGCCCAGTATCTGCCAAGGTACTTTATAAGCTTCTTTGTAGAGCCCTTGAAATCCTTGGCCTTCTCTGTAACCATTCCGGGGCCTCTGCCCATTGGCCCTCTTGGCCTCTTAGGAGGCATCTTGAACTGTTCGTTATTGTTCTCACTCATTTTACATGCCCTCCTTTTCATTATCTAAGCCTGATACAGCCGAAGTATCTGTTGCTGTTTTTGTTGCAGTATCTGCTGCTTTATCTGTTGCAGTTTCTGCCACCTTATCATCAAGTCCAAGCTCCTTTGCAGAAAGCTGTGACTGTGCAATCTGCATATATACATCGCAATTTTTAAGAAGCTCCTCATGGGTGCCTTTTCCTACGATTTTACCGTCATCGAGCACGAGAATCTGGTCAGCATGAATAATCGTGCTGATACGCTGTGCCACGATAATGACGGAAGCATTCTCTGTCACCTCAGATAAGGCTGCACGAAGACGCGCATCTGTCTTCATATCAAGTGCTGAGAAGCTGTCATCAAACACATAGATATGAGGATCCTTTGCAATAGCTCTTGCGATGGCAAGCCTCTGTTTCTGACCACCGGACACATTTGAGCCGCCCTGTGCGATTGAGCTGTCATATCTGTCATTCTTTGTCTCTATAAACTCAGAAGCCTGTGCGATATCCGCTGCCTTTTTTATCTGCTCATCACTCGCGTCTGCTTTACCAAAGCGCAGGTTTGAGGCGATGGTTCCTGAGAAAAGAATACCTTTCTGCGGAACAAAGCCTATTGACTCGCGAAGCTCGCTTAGTGTGTAGTCTCTGATATCGTGTCCATCAAGCTCTATTGAGCCTCCCGTCACGTCATAGAAACGCGGAATCAGGTTTACAAGTGTAGACTTTCCACAGCCGGTACTTCCGATGATAGCTGTGATTTTGCCCGGCTCCGCCACAAAATCTATGTCTGAAAGCACATCCTCCTTTGCTCCCGGATATCTGAAATCCACATGGTTGAAACGGATAACACCTCTATGATCAGCCTCAGTAACAGGCTCCTTTGGATCATTTACGGTGCTGTTTGTCCTTATAACCTCATCGATACGCTCTGCCGCAACACCTGCTCTCGGAAGCATGATGGACATGGCTGAAAGCATGAGGAATGACATAACAATCATCATGGCATATGTAATAAACGCAGTCATGGTACCTACCTGCATAGAGCCCTTGTCTATTCTGCCTGCTGCAATCCACACGATACCGAGTGTGATGCAGTACATGATCATGGACATACCCGGCATCATAAAGGTCATGACGCGGTTTGTAAACAGCTGTGTGCGTGTAAGCTCACGGTTAGCCTCATCAAACCTCTTTTCCTCCTCCTTCTCACGGCCGAAAGCCCTGATAACGGAAAGACCTGTAAGAATCTCACGAGAAACAAGGTTTACCTTGTCTACAAGACTCTGCATAATCTTGAACTTTGGCATCGCAATACCAACCAGTGTGAAAATAAAAACCATGATGGCAGCAACCGCAATGGCAATCACCCACTCCATGCCGGATTTGGTCTGTGCCACCTTGATGATACCACCGATACCAACGATTGGCGCGTAAAGCACCATACGAAGCATCATAGTAGTAACCATCTGAATCTGCTGTATATCGTTCGTGCTTCTCGTAATAAGTGATGCCGTAGAGAATTTGTTAATCTCGGCATTTGAAAAACCTACAACCTTTGAAAAGGTCTTCTCCCTCAAATCTCTGCCGACAGCGGCACCGACCTTTGAAGCCGCAAAGCCTACAACACATGCTGCTATAAGCATAATTGCTGCAAAGGCTGCCATCTTGGCTCCTGCCTTCCACAGATAAGCAATCTGGTTGGCATCCACATCAATTCCCGCATTCTCGTCACACTTTGTCGCAAAAGCTACACCCATGGACTTTAAGGTAGAGGAACCCACCGCATCGATTTTGTCCTGCACCTTGCTTCTTATCTGCTTTATCATGGTATCATCAAGTGCTGCTGACTGCGGGATAGCTGATGCATCCACATCCATCTGCTCCCCCGACTGAAAAGCCTGATATGCCATGACAAGAGGAACCAAAAGCTCCTCATCCCGCTCATCAAGTGTGTCAGAATCAGCTGTCAGCTTGTATTTTGTCACACTGTCATCAGATTTTGAAGCATCCTGCGCCTCATAACAGTCTGTAAATTTTTCTTTCTCGTCAGACAGCATAAATGTCTGTGCCATCTGATAATCCTCCGATGTAATCTCCTTTGGCAGGATATGCTCAATGCCGTGATCCTGAATACCCACATCAATGATGTCAGATGTGTACGCAGGCAAAGCCAGATCACAGTAAGCCTGAGCAATGAGAAAAACAAATATTAATATGATCCATCGCCAGTATGGAATCAGATTTTTGAAAATTTTACTCATAAACGTTTCCTTTCTTTCCGGTTAATTATCCCCCATACACGAATGCAAAAATATCCGCAATCGTGCGCATACTATCTATTTTATCAATTAGCGCGGATAATTCAATAAAGAAAGTATAAAGAAACGGTAAAAAAACAGAGACTATATAAATGGTTTATATAAGTCTCTGTTTGATAAATTGTGCTTAATCGAAAAGTATGTGATAGCCAGGAGCCTTTGAAAACTAATCCAGATCTGCAAGACCTACACGCTGTATCTGGAAGGTCTTGTATGCCTTGGCTGTTGTGGTCTCTTTATCCCCACCACTCGCCAGTGACTGATAAATCTTACTATATCCTACGGCATAAATCTTTATAGAATTATTTCCCTCCGGTAAAGTGTCCAATGGTACCTTTACCTTATATGTTTTATTATTTTCAAAGAAGTCCCTTGGATCTTTATTTAATTTACCGTTTTCTTTACTGTCATTTATCAGTTCATTTTCTGTTCCGTCATTATTCAGTGAATAGATATCCCAGTCCACCTTCTTTAAGTAAATCTTATCATCTCCGGTGCCAATCGTTTCATCATTTGGATTTTTTTGTGGATCCTCGATATAAAAATCCAAATAAACAACAGTTTTTTCATCAATCTGATTTCGCACAAGGTTTGAATCCTTTACCGTAAAATAAACATCCTGCGTACTGTCTGCACCATCTAGTCTGGCATCCGCTTTATTAGCTGCATCTTCTTCAATGGCATCGTCAATAGTTGCATATAATGTAGATATGTCATTTGAATCGGTATCAGCATTCTCCTTAAGATAAATTGACGGCTCATGAACTGATGCACTATATGCAGCAATCATAGTGTTTATATAAAGCTTCAATTCATCCTCATTATTTGAGAAATCAGAATGTCCTACACCTGAGTATGTTACATTTCCCATTGTGTAAATATAATAATTATTTCTTACATCCTTTGGAGACTGCTCATAAATTCCATGGTTTGACAAGGTATACCATACAACAATATCACTCTCACCATCACCATCAGCATCCTGATTCATATCCAGCTGGTAGTACTGCTTATGAGTGGTAGCTATATTTATTTCGTCAGCAATCTTAAAAGGATATGTGGTAATCTGTCCTGAATTAACCTTGACTGCCTTATTCGTCTTAGCTTCAAAATCATTACCATCTAGCCCTGAATACAGTCTGTACTCACCATGATCATTATCTGCCCACTGATACTGATTTAAATCCGCATAAGTAAATCCCTGATTCTGTCTGACAATAACTGAATTATCGGATTTTGGCTCATATGCAATATCAGTGTTATTCTTTTCAGCAGTCTGTACAGCTTTATCAAAATCCTCATCAGTACTCTGTAATGTATTGCCCTTCTTTAAATACGCATTTGACAAGATTCCATACCTATCCAGTCCGACAGTATCACGAATTATAGAGTTAAACTTATATCCCCAGACATTATTATATTTATTATCATTTTTATTATTACAAAATGACGTTGTATCATGAGCAAACAATACCGGTTTTCCTGACTGGATATATGCTTTTATTTTATCGAGATGATTATTTGTATTATCAATATCATAACAATCACCAAATCCAATCACAAGCATATCGTATGTCTGCAGCTTATCACATACCTCATCCATTTTAGATACGTTGTCATAACGAACTGTTTCTATATCCAGGTCAAAATCCTTCACTTGACTAAGTAATTTATGAAACTTTGTATTGCTATCATTCTTCTGTGCCTGCATATCAAAATTTCCCCTAAAGCCCTCATTATGCTCCAACTTTGAATTAATCTGAAGAATCTTGACTTTTGTAGGACTGCCTTTTGAATTTTTGACATACACATATCCGGATTTCTGATCATATCTGTAGCTATTTGTAGCCTGACTTACACGAAGCTGCCAAGGCATAACTCCTACATAGCCATTCGGCAAATCATAGACCAGTTTATAATTATAATTGCCTGCATTCAGACTATACATATATTTACCATCATCACCCATTACCGGATTCACAATAGTACCATCACAATATAATTTTATTTTATTTGCAGCTATTCCTTCATTGGTTGTCGAAAACTTACCATCAGAATTTGAATCCAAAAACAGCTGTGCATTAAAACTTGCTTTGGAATCAGCACCACCTGCATTGTTTATTGAAAATTCCAATGTAATCTGATTATTACTAATCTCAACATAATCTGTATCTTTTACTTTTTCCTGCTCCTTGAGTAATATTTCAGGTTTTTCAGTAGTCAGGTAGGTAACAAGCTCCGCTGGCTCATTTGACTGTTTTTTTAAATTTCCCTTGCTGTCCACTTTAAGAACATTGTCTTTATCTTTTGCATAACATAAAAGAGTAAAAACATTTGAACAGTTGTCTATATACTTCTCATTAATTCCTCTGCCATAATCAATAGAGAAAAAGCCATCTGAAAAGACGACAGGAAAGCCTGCCTTTATATAATCCTCCAATTCTGAAACCTTCTGCTTAGTAATATCATTGCCTGAACCTCTGTATGTGTTTGGAGCAGTTAAATAATCAGCATTATTTCCATTTCCTCTTAATGTAAGCTGAGTATTAAGCGCCTCTCCATTATTTATATAATCAGTATCCAGCAATCCCGCATGGCCATTCTTGAGCATATCATATCCCCAATAATTTACCACATCTTTCGGATTTATAACAACAATGTCACCAACATTTGAGTATTTAAGCCCATCCATGTTCCAATCATTATATACTGTATGACCATCTCTATAATTCAGATTATCGGCTACGAGTCCCATATATATCATGTCATAGTTATTAAGGTCCTCTATTCTTCCAATAAATTCTGCACTCGTAACCCTTGTTATTGTAACCTTTTTTTTCTCCGGGCATCTTGATCCAAGCCAATTTTTTAGCTTATCATAATTTAAAGCGTCAGACTCATTTTTTACAGTTCCGGGCTCTATATCCAGTATGTTCAGACTATCTGTCGGATTTATAATGTCTCTTTTATCAGCATACGATATGATATAGCTTAAAACTATCGCCTTTGAAATCTTCTTGTCATAATACGCATACTCGTCCTTTCCAAGAGTACTATTTTCTTTTTTCCTGCTTGTATTCTCTGAGTTGATGTATTCTGCTATCTCGTCAAAATTCTCTGTTTTAGCATCATTGACAAATGCTGTTTCATCATCATTTTTAATAAACGCAGAAGCAAAATCGTCTCTTAAAACAAATGGCACATCATCTTTAGGACTATAGTTTCGTGGAATAACATATTCGTTGCCAATTACAAAACCATATTTATGGGTTCCACTGTCAACCTTATAGTATTTTATGTCATTCCCCCAGTTAATAAAATTATCAGCTGAGTCCTTGGTAAAATTCAAGGAGCTGAAATTGTTACAGCTCAAAAGACCTGCAAGCTTTTTAATGTTGCTGGAATAATCTGCATTCGAATCAGGCCACACAATACCATTATCCACTATAACAGGCATCATGATACCACTCTGGTGCACACGTTGGACTATCTGCTTTACCTTGTCCCATGAAATGTCATTACCGGTATTGTATCCGGTATTGTATTTTGCAGAATCGTCTCCTAAATCCTTGGAAAGAACAGACTTTGAGCCGGAAAGATAGAGTAAATCAATTGTTGACACATCTATCTGCTCAAGCTCCTTGGGTGTGACAGTTTTTACATTGAAGGTCATATTGGCAGTCTTATCATCATCGCCTGTCTTACCCTCCTGATTGAATACACCTGTTCTGAACCAGTTATTGTTCTTGAAACCACCCTTATAATATATGTGTGTAGTATTTACAGGATAATCAAGCGAGCCTTTTTTATCAGCCTCCATTATATAGTCACCTTTTCCATTACCCACATAGGTATATGTCTGGCTGTCCTTAACTATATCAAAATATCCGTCTGTATCAGTGAGGATTACCCTGCCTGTGTTACCATCATTATTCTCTGTAGCAGAATCAGCTCTTGAAGCATCATCTGAAATATCATCTGCGCCAGTCTTACCTGCCGGCTGATTGTCCGGTGTGACGCCATCTATCTTCTCGTATGGATTCTGTGAATCAAGCACTGCTCCATACTCGCCGGTCTCATCGTAATTAAACTCAATAGGTACCTCAGTGTTCACCTCGTAGTAGGTCTCGTCATCAGTGATTTTATCTGCAGACACATACTCCATCTCAACCGTACAGTATGTATACTTCTCATAATCCGGCTTACTGCCATCCGGCAGACTTGCCATCCGGTCAGCTCTTGCAACAAATTCATATGGTGATGTGATATCTGAATTGTCTTTCCTGTAAATATATGCCTTTGGGTCATATTTTGCTATATTTTGCATGCTCTCATCGGAAACGATTGCATATGAACTCTTTATAGCATAGACTACATGCTTATCAACGGTATCGTCACCTGTGCCTGTATCTGTCGTATTGTCTGTGCTGCTATCGATGTTACCATCTGTACCGCTGTCTGTATTTCCATCAGCTTTCTGTGAATTATCAGTCTCTACCAGATACTGGGTATTTGTCATGCCATCCGGCAGCTTGACAGCCGAAAACGCAACACTGTAGTAGCCTCTTTTTCCGGGTGCCTTAATTTGATTGCCATTTTCAGTCTCTGTATTAGAGCCATCCGCGGTACTTCCAGTACTTCCTGTACTGCCTGTATTACCAGTACTACCTGTATCCACAGATTCAGAGCCATCTTCTGTCTCATCCTCGCCCTGCATGAAAACATAATGGTCAACATTCTGTCTGTAATGACCTGTAGGCAGTCCCTCTTCATTTACAGCAAGCTGGTAATCGGTATTGAACTTATAATCTCCCTCCGCCTGCTCTGTCATCTTATAACCGGTGGTACCCTTGTTTATTCTGTCCATATCTACAAGGGCAAGCTCTGTCCAGTCATCGCCCTGACTGACATAGCTCTCCTCATACGGCTCATAATAAAGAGGCTTTGTGTTATCCTTTTTCTCGGTAGTAATAGGCGCAAGCTTTGTTTTCAGTCCCTCCATATAGGCAGACCTTTTTTGTACACCTGCACCATCTTTGTCAGACATCCTTGACAGTGTTCCAAACCAGTCGTCAGGCTCCTGACCATCAATCAGATAACCGATGGATGCCATTTTCTTATCAGGCACCACCTCCACTATATTGAAGGGCTTGTCCTTGCCATGTGAGCTGACTATATCAGATATTCCATTGAACGCTACATTTGCATCGACCTTTGTAAGGCTGTCATTCAGCACAAAAGCTGCCACAACGAGACATCCTGTAAGTGTGAGCGATATTGGAACCACTATTTTTTTTCTTAATTTGCTCATTGCGATTGCTCCTTTTGTTATTTGTCATATTTAAAAGTAACTACATTAGAAGAAATACTCGGATCTGATTTCAAGGTTACCCAAACATATATTCTATAATGTTTCCCTGGAATACTGACCTCTGATGTCATGCTTAGTTCCTTGGTTGCTTCATGTTCATGCCCAAAAACCCAACTGTCTTCTATATGGTATGTAAATATTTTTCCACCTTTATAATCAGCCTGCTCTCCTGCAAACTCCTCTATATCATTACTTGGACTTTCTATTCCATTTTCCAACGAATAAGTCTCAATGTGCCATTCAAAGTTATTCACATCATATGCTATACCACTATTTCTTACCTCATACGGATTTATATGTGTTTTTTCAGTATTTCCTCCATTAAGTCCATATATTCCCTCCGTAGTCAGCCAATTACGTGTATCAACCACATTTATCGTTACAGATGTATATTTGGAAGTATCTTCTTTTGAAGTCACCTTAACCACAAACTGCTTTGATGTTTCATTCTCTGCGATAGATAATTTTGCTGTATTTCCGGAAGAATTAAACGTTGTTCCATTCCCATCAGCAGCCCTGCCGGTGTATGACCATATAACCTCTTGGCTTGGATTATTTCCACCCAATATTTTAGATGTAAATTCAAGGACATTGCTATTATCTCTTCTGACATATGAAATGCTCTGACCAGAAACATCTCTGCCACCATAATATATATGTACAGAAATCGGCTCTACCGGTGCCACATACTCCACGTCTGCTCCGGTCGGTACCTTATTGCGCATAGTGAAGTTCTGCTTTGAAGTATACTTCTTGTCTCCTGCCTTAAAGTCCACAACAAGTCCGACAGAGTTCTTGCTTTCTGCCTCACTTAAATCAGGTGTAAAGCCTATGACATTTTCTGCCATAAGTGACTCCTTGCCCTGACCATCAGCCTTCACCGCACCTGTTGCAGGATCAAGTGTATCCTTTCGCAGATAGATTTTGTGCTCTGATGGTCTGTATATGATATTGTATGTACAATCCTTGTTGTAAATAATCAGCTTGCTGTCGGATGATGTTTCCTCAGATGATGCTTCTTCGGATGACGCTTCTTCCGCTGATGCAGTTGCAATATAACCTGCCTCAGGGTTTACTGATGCCACTTCAACCGGTGCCGCCACTGTAGCAGGCTCATACTTGACACCCTTTTGCGCATCAATTATCAGGTCTCCTATCTGATTCATGGTCAGCTGTGCCTCATACTGCAGGTCTACGTCCTTTGTAGCATACTTATACTGCTTCGTGCTCGTACCGATAAAGCCCACAACAGCCAGACCCAGTATTCCCATTATCGCCATGACAATGACAAGCTCAACAAGTGTAAAGCCACTGTTTTTCCTATTATTTGATTTATTCATGCGCTTTAAAATCTTCATGGTTCATCTTCCTCTCCGATTTCATCATAAAACCTTATAACAGCCTTGCGTCAAAATAAAATATTTTGCATTTAACTATGTAAATTACTCACATACCACCTTGCCGGTTTCCTTGTATATCGTGATAACCTTCTCGGTGCTGTTTTTTTGAACCCAGATACGGCTGCAGTACTTGCCGTTAGTATCCGTCTTTTGTGCACCTGAGCTTCTGTCGAACTGAAGCTCTATACTGTCAGAGACGTTCAATTGTGTCTTGCCACTATAATCATCATTCAGGGAATAGTATACTTCAATCCTGCTCTTTCCGATTTTACTCGGATCAGATTCCGTACCATTTATAGTCATCTTATAATAGTAGGCACCATCTGATGCCTTGTATATCTTAAGAACTGCGCTGTCCTTTCCCATAGAGGTAACTCTTGTTTTGTTAATTATCGATTCAATATTTCTGGCACATTGCTTCACCTCAACACCCATGACCGAGCGAATGGATATGGTTGCCGCGCCTATCAGTACGACAGATATCGCTATCACTACTATAAGCTCCACCAGAGAGAAACCACCATTATTCTTTTTTACTTTTACAAACATATTGGATTCCTCCCTTGTATATATCGTCAAAATATGTCAAATATAAATATTTATTTCCTACTCCTTTGTCCAGTTCTGGTATGTAATGAGTGTAGCATAATCTATTTTTGTATCCGCCTCTTTCTTGTTTGAAAAAGCAGAAACATTACCCAGATAGTTGGCACCATCCATGAACACATCATACAGGTGCAGTGCATCGTCTGCATCACTTACCTTTTCAAGAAGCAATGCCTTAAATACCTCCTGTGTACCATTATCAATCTCGCACTGCTCTTTGTTTACGATTATCCTGCCCTTTGCAATTATAGTACCTGTAAAGTCAGCATCAAGTGTCACATTTCCTGTAGCAACAATTATATCCACATTGTGTGATTTGTCATTTGCATCATAGGTGTAGTTACCGTTTTTGACAATTGCCTGGTATTTTTTTCCCTGATACTCAGTCTCAAATATATGTTTGTTACCGGAATTTGGCACTATCTTCTGCAAATTGGTATTGTTAACTATATTTGTAAAAAGCGAAACACTTGCTGCATTTGTCGGTAAATCCGCATAATTTGTCAAAAGCTTTGAGTTTAGTGCAGTATATGTGCGCTGTAAAGCATCCGACTGTGCATCCATGTCCACACCATCAGCTATGCCCTTCAAAAGGCTTAAATTGCTGCCATCGTAGATGCTGTAATTGCCGGCAGTATAGATGCTTGCTGCCTCATTTACCTTTATGCTGTCAGTATAGAACTTAGTGTATCTATTGAGCTTGTCACTGTCTGCGCCAAAATAGTCTCTGTAATACTCAGCAGCCTTATTCGTTGGCAGATTGACATAATAGTATACAAGTCCATCATCATTATTATCAGTAGAAGGAACAAAGACCTTCTTTATACAGTTGTCGATTGTCTTTGACTCCGGCATATATGCCGAGAGAGCCTTACCTGTCTTTGTGCTGACCACATTGGCATTTATCTCAGTATACTTTGTTTGATCATGTCCGGTTGCAGTAATATCCTTGTACTCCTTATAGGAAAGTGGATTCTTGTTGTAAAGCGATTTGGCATCCGCACCATTTCCACTTGTGCCTATGCACTCAGGCGGCACAAGGTATGCTATCTGGTCACCCTTTACAGAGATTGACTCACCCATAGCCACATTGCTGTTTTGTGTACCCACACCACTTGAATTTACAATAGCCTGTGTATTGATATATGCAGTTCCTGCTAACATAAGCTCCCTGATATTTGACATATCAAGAGATGCCTCCCTGCCGTTTATGATAATAGCAGAGCTATCGCCTGCGACAGGATTTTCCTTGTCAGCACCTCCGTTGCCAAAGCCGACGTACTTTGCATTGTTATTCTTATTATTCTTGCCAAGTGTGACATTTGAGCCT
>OGHK01000518.1_pt1 | contig 39860 bp, 51 predicted proteins | sample 1571411 | NCBI WGS metagenome assembly OGHK01 (sample SAMEA2582043, study PRJEB24529) | metagenome | biome: Human gut stool | place: China | collected 2011 | reverse complement strand
GCTATTCAAGTTATGAGTATATGTATTTTGTAATCATGTTTATTGTGATAGCCTGCATGGGAGTCCTGATCCTGCCTTTTGTCGGGGTATATACCATTAACCTGACAGATGTACAGTATGTACGTCCGGTTCTTGGAATTTTGTTTACATTAATTGTTTTTATGCAAAATGTAAGGATTCCGGGATTGACGATTATTTGCGCAGCAGGGCATTATAAGGAAACGAGATATCAGGCGATTTTGGAAGCTGTGATAAATATTACGGTTTCTCTTGGACTGGTATGGAAGTTCGGCATGGCAGGAGTTCTTCTTGGTACAGTATGTTCTTATGGATATCGTTCTTTTGAAATTGTGTTCTATACAAGTCGACATCTGGTAAAAGGATGTGCAAAAAAATCCATGTTTCGAATTTTGAGAAATGTATTTACAGTGGCAATTCTTTGTACGGTTGGAACATATGTTATTCCGCAGGAAATAACATCTTTTACTACATGGTTTCTCTATGCAATAGGAATGGGGCTGACAAGTGTTTTTTTTGTTGTGGTGATAAATTATGTGGTTGAACCAGATGAATTTATGCAACTTAGACATCGGGTGAATGATATAATTAAAAAGGAATAGAAGAAAAATAGGGGAAGCTTTGAAATGATTCCAGTCTTTGTTGTACTCAATCGGAGTTCTTATATTACCAAGTGAGGAGTTCTCTTATAAAATCAACGTTTTCCGCACATTTTTCGGATAAAAAAGGGTCAGTCGTGAAAAACTGCCCCTTTTTATTTTTAGTTGGATTAATTTCGATTACAACATTATGGTATCCAAACCCCATCAGCACCGACATAATAACGAGAATTATCCACCCATTGAGAAACTGCCATGCGTCCATCGGATTTTACATAGTAGACTCCGGAGATCCATTGGTTTGTCAGCATTTGACCAGAAGAGTTCATGAAATACCAGTATCCATTATAATAAATCCAACCGGTTACCATAGCACCACTGGAGTTCAAATAGTACCAACAATCATTGATGTATGTCCAGCCGGTTACCATAGCACCACTGGAGTTCATATAGTACCAGCAACCATTGATGTATGTCCAGCCGGTTACCATATAGCCATTGGAGTTAAACCAGTACCAGTTTCCTTTGATGTATTCCCATGAATTTGCAGGGTAAGTTCCATCAAAATGGCAGTACCACCAACCAGTATTATTTTTAACCCAGTATCCGTTATCCTTTGTATATCCTTCAGCAGAGTAAGTTCGCGGAGTGATATATTGAGTATAATCCTTGAAACCAAAATCAAGATCTACATTTTCTGAAATTCCATCTACTATTCCTTTGCAGCTGCTCTGCCATATGTTCCTTTGAATGGATAAATCATATTTATAGTTATAACGTGCAATCCAAAGATCAATTCCGGACAGATAAGAAGTATCGATATGATTTTTATACCAGTCTTCATTACAATACAGCATTGGTTCATATCCAGCTCGACGAATTTCATCAAAGAATGTTTTCGCTATTCGCCCAAGCTGTGCCTTACTTAGATTTTTTTGTGAGGAATCTTCTAAGTCGAGAACAATTGGATATGAAATCTTATATCCCTGTAGTTGATCAATTACAAACTGTGCATCATTTAATGATTGATTTTCAGTTGTGGCCGTGCTGTAATAGTAAACACCTACGGGGATTCCGGCTGCAATTGCATTTGTCATATTTTGATTATAATAGGTATCTAGTTTATGCTCTGAACCATGAGCAACTCGTATGAATGCAAATTGAATACCATCCTTTTTAACAGCAGTCCAGTCGATACTTTCTTGCCACTGAGAGACATCAATCCCTTTTAAAGACCCGCTTTCATAGCTATTATTGTCAATCCAATAACCATTACTATTGAAATAATACCATTGCCCATTAATCTTAGTCCAGTCAGTTTGCATCACTCCGCTGGAATTAAAATAGTACCATTGTCCGTCGATTAGCTTCCAACCAGTTGTTCTAACACCATTCTCATCCATATAATACCATTTTTTATAGACCATCGTCCATCCGGTGACCATATAGCCATTGGAATCAAAACGATACCATTCACCATTAATGCATTCCCAGGCGTTTGTGGAATAACTACCATCGTAATGGGCATACCACCATCCTTTACTGTCTTGAATCCATTGACCAGAAGAAGAATCACAGGTAGCAAGCTCATAGAAATTAAAAGAATCTATGACTTCTTTTCCAAGAGAAGAGCCAGCTGTATCTGTTTCTTCTTCGGCATGTGCTGTTAATGAGAAAGAACCAGTTAAAAATATCAAGGTGAATAATGCGAATCCTTTTTTAAATAAATATTTTTTGTGCAAATATGTTCTCCTTTCCATAGGGGTAGCATACAGTTTCCCCGTTATTAACGTAAAATCAATCAGTTATTCAAAATGATTATATCATTAAGTAAAATGAGAATCTAGTTAAGTAAGAAAAATTTAAAATATTTAAAATATTGTCTTGCATTATAAAAATAAAGGTGCTATACTACCTGTAGTTCACGAAAAAGGAGAAATATAAGTACATGAACAAACAAGAGCTTGATTTACTGAACATCATAAAAAAAGAAGCATATGTAAATCAGAGACAGTTATCAGAAGCTTCTGGTTATTCACTTGGTAAAGTGAATACTTCATTAGCAGAACTTGTGAAAGCCGGTTATCTGAATGCAGATTATAGATTGACCGAACAGGCAAAAGAGTTATTTACAGAGAATAGACCAAATCAGGCAGTGATTCTTGCAGCTGGAGCGGGAATGCGAATGATACCGATTAATACAGAAGTGTCCAAGGGAATGCTTGAAGTAAGAGGTGAAACCTTAGTAGAACGACTGATTAAACAGTTGAAAGAAAAAGGAATCCATAAGATCACTATCGTTGTTGGATTTATGAAAGAACAGTATGAATACCTGATCGATGAGTATGGAGTAGAGCTGGTTTATAATAAGGAATATGCAGTAAAGAACAATCTGTTTTCGTTGGCAAAGGTAAAAGATAGATTGGAAAATGCGTATATTGTACCGTGTGATCTTTGGTGCAGAACAAATCCTTTCTCAGAGACTGAACTGTATTCCTGGTACATGATTGATGAGATGCCGGATGAGGATAGTACGATTCGTATGAATCGAAAGATGGAATTAAAAGCAGTTGGTGATTCGGAAGCTGGTAATCATATGGTAGGAATTGCTTACATCAATAAAGAAAGTGCAAGAACTTTAGAACAGAAAATCAGTGAAATGAAAGAACATCGCAGATATTACAATTCATTTTGGGAAGATGCAGCAATGGAGAAAGGGAAAATGATTCTTTTCCCGAAAGAAGTAAAAAAAGGAGATGTTCTGGAGATTAATACATTGGAGCAGTTGAGAGATCTTGATGAGAATTCAGATCAGCTGAATTCAGAACTTCTTGATATTATTGCAGAGACGCTTTCTTGTGAACAGAAAGAAATCACAGAGATTGAACCCCTGAAAAAAGGAATGACTAACCGTTCGTTCCGCTTCCGTTGTGGTGAAAAGCGTTATATCATGCGAGTTCCGGGAGAAGGAACGGATAAGATGATTAATAGAAGCCAGGAGTATGATGTTTATCAGGTGATTGGTCCGAAAGGAATCTGTGATCCAGTTCGATATATGTCGAAAGAAAAAGGGTATAAGATTACAGAATTTTTAGAGGGTGCAAGGAATTGTGATGCAGAAAATGAAAATGATGTGAAAGCATGCATGAAGTATCTGAGAAATGTACATGAGCAGAATCTGAAAGTAGATCATTCTTTTGACTTGTTTGAGCAGATTGAAAAATATGAACAGTACAGAAATGGAGAGAAATCCATTTATCGCGATTATGAGAAGACAAAGGAAAAAATGTATGAACTGAAATTCTTTGTTGATCAGCAGGAAAAAGAGTATACATTAACTCATATTGATGCAGTTCCGGATAACTTTCTCTTTGTGGATGACAGGATATATCTTATTGATTGGGAGTATTCAGGAATGCAGGATCCACATGTAGATATTGCTATGTTTGCAATTTATGCATTGTATGAGAAAGAACAGATTGATCGTTTGATTGATGCTTATTTTACAGAAGGGTGTCTGGAAGAAGTCAGAACAAAGATATATTGCTATATAGCAATCTGCGGTTTCTTATGGAGTAACTGGTGCGAATATAAGAGAATCCTCGGAGTGGAGTTTGGTGAGTATTCTCTGAAACAGTATCGTTATGCAAAAGAATTTTACAGGCTTGCAAAGGAGAGAATGGAAAATGACTAGAAATGCTATTATCATGGCTGCCGGAATGTCCTCAAGATTTGCACCATTGTCACTGGAGACACCGAAGGCACTTCTGAATGTGAAAGACGAAATTATGATTGAACGTCAGATTGGACAGCTGAGAGAAGCAGGAATTGATGAAATTGTTATCGTAGTCGGATATTTGAAAGAAAAGTTTGAATATCTGAAAGAAAAATATCATGTAATTCTTGTTGAAAATCCATATTACAAACAAATGAATAATTTTTCTACTTTGTATGTTGCGAGAGAATATTTGAAAAATACCTGGATTTGCTCAGCAGACAATTATTTCACAGAAAATGTATTTATGGAAGAAAGTGAAAATGCATTTTATGCTTCTGAATATGCAGATGGTGCTACAGAAGAGTGGTGTATCAAGACTGATAATACAGGGAAAATCATAGGGGTTCAGATTGGTGGCGAGAATGCATGGGTGATGAAAGGTCATGTATTCTTTAATGAAAAATTCAGTACACAGTTGCTGCCGTATCTTGAAGAAGCTTTTCAGAAAAAAGAACTGTGGGATGAATACTGGGAAAATCTTTATATGGCGCATATGGATGAAATGGAAATGTATATCAGAAAGTATGATGCCGGTATTATTGAAGAGTTTGACAGTATTGATGAATTAAGGGAATTTGATGTAAAGTACAAAGAATGTACGGGCAGCAAAGTACTTCGGGAGGTTTCAGAGAAATTGAATTGTCCGGAAGGGAAAATGATACAGATGAAACCGGTGAAATCCAATGGAGATGTGATTGGATTTGAGTTCTTATGTGATGGAAAGAAATATGAGTATTCTTATACATCAGGATTAAAGACAAGGTAAGTCGGAAAGGAAAGCAAATGGAAACGAAACAGACAAAACAGACAGAGAAAAAGAAGGTTGACTGGCTTATTACATTATTGCCATTAGGGCTTATTGTGGTTTTATGTATTTTATTCTTCTTTAAGCCGGAGCAATCCAATCAGGTGCTTAGTCAGATTAGATATGTATTTGGTGATACATTTGGAACTTATTATCTTGTGATTGGATTAGGTGTATTCCTGTTATCTATTTATGTAGCAACATCAAAGTATGGAAATATTGTTTTGGGAGCTCAGACTGAAAAACCAAAATATTCTTTCTTTGCATGGGGTTCCATGATGTTTACAGCAGGACTTGCGGCAGACATTCTGTTCTATTCTTTCTCAGAATGGGTCATGTATGCGACAGACCCGCACATTGCAGAACTTGGAAGTATCCGTGAATGGGCAGGCGTTTTCCCGATTTTCCACTGGAGTTTGATTCCGTGGGGATTCTATCTTGTGCTTGCAGTTGCTTTTGGATTTATGCTTCATGTACGTAATCGTGAAAGACAGAAATATTCTGAAGCCTGCAGACCGATTCTTGGAAAACATACAGATGGAATGCTGGGAAGAATCATTGACCTGCTTGCAGTATTTGCTCTGATTGCGGGAACAGCAACAACATTTAGTATTGCGACACCTTTGATGGCAAGTATTATTAATGAACTGTTTCATATCGAACTGAGCCGTACAGTTGTAACGATTATAATTATTTTGATTACATGTGTTATTTATACTTATTCTTTGTTACATGGATTTAAAGGAATTAGTTTTCTTGCGAAAGCCTGCGTATACCTGTTCTTCGGATTGCTTTTGTTTGTATTACTTTTTGGAGGAGAAACAAAATTCATTATTGAAAATGGTTTTGCATCTCTTGGAAAAGTGGTTCAAAATTTCTTTGAGCTTTCAACATTTACAGACCCGGAAAGAACAACATCATTCCCACAGAACTATACAATCTACTATTGGGCATACTGGATGGTATGGTGTGTGGCAGCTCCGTTCTTTATCGGAAACATTTCCAGAGGAAGAACAGTTCGTCAGACCATTCTTGGAGGATATGTATTTGGTGTTGGATCAACAATTGTAAGCTTTATTGTTCTTGGAAATTATTCTCTTGGAAAACAGATTAGTGGACAGATGGATTTTATCGCTGCTTATGAGAAGACGGGAGATCTGTATACAATGATCATTGGAGTAATACGTTCTCTGCCTTGTGCACCGTTTGTACTTGCTCTGGTATTGATTACAATGATTGCATTTTATGCAACTTCATTTGATTCAATTGCACTGACAGCATCATGCTATAGTTATCACAGACTGGGAGAAGATGAGAATCCAAACAGACTGATTCAGTTGATGTGGTGTATCCTGCTGATTCTCCTTCCAATTGCACTTGTGTTTTCGGAAAGTTCAATGAGTAATCTGCAGTCGGTTAGTATTATTGCAGCATTCCCAATTGGCGCAGTTATTGTGTTGATTGTGCTGAGTTTTATGAAGGATGCAAAGAAATTTATGGAAGAAAATGAAAAACAGAGGAAAAAGTAAGAGGATAAAAAGAGAGATATCAGTGCTTAATGCATTGTTATCTTTCTTTTTATAGTTTTGAAAGTTTTTAAAATGTATTCTTCCATGTAGACAACTCCACTCAAACAGTGTACAATAGGATAGTATATAAGTTTAAGACAACAAAAGAAGGGGTAATTATATGAAAGCAAAGAAATTGGCGGCAGTAGCATTATCACTGTGTCTTACAGTGCCAATGTTCAGCACAATTGTAAGTGCAGCTGATGGTTCTCTGATGTTCTCTGATCCACAGACAAAGGTTGGAGAGGAAGTAAGTGTAGATCTTGTTGTGAGATCTGGAAATTCAGCTGTTGGAGATGCAGATATTACAATGAGTTATGATACTTCTGCACTTCAGTTTGAAAGCGGAGAGGGTGTAACAGCAGACAGTGATGGCAAGCTTACATACTCAGGAAGCGGAGACGGAACAGCGACAGAACTTCGTACTACAATGACGTTTAAAGCATTGAAGATGGGAGATACAACGATCACAGTTGACAGCTCAAAGGCTTATCTGTATTCAGATGAGACACTGACATTAGACCAGGGATCTTCCGCAATTAAGATTGGACAGGCAGATGATGGTTCAACAGAGATTGAGGCAAATGGAAGTGAATCAACTGGCGCAGCTACTGATATTACGGTAAATGTGAATGGAACAGATTATAACTTCTCAGAAGAATTTGCAACATCTGCGATTCCGGTAGGATATAGTGAGACTACAAAGACATTCAATGGAGAAGAGCACAAGTTTGTTGCTAATGAGGCTGGCGTTACACTTGGATATTTGGTAGATGCTTCCGGAGAAGGAAAGTTTTTCCTCTACAATGAGGACGATTCTACATTCGTTCCATATACAGAATTGAAGATTTCTGACACAACATCGATTATTCTTTTAGCAGATAATGGAGGAGCAAAACTTCCGGATTCATACCAGGAAGGGGAACTTACAGTAGCAGATCAGACATATCCATATTGGGCAAATCCAGAGAATGATCGTTATGATCTTCTGTATGCAGTGAATACAAGAACAGGTGAAAAAGGGTTCTATCAGTATGATTCACAGGATGGAACTTATCAGAGTGTAGATGTTCAGACAACAGACAGTACAAAGAAGGACGCAAAAGGGATTGTTGGAAAACTGGAGTCGCTTGTAAAAGAGCATCCAATTGTTCTTCTGGCTGGAGGAGCACTCATCGTAGTTGTATTACTTGTTCTTATGATTATGTTTGCAGTAAAACTTGTGCATAGAAATCAGGAACTTGATGATCTGTATGACGAGTATGATATTCCTTTTGAAGATGAAGAAGATGAAGAAGATGACGAGCCGGTTGCTGCTAAGAAGTCAGACAGAAAGGCGTTTGGACGTAAAAAAGTAAAAGATGATGATTATGACGATGGTTATGATGATGATTTTAATGATGATTACGACGCCTTTGATGATGAGTATGCTGATTATGATTTTGATGATGATTACGATGATGATTATGATGCGCCGACAGGGAATACAAGAAATTTAGGAAAATCCGCTAAGAAATCAAAAAAAGGAAAAAAATCAGATGATTATGATGTAGATTTCATTGATCTGTAAGTTTAAGAGAAGGATGAAAGATACTGATTAGGTAGTTGAAAACATATAGACAGGATCAGAACTGTTCAAGAAGAAAGTTCTGATCCTGTTTTTCTATCGTTCTTTTCAATCTTTATTAATTGATTATACACAGATTTATCACAATGCGGAGTTACTATGTAAACATCAAAGAAAAAGAATAAACGAGAGAAGAGGTAATCTTTATGGAGAATCAATATAATTATTATAATTCAGATGGAATGAATGGAAACGGACAGAGCGAAACACCATTTCATGATGACAATGGTGGTCAGAAGCATCAAGCACCGCATGGTAAGAAGCCGCAAAAGAAAATTCCCAAAGCAGTGGCAGTGACAGGATTTGCACTATTGTTTGGAGTTGTTTCCAGTGGTACATTTCTGGCATCAAATGTTGTTGGAAGTAAAGTGCTGGGATTGACCGGTGTGACGAAGACTAATACTACGGCAACCAAATCTGTGAGCAGCAATGCTTCATTATCTAAATCTTCCAGTGTTGTAACTTCAGATGTTTCAAGTATTGTGGAAAATGTAATGCCATCAATCGTATCAATTACAAATATGAGTGTGCAGCAGGTTCAGGATTTCTTTGGTGGTGTGTCGCAGCAACAGAGCGAAAGTGCTGGAACAGGAATCATTATTTCCCAGAATGATTCAGAACTTCTGGTTGTTACAAATAATCATGTAGTAGCAGGAAGCGATACATTAACAGTTACGTTTGATGATGGAACAAGTGTTGAGGCAAATATCAAAGGAACAAACTCAGAGTATGATATTGCTGTTGTGGCTGTTCCGCTTGACTCTATTTCAGATGATACGATGAAAAAAATTTCGGTAGCAACACTCGGAGATTCCACACAGCTAAAGGTTGGAGAACCTGCGATTGCAATCGGTAATGCACTTGGCTATGGACAGTCAGTAACAACTGGTGTAATCAGTGCTTTGAATCGTTCTGTTTCTGAAACAAACGAGCAGACTGGTGAGACAACAGAGAGTGATGCCAAACTGATTCAGACAGATGCAGCCATTAATCCTGGAAACAGTGGTGGAGCACTTGTAAATGCAAGTGGCGAAGTGATTGGAATCAACTCATCCAAGCTGGTTGGTGATTCTGTAGAAGGTGTCGGATATGCAATTCCAATCAGTGATGTATCCGATCTGATCCAGAATCTGATGAATCAGGCAACAAAGACAAAGGTTGCAGAAAAAGATCAGGGCGCAATTGGCATCAAAGGAATGAGCGTGCCGGCTGAATATTCCAAACAGCTGAATATGCCGGAAGGTGTTTATGTATCAGAAATCACAAAAGGCGGTGGAGCAGAGGCAGCCGGAATGACAAAAGGAAGTGTTATCACAGCAATTGACGGAACAACCGTATCAAGCATGGATGATCTTCAGGAACAGCTTCAATATTATGCCAAAGGAGATAAGGGGTCACTGACAATTCAGATTCCACAGAGTAATGGAGAATATGAAGAGAAGACAGTGGAAGTAACATTAGGTGCGAAATAAAACTACTTTTAAGTGAATGTATTATGTTTAGGGATTGTCACGTGGCAATCCCTTTTGCTGTTGTTCACAATTTTTCTTATCTTCCATACAATAACAAAAAAGATATAAGGATTTATTTTATGGCACCATATTGTTCTAATAGGAATACGAACTGTTATTGTCAGAATGGAAATTACAGACCACAAACAAGGCAAGAAAATGAAAGACAGCTTCATTGCAATATTCCTGTTCCTCCACTTCCGGAGCAGAAGTCGAAAAATTACTGTTGCGATGAGTGTGTTGGTGATTACAGCAAAACGGATGTTTTGCAAGAGTTTCCGGTTGCGATGGCTTATGTCCCATGGCAGCAGTGGAGAAAACTTCACGATCTCGGTTATGGATTTCAGTGTGGAACTATTTTTCAAGAGCTTGAAAAACCATTTCGTGGAAAAGGAGGATGCTGTAAATGAGTTGCAATTGTCATGAAATGAATCGAAGAGAACTTTTTGAATATATAAATCAGATAAGTTTTGCAGTAGATGATGTTAAATTATTTTTAGATACACATCCTGAAAATCAGAAAGCACTTGACTATTTTCAAAAATATAAAGAGAAACGTATTGAAGCACTCAAAGAATATGCAGAGGTATACGGACCTTTAACTGTAGATACAGTCAGCGAAAACAGTGACTGCTGGAGTTGGATCAATGAACCATGGCCGTGGCAGGAAGGGGGATGCTGATTTATGTGGAATTATGAAAAAAGACTTCAATATCCTGTGAAGATAACCCAGACGAATCCGAAACTGGCGAAGATCATTATAAGCCAGTTCGGTGGGCCGGATGGCGAATTAGCTGCATCTATGCGTTATCTTTCACAGCGATATACGATGCCATATAAAGAGGTAACAGGAATACTGACTGATATTGGTACAGAAGAATAATCCCGTTTCTTTTGGAAATAACGAAAAACCCTTTATTTGCGCGGAATTCTGGGCTTTATGGTCAATTCAAAGTTAGGCTCATTCAGATGACCGCGCGTATTTTTTGTTAATTTCTTATATTCTATAGATTCTATGAGTAATTTCAACAACCTGTTACGTTCCGGAATAGATAAATCCCAATAACAGGAAAGCAGGTCTTCACAAGCCGGCAGGAATTGTTCTATATTGGCTTCTCTTTGGCGTTCCTTGTCAAGTTCGAGCTTCAGCTGGGCAACGTTTGATTCAGCTTCAGAAATTCGGTTTTGCAAACTGGAAGATCGCTCAAGGAAGACTTCTGTTGAGTAGACACCTTGTTCAAGCAGATCATACATGGTTCCCTTTTGCCGCAGAAGTTGATCGAGTGTCTGTTGAGCTGATTCCAAAAGAACTTCTTTTTCCGGAATGAGACTCTTGCTTGGCATCTGACCACTCAGACGATATCCTTCAACCCAGTCAGAAAGCGCATTGTAAACTTCTCGCTCAACAAGATCCAAAGGGCTGCCAATGGTAGGACAATCATATGTACTGCACAACATCAAATCATAAGGAACACGACTGGCGGTCCCGGAAGGTGGCCGGCGAATCATTTTCTTTTTGCACTCACTACAGATAATGATTCCTGCAAGTGGATTTTTGACAATGTTAGAACCGGCAGGCTTCGGGGATCCACAGCCAAGATAACTTTGAGCTTCTGCAAATACATCGTGATCGATCAAGCGCGGATGCCGGCCGGAAACAATGGTATAGTCATTGGTTCTCGGACGTGTGGTTGTGAGAACGCCATTTTCAATTGTTCTGACCACTTTTCGCTCACCGATCTTAACGCATTGATCGTACACAACATTAGAGAGGATTCCACGGACGGTGCTCTCACTCCAAAGTTTGGAATTACGCGGCTTTGTACCGTAACTGTTTAAAGTACGAGTAATCGACCGGATACCGACACGTTCCGGACCGGTAAACATAGAAAAGATAAGCCGCACAACAGGAGCCTCGTTTTCATCAAAAGCAAGAGTCCATCCTTTCTCTTTTTCAAGTTTCACTCTCCGGAAACCGTATGGTGCGGAGTTGTATGGCCACTTTCCTTCAGAGATAGCGGCATAACGTCCATTCTGCATCCTGCGCTTAATCGTCTTATATTCACGACGACTCATAAATAATCCAAATTCAAAATACTCTTCATCGAATTCATTGGCCGGATCATAGGTTTTGGAAGGAGTGATGATTAGTGTGTTGGAATACTGGAAAGCTCTCTGTACAACTCCCTGATCGATCGTATCACCACGAGCAAGACGTTCTATTTCCATAACAAGCACACCGTCCCAAAGGTTTTGTTCTACTTCGTGGAGTAACTGTTGCATAACAGGACGCGCAGCTATAGTTTCTCCGGACACAACTTCTCGGTAAATATTGCTGATAATAAGGTTATTTTTCTTAGCAAGAGAAAGAAGTGCACGTTCGTGTCTGGCAAGAGTTTCCCCTTCACCATGCTGTTCGGCCTCAAGATCCTTTCTTGATTTCCTTAAATAAATACAATATGACATGATATCACCTCCGTATATATTATGTAAAAAAGTACAAAAATAACAGCCATACACAGAACGTAAGTTCTGATTGTGCGACTGCACCGAAGATGATACAATATTCTTTGGTAAGACAGTATCTCTTCGGAGTTACTAAAGCACATTGGCGTGTGCTTCCCCAGTTGACCGTTCCTGTTGGCGCAGGAGCGGTTTTTCTATTGACTTAAAAAACAGTATTTATGTATTAAATTTGTTGTAATCAATTTTTGCTTTTTCAGCATATTTCAAAGTAAGTAAATCAGATATACTTCTGATACCCATAAGTCCGATCAGACGGTTGTAGCCATGTAACTTTCTTGGAAATGGATAATAAAACATTTTATTAATAACAGTTTTTACAGGGTCTTGATTTTCCACTTTCGGCTATAGTTCCGTTATATATTGTTTTAGAGCGACCTAAACTTGGACAGTCAGGTGTTGAATGATATACTTCTCCGTTTGGAGTCCAATATACAGTTTCGCTTGTGGTAGTTTGCGTTTGCTGCTGAGCTTCAGCTTGCGCTTGTTGTTGAGCCTCAGCCTCGGCTTGAGCTTGCCGTTGAGCTTCAGCTTCAGCCTCAGCTTGGGCAGCTGCCTGAGCCTTTGCTTCTTCTTCAGCTTTTTTTTCTTTCAGCCTCCTCTTCGGCTTCTTTAGCAGCCTTTTCTTCAGCTTCTTTCTGCGCTTTAGCAGCAGCGATTGCTTTTTTATCTTCTACTTTTATTACAAGTTCATTACTTTTAATTTCATCATGCTCAGCCCAAATTTCATAAGAACCAGATGATGAAGAGAGAAAGGTGATTGTTCCATTTTCAATATTTAATTTTCCACCTGTACATTTGAAATCACTATCAGATAATTTGTAATCATTTGGTGTGGTACTTACGGTTATTGTAACTTCTTGATTGATATCATATGCGCTGGTTGTATTTGCACTTAGAGAAATTTCTTCCAAGTTATCTGGAGAAAATAATCCTACAATAGCAAAAAACAAGATAAATGCAGTAACTGCAAATTTAACAGGCTTTTTCCAGTCAGTATATTTCCACATGAGGAATAGACCTACTGGGAAAAATAGAATTATTAATGCAATGATCCATCCAGTTTTTTGATACCATTTTTTGTTATTCCCGTTATAATCAGGAAAATTGTTTTGAAACATGTTCGGTCCTCCTTGGTTTGTAGTTTTTTTGGATGAGGTGCGACTTCCGGTAGACATGGTATAAGATATACCAGTTCCGGGGATTCCTACAGAAGCAGTCTTCTTTCCCTTGGAATTGACCGTGTAATGAGCTCCACGTTTGCCAAATGTTATACTGGTGCTGTTCTTATTCAGATTTAATTTGACTCCGGGAGCAATTTTAAAGCTCTTTCTAAAACGCAGCCCCATAGTTTCTCACTCCTTTGTAAACCCTGCCAATCAGGAACACCACAATCCTGATCAGAACCTACTCCATAGATATTTGAGCAGGCCTTCCTAATAATAGCAATCCCTAAAGTTCCTAAGCGGAAAAGAACAGATGTTCGATAAAAGCATTGATTTCTAAATACAAATGTCGTATGATGAAATCAAGGAATTTCGAAGAGTGTTCTTGCTGGGAACGGAGGGACTACATAATGAGCAATGTATCTAAACAACTTATCATAGGAATGGTGAAGAAAATTGACGATTCAGATGAAAAATTTCTTCGCCAGCTCTATACCATCTTGAAAAGACATTTAGAAAGAAGGAAGCATTAGCTTCCTTTTTTTATGTTCTCTCGCAACTTGGCACTGAAATCACGGATCACTTCCTTTGATTTAGGAGACAATTCATGATATGTGTGCATGATTTCCTTAATCAACTTATATAAATCGTTATCACTGTCTTCCAGCAATTCAGATACATAAGCAGCTTCTTCATCTTCTTCAGGAAGCTCCAAGAACATATCACCAGCTCCAGATCGGAGCCATTCTTCATTTACATTAAATGTTTTACAGATCAATGAAATTACAGCATCAATAGGCTCGTTTCTTCCTATTTCATAATTGGCTACAGCACCTCTTTTTATATTGAGAGCGTCAGCAAACTCCTGCTGTGTTAATTTTAGATTTTTCCGGAGTTCTTTTATACGTTCGTTCATGTTGCACCTCCCTTCGCTATGACTTTATCATATCACAACAAATCATATATATCAAGATAAAAATGCAACAATGTTGCAAAAATGGTATTGACATTTGCGAGTATGTGACATATAATTGCAACATAAACACAAAACAAGTGAGGTGAACAACATGAGTGAAGAACAGAAAAGATTAATCGAAGAAACTGTAGAGAACCTAAAGCATTTAGACAAAGAAAGCCTCCTGGTAGTAAAGGGAAGTGTAGAAGTGCTCAAAGCAAGAGATGCAATGGAGAAAGATGGTCCAGAGAAGAAAGTGAGGTGAAAGCAATGAAGAAAAAAAGACTATCAAAAAAAGATGATAGCCTGATAGGTAAAGTAGTAGAAATCGAAAAGAAATACATTAATGAAAAGGATGGCCTAGTGGAAGTTTCTTTTCAAGTACCTTGCCACGATTGGAAAAGACTAAGAAATTCAATTCAGTGGCATCTGATAGAAAAGCGTTTGGAGAAAATTCAAAACAAATATAGCCGGAAGAACCACCAAGTGAAGAGAGATTAATTGGCATGGAAAGTGACATCTGTTCTCTATGAGAGACAACAACGCCTTTCACCTTTTTAGTTTCCTCGTAAGCAACAATTGGAGGTTGAACACAAGGATATAGGATATCGTCTATTTTAACGCAAACATCCGTAATGGAGATTGGAAGTCTGGACATATTTTCAAATGAGGCATAGATAATTAACATTTTTGTATCGCCAAATATATGTCCGCATATTTTCATATGGATCCGTTTTCGATTAATAAGTAACGTATGCATCAATGTAAAAAAAGTACCTATACTTCCAAAAATTGATAAGACAAAAGTAATGTTTTCTTTTGTAAGAAGTGAGGAAATAAATTGAATTATGTTCATTTAGGTTGTTTTTCCTTTCGTATTGATAGGGCAGGAGCCTGTAAGAAAAGTATAGGAGAAAAAATAGAAAATAGCAACAAGTACAAACCGTAACACATAAACTTTTCTAGGAGGTGATGCAGGTGATCGTAGAGATCAAAAAGACAGAAAGTGGATGCACATATAAATTCGATGATTCTGCTTATCTAGGGAAAAGCGAAAAAGAGCATGAAAAAGTAATCAATGATGTATCAACTATCATAAACGAGCATCTGAGATCAAGAAAGGATAAAACCGCTTAGGCGGTGGAAAGGAGGACAAGCGTGCAACAGAGAGAATTTGCTTTATACAAGAGAAGGTTACTGAGTCTGATCCCGGCAAAATTGCAGGACATTCCGAACAGGGATGTGAAAATCAAGTTTTTCCGATCCAGCCTGATTGAGCAGGTCGAAAAGGAAAAGGACTGGCAGTTCACCGGGGAACAGGCAGCAGAGCTGATCCGGATGGCAATCTATCCGGATCTGAGATCAGAGGAAGAGCGGATACAGTACGAAGATTTCCTCATGAATGGATTGGACAGAGTTATGTCAGAGAATGAGGAATGAGCCAGAAACGAGGAAGAAGGGAGAAAGACCACATATGGATTATCAGATGGACGAAAACACAGGAACTGGGCTGTTGCTCTGGAACATGGGAAGAAGCGGACGAGTACGCCAGGAAGAAGAACAAAGGAGAATACATCATATTAGAATGAGCCTTTGGAGAACAAGGTTTATCACAGGCATTGGAATGCTTGTTGGAATCTTCTATGCTTCCGGAGCAGTAATCACATATTCAATATCGGTCAAAGCACCGGAGTCAACGCTGGAGCGCGTTCTGATCGGACTAGCTGTATCAGCAAGCTTCTACGCGCTGAATTCGATCGCAAGGACGCTGGAAAAACGGATAAAAAAATAACACTTCCGGAGGTAACGGAAGTGTTGAATGCAAGACTTTTGTCTCGCAGATATTAAAGACATTATTATCTTAACATCTGTGGGGCAGAAAGTCAAGAAAAATGGTGGTTCTGCCCCATTTTAATACTCGATTAAGATATTAAAGATAGAGGTATACGATGGCAACGAAGAGAGTTACACACACCTTCCGGAAAGGAGACATCCTGGAGGTGAAGGAATACCATGATGGGCGGTATGGAGCAAGGGGACTGTCAAGAGAAAAGAAGAGAAAGCCGACACCGGAGCAGATGGCGGTAGTGAACGCAATGAATAAGGCGGAGACAGCCAGACACAGATTGTTGGAGTACTTTGGCAAGGGAGACTATTTCCTGACATTGACGTACAGAGTCGAGGCAAGACCTCCGGACATGGCGAAAGCGAAGAAGGATTTCACGAATCTGATCAGCAAGCTAAGAACAAGATACAAGAAAGAACAGATCGAATTGCGCTGGATCCGGAACATTGAGAAAGGGACCAAGGGAGCATGGCACGTTCACATGGTAATCACCGGATGCCGGGATACGATCCGCTGGGTAGAGGAATGTTGGCCACACGGTGGAATCTATGCAGAACAACTGGAGAAAAGCAAATACTACGAAGAGGATTTCTCACAGCTCGCATCCTACATCACCAAAAACGAGAAGGTGGGAGAAAAGAGGGAGGATGGAAAGAGGGACAAGCCAAGACTCAGCGAATCCAGTTACAGCACTTCGAGGAACATGCCGTTGAAACCACCAAAGAAGAAAAAACTGGCAAGATGGCCAAAAGAGATCAAACAAAAGAACGGCTATTACATTGCCAAGAGCTATGAAGGAATCAATCCGGCTACAGGATTCAAATACCGGAGATATACATTGATCAGGCTGAACAGGAGGATTTGAAGAATGAAGACGGTGAAGATCTACATAGAAACCACGATCACAGGACCGGCAGCACCAAAGAGAGGAGGATATGCTGCAGCCTTAACATTTACAAGGAGGAACGGAGATATTGAAGACCGATTCCTGAAAGGAGAAGAGGAAGGAACAACTTATAACCGCAGTGTGCTTCTGGCAATGATCTATGCACTGCAAAAACTTAAAGAACCATGCAGAGTCGTGTTCTACACGAGGAACACATACATCAAGAACATGATACTGGCAGATAACCCGGAAAAGTGGAGACGAGCAGAGTGGAAGAAATCAGATGGAAAAGGCATACAGAATCAAGATCTGTGGAAAATGTTCTTGGAAGAGAGCACAGAACACGAAATAGAAATTGTGTATGAAAAAGACAGCGAGTATAAGGAGACGCTACAAGCGTACTTACAAGGAAAAGAGGTATAAAGATGTTTGATAAATTTGGAGAATTTGATTCTTGCGAAGAAATCAACCGTGCTGCAAAAGCACAGTTGGAAGAAGGAGACCTGGAAGCAATCAGGACAATCGCAGAAGAGAACGGACTGGATCCGGAAGATGCAGAGGACTATTGCACCGGTGCAATCGAGAAGCTGACTACTCCATGTTTGGCCGCAATTGGAAAACTGGAACTGGAAGCGAAGGACCTGAAACTGGAAGGAGCACTGAAAGACTGGACAGATTCCATCAAACAATTATGCATGGAAAATGAAGAGATGGCTCTTGCAGTCAGAAAGAAAGGGAAATCACTGAAAGACTGCATGGCAATGATCTTGAAGAAAGCGTTCGGGGAAAAGACACAGTTAGATGACAGAATCACCAAGGCAGCAGGCTTGAGACCACCACTGTATATAAGCATACCGGGAAAGGCACAGATCAAAGAGATCGTGAGGGAATATTACCTGGGTGAGAAGAAATGAGAGTATACAAAGGGTTCAACAAAAAAATTCAGGCAAAACACGGAAAAGGGACATTCCAGTACGAGAAAGGGAAGACCTACAAAGAAGAGAAAAGCAAAACAAGATCCACTGGATTCCATGCGGCGGAGTACATCCTGGATTGCCTGCAGTGGTATCCGATCGATGGAAAGAACAAATTCTTCCTGTGCGAAGCCGGCGGAAGCATAGACGAAGAGGATGGATGCTCGATGGTCGTATCTACAGAGCTGACATTATTAAGAGAACTGACACTTATGGAGATTGCAATGGCGGCAATGGAATATATGATCATACATCCAAAGAGGGCATGGGAGAAAAGAGAAAGAGGTGCATACGCAGAAAAAGAGCGGTCAAAAGCAATCGGAGAGACAAAGATAGCAATCGCAAGAGGAAAACATCCGGAAGTGAAAGGCGAATACGGAACCGTGATTGGACTGATCGTAGAGGACGAGAAAGGCAAGCCAGTGGCGGCAGGCGTGAGGAATGTTGACGGAATACAAGCAAAAGCACATCAGATCTATTCCATGACAGAAGAAAGAGAATGGGTGGAGGTGCAGAAATGAAACGAAAAGCGATTGAGTGCGTTGCACCGAAGAAACCGGCAGGAAAAGGACTTACAGCCACGCTACAGGAGTTGGGGGAAATCCTGATCCTAAATATCTATCAGGCGAAGGAACTGCTGGTGCGGTACTGTATCAACTATGAGACAGGGGAACATGAGTACTGGAAAGAGCAGCATGGTTGGAGAAAAGGCGGTATCCTGAATGCACTGAACGAGGACTGGCGAGATTGGGAATGGAGAACATATGACGATTATCCGAAATTGCAGGAGAAAGACGCCAACAGGATCAAAGAATTGATTAAACACAGAGCGTGGAACAACAGCCCGTGGGAGAGAATCAACGGATTGGAACATAGCTATAACAGCGAGATTAGGGAAAGATGTGAAACAAACCGGAAAATGAAACTCATGAACCTAATGAGAAAAGTTCCAGGTCGTCCGAAGAATCTGAGAGAATGGTTCTTTGAACAGGCAGCAGGAGAGGATTACATGTTCCGGAACAGGGAAACGAAAGAATTTGTCTGTACGAACTGCGGAGAATCCAGTCGGCCGGAAGAAATCAAGCGGCAGGATGGAGGAAAGAAGATCCGGCACAATGACATGGTATTCTGCCCTTCCTGCAGAAAACTGGTGAGGGCAAAGACAAGAACAGACCATATCGAACAGAAATGGAAGAGCTGTTATCTTATCCAGCCGGTAGATGAAGATACGAGCGTACTCCGGATCATAGAAGCAAAGGTCGGATGGGATAATGGAAGACATTATGTCGAGTTTGGAGATGAAATCAGAATCTTATTGTACAAGGTTTACTCCAACAGAAAATTGAAGAAGACATACATGATCTATTATGAGGACTCCTGGGATGGATGGACAAAAGGAAACCGGAAAAACCTAAGAGCAAGAGAAGGATACTTGTATCCGGAAGAATTTGGCCAGATATTAGACGGAACCACTTACAGCGAAGCAACAAGAGTCCTGGAGCATTTATCGAAGACGGGAATGGAACTGAACTACAACAGACTTGTGGCAGGGACAGGACAGATGAAAGGATATGCACAGAAGATTGAGTACCTGGCAAAAGGACGCTTTTGGAATCTGCTGAGAGATACGATCGGCTGTACAGACTATCCGGGATATCCGACACAATACTATGGACCACTGGACATGAGAGAGGAAAGCATTGAGGGAATGTTCAGAATCCAAGACCGTCAGAAGATCAACAGGATCCGTGACGAACATGGCGGGAACAGAATGGTACGCTGGATGCAGTATTCGGACGAGACAGGGCAGAAAATCTCGAAAGAGACGGCGCAGTGGATGATAAAGAATGAGATAGCACCGAGCAGCATCCGGGGACTGGAAAAATATATGAGTCCACAGAAGATCATGAACTACATCGAAAGACAGAAAAAGGAACAATATGCAGGAATGACGGCAGAAGCTGTTCTTGAAGAATATAAAGACTATCTCAGTATGTGTGAAGCGTGTTGCAAAAATATGGCTGACGAGATGGTCTATCGTCCAAGAGAACTAAAACGCAGACATGATGAAGTTGTTGTAGACCGGCAGCAGATACAGATTTTGAAAGAACTGGAAAACAATGCAGAGGGAAAAGAAGCCTACGCACAGGAAATGAGGCAGAAGTTTCCGGAAGCAGAAGGGATCCTGAAAGAGATCAAGAGCCGATATGAGTACGAAGATGAAGAGTATAAGATCATTGTACCGAACACGTTAGTGGATATCGTGAAAGAAGGACGTGCGCTGCATCATTGTGCCGGCAGCAGTGAACGATATTTTGACAGGATCGAGAGCAGAGAGACATATATCTGTTTTCTGCGAAGACAGGAAGCACCGCGAATCCCGTTTTACACGATCGAAGTAGAGCCGGGAGGCACAATCAGACAGCACAGAAGCTATTATGACGAAGAACCGGGAATCGAGGAAATCCGGGTATTCCTGAAAGAATGGCAGAAGGCAATCAGGAAACGTCTGACAGAGGAAGATAAGAAGTTGGCAAAGATCAGCAAGATCAAGAGAGAAGCCAATATTGCAGAGCTGGAAGAGAAAAAGAATATAAGAGTCCTTCAGGGATTAGCGGAAGATTTCCTTGAAGCAGAAGAGATAGAAAAAGAACTGGAGGCGGTTTGATGGAATTAGTACAGTACCAGGATTATGAGGAATACAAAAAGGCAATGAATACCGTTCTGAACAGAACAGTGGAAGATTTTGTTATGACAGGATATTTGCTGAAACAGGGAAGAGATACGGATATCTTAAAGAATTCAGGATACAACAGTGTAAACGAATTCGCCTGGGCGGAATACAAGCTTGAAGCTACACAGGTATCAAGATATATCAGAATCAATGACAGATTCTCGGAGGGTGGTTACTCTCCGAGACTGCAGGAGCATTATAAAGGATTTGGCTATGCGAAGCTGGCGCTGATGCTGACCCTTCCGGAAAGCGTAGCGGAAGAGCTGACACCGGCATACAGCAAATCAGAGATCCAGGCAGTCAAAGAAGAGATAGAAAGCGAAGAGAAGATCACAGATATCGAAGTCATTTTGGAAGGCGAGAAAGAAGAACAGAAAGAACTCGACAATCTGGAAAAGGCAATCCATCAGATCTGCATGGATGAACCGGAACTGTATCTAAGACTGCATGAGGCAGTCAGAACAAGCGTAGGAACAGGACGGATCAAAGAGGTGTTGGCACCAGACGGGGACAAACTTTACAGCGTAAGACCACAAGGCTGCGGAAGAATTATGCTCTATCTAAACGATGAGAAAGACGAGGTCATACTGCAGGTAGTAAGACAAGGACTGAAAGAAAAGTTTGCCTGGGAGAATATTTTAAGCTATCTTGTCCTGATCACAGAACAGGAAGACGCAAAACAGAACTGGGAAGAGCTCTACGGACAGAAGTATCCAGAAAAAGAACGGATTGCACCAGTGCAACCGAAGAAAGAGAAGAGAAAAGAGTCAAAGGTAGTGAAGGCGAAGCTGCCAAAACCAAAAAAACCGGAGAAACAGGAGACGGAGAAACCGGTAGAACTTCCAAACGACATTCCGGGACAGACAGAGATCGAGAAAGATTTTCCGGAAATGCTTCCGGAAGCGGGGAAAACGCAGGAAATACAGAGCGATTTTATCAGATCAGGACAGCACAAAGAGGAAAATTGCACCAGTGCAATGCCGGAGCCTGTGGAGATTGTGGAAAAACCTGTGGATAATTCGGAGCAGATGGAAGAAAATGCGAGAAACACAGAAGCGGGAGCCAATTCAGAACCGGTGGATAAGTCCGAAGAAGAACAGAATCCGGCCGGCAGCAGCAGATGGGAATACATGAAGACAATGGAATCATACAAGATGGCACTGTACATGGCAGCATCCGTGAAAGAGATGCCTCACATGATGTTGAACTCAGCAGAGTATTGGAAGAAATGGTTAGAAACAGAGGTGGATGAAAATGGAGATGAAATCGGTAAAAAATAAGGTGATTATATTATGAGCATCGATTATTCAGATATGGCATTTCCAAAATTAGCTTGCAAGAAAAAAAGGAAATCGCATAAAAAGAGCATCCTCAAGAGTAGAAAGGGAGTCTGCTATCTCTGTTCGATACTCTATGGCGATTCTTCCAAGCAATACACAGAAGAACATCACATCATGTTCGGATCCGGCCAGCGTGAACTATCTGAGGCAGATGGACTCAAAGTAAATCTGTGCCGGGATCATCACAAAGAAGGACCAGAAGCAGTCCACAATAACCGAGAAATGCGGGAACTGCTCTGCAGAATAGCACAGACAGAATATGAGCAGACACATACGAGAGAAGAGTGGATGGCGAGATATAAGAAAAATTATTTATAGTTACCTCCGCTGAATGGCGTGGAGATAAAAGTATGTCACAATACTGCAACATGATAACAAAGACTTCCTCCCTGGATGCGGCAGGGAGGAGAAAGGAGCAGATAAGTGCCAAAAAGACAGAGATCAACAGCTTGGAAAAGCGAATTAGCTGAGATAAATGCAAAAGCAAGACAGGAAGGAATGAGCTATGGACAGTACGTGGGATTAATGTACTGCGAAGAAAGAGATGAAATGGAAAGAAGGAGAAGATATGACAGAAAGAGACGCGAAAGATTTGGTTGACTGGCTGGATCAGGCAGAAGAGGAAACAAAAGCAACAATTGCAGAGCATGAAAGAATCGATCCTTTTTATGACGGAGTGCTTTCAACGGTCCAGACAGTCCGTGAATATATCAAGAAAATGCGTAAGGTGGATGAAGCAGAAGGAGGGAAGCAGATGAAAGAGATTATAACAGATAGCAAGTTTGAGCATATCGAAGAAATCGAGCCATTTTTCTGGTGGACAGGAAGCTTGAGCATAAAGCAGGCAATCACACACTTGACAAAGCGGTACGATGAAGAGGAAGCACACAATCTGTTGGATGAAAAGTTAGAATTTGTATCTGAGTACATGAGAAATAATCACGGAGCTGTCGAGCAGTACGGAATTTACCTCATTCCGGAATTTATGCTTGGATATGATGACATAGAGATTGTGATTGTAGCGGCATCCGAAAACGAGCGGGCTACGGTGGTATTCTCGGACATTCCGGTAGTTAAGCGAGGTGAAAAATGACAAGGCAAGAGCAAGAGGACCAAGCGCAGCTTGAGTGGCTGCGGAAATGGAAAGAACGACGGAAGGAAAAAAGAAACGTGAGAAAAAAGCCACTGTTTTATAAGATTCTAAGGAAACTCGGAATCATAAAGGACTACGAGGAAGACATAAGAACAAGAATGGAGATGTGCGAAAGAGCAATAAAAGCAAATGTATGTCCTGAAGATTGTGACATTTGCGCATGGGATGTGAAAGGAGGGATTGATTACAATGGTTATGTTACGACCAGTAGGGACAATAGGAAACCGTCTGAAGTATCTGCGAAAAATCAGAGGACTGACAAGAGGAGAGGCAGCAGTCAAGCTAGACATGAAGGAGGAAAGACTGCAAGATCTTGAAACAGGAAGGAAAGGGCTGACGCTAGGAGAAGCAATCAAATATGCAGATACATATAATGTGTCTTTGGATTACATAGCAGGGAGAAAGAAAGTTGAATATTGAAGATGCAATCAGAATCATTGAAGGGTTGGATACATCCAACAGTGAAGAAAACATCGAAGCAAAGAAAATGGCAGTTAAAGCATTAGAGATGCAGAGACAAAAGAAGGTTGAAACATGGAACGGACAAGCATCGTGCCAACGCTGCAAATTTTGCGACCAGGCTCTTGATTGGAGTGATGAACAGTGAAAAGAAGTACAGACACACGCTGGAGTCCCGCAGAGATCCAGCAGAACCAAAAGGAACATTATGCTGCTATGGCAGAACATCCACCGGACCGGAAGGCAAGCGAGAAGTTTCATCGGCCAGCATACCAGGCAGGAAAGCTGATCGAAGCACAGGGGCAGCAGTTGTGGCATGGAGATGTAGCAGAGTATTTGGCGAGAAAGTATAAGATAGGGGATGATACCGTTGGAGACAATGACGAAGGAAAGACTGGAAGCGTACCGGAGTAACAAGATGGAGATCCTGGAACTGGATTATGTCCTGAACAATCGCTGGAAGTCCGACACAATGATTGGGAATGATGTTGTATTCGATTATAGCAAGGGATATCCAATGCCACAGAGTGTTGTTGGTTTTGATCAAAAGAAGTATGAGAGACTCCAGGATCGTGATTTACGGAGGAAGGAACGATTGGAGAAGGAGTGCGAAGAGGTCGAGCAGTTCGTGGATGAGATACCAGATAGTCTTACGCATCGGATATTCAGAAAATATTATATTGATGGTCGTAAAAGTGTGAGATTGGAGAATATTGCAAAGGATGTACATATGAGCAGAAGCGGCGTAGGCAAAAAAATTGATCGATTTTTGAAAGTGTCCCGTCATTCCCCTGATTCTCATGTACAATAACACTTGAGCCAAAGGCTGAATTCCTGCGGCTCGTCCTCTCTTTGTATAAAACCCAAGAAGCACCTGCACAGGGATGTGTGGGTGTTTTTCTGTTGTATAATGTCGAGATTTGGGATATTATGGAAATAGGGTTTATATAGACGGAGGAAGAAGAATGAATGAAGTTGCGTTAATTGAAATAGGTCATTATTTAAATAATGTAAAAATACCAGATATTCCAGAAGAAACTAATTTTTGGTTGATTCGAACTATGTCAGGTTATTATTATGATGAATTTGTCAGAGAAGGTTATGTTGCTCTAGGATGGAACATTATTACTAAAAATACAGCTTTTGATAGAAGAAATATAGAGAATTTGAAAGATCAAATAAAAGTAATGTATGATGATAAAAGACCAGGAGTGGCAATAAATAAGTGTATTCGCTTTATTCATGAATTAAAAGAAGGAGATTATGTTTTAATTCCGAATGCTGGATCAACAAAAGTTACAGTAGGGATTTTAGAGGATTATTACGAAGTAGAACATGATCATACGGAAGAATGGAGTGCAACAGAAAAGATTGAAAACAAAGAGTCAGAAATAGGAAGAATTAAATGCCCTTATCGTAAAAGACGCCATATGAAGGTGGTTATGACAATCACAGCTCAAAGATTAGGCTATAAAATCTTGAAAGGACTGTCATCATACCATGGCTTGAGCAATATGAATGAATATAATATAGACATATTAAATTGCATATATAATTGCTATACATATAAAGGTGATATGATGTATTCTCTTAACATTGCAAAAAAATGAACCGATAAAAGCTAGAGAATTATCAAAATTAATGTATGGAGTAACAGAACTTTTTTGTAATATTATAGATGAGGATTTAATTTCGATAACGGTCAATTTGAATTCCCCAGGAAAAGTAACTGTAAAGTTAAGAGCCGTATATGAAAAATTAAAAAAGGGAGCGTTTCCATTACTAGGCATATATTTATTTGTTTTTGGAGGAAGTGGATGGGGATTTGAGTTTCCGGGCTTAGCTGGTGGAGTGATAGATGCAATCCAAGAATATCGTACAATGAATACAGAAGTGAAGTTAAAGGAAGAAGAGCTTAAAGGAAAACAATTAGAAAACTATAAAGCAGCAATGGAAGTTATTCAATTATCGAAAGAGACGGGAATTGATATGGATAAAGTTCTTGAAGATTTGAAAATAATTGATGGATTGGATGACAGTCTTAAATTTGAATCAAATGAAGAATTTGCAAAAGGTGGAGAAAGCCAAGAAAGTGAAGAGTGATCTAATGCATAGCGTATATGTGGCAATTATATTTTTAATATTTTCTTTTATTACATGGTTGTCTGTTTCTTTTAGAATTGCTAGTTGTTTTGTGGATGACAATTTTATTTTTAGTAATTTAAAGATGACAATTTTATTTTATTTTTGTAATATTGTAATTGCAATATTTTTAACAATAATATGCTATTCTCTTGTGACTATGGTACAAAGAAAAATATAATAGCGTAAGGAAGGCACCCTTCGGGGTGCTTTTCTAATACTCAAAACTCGGACCATTAGTTCAGTGGTAGAATATTCGCCTCATAAGCGAAATGTCGTAGGTTCGATTCCTGCATGGTCCATGAAATAAACTAGAACAGAGGTGACAACAATGGCAGCAGGAAACCCCAGGAGTGCGAATGGGAATCTTCGGAGAAAGCACCAGGCAAGGCTTAAAGCAATCGGTGCAGAGTGTGGGATCTGCAGGGGCAGACTGGGACCGATCCATTATGATGAGCCAAGTGATAGCAGACATCCGTTATCCTTTGTGATTGATGAAATCAGACCAGTGTCAAGATGGCGAGAGTTTGGTTATAGTTCCCGGGAGGCAGCAGCACAGGACTGGAACAACCTTCAGGCGGCGCACTACTGTTGCAATGCAATGAAAAGCAATAAAACATTGCAAGAACTGGAGCAGAGACAAAAGACACCAAAAGCGAACATTCTGGATGGAAACTGGTGAAGAAAACAGGGGTGGGAAGGGATCCCCGCCAGGCGCCGAAGGCGACCAGCGCCGTCCAGCGCCGATTTACACACAGGGATTTTTTGAAAGGTGGATGAAGATGGCTAGAGCTAAGAAAATGGCAACTGTAACAAACGAAGGAAACAGGCTGCAGCAGTTGGAAAATCTTTCAATAATCCTGGCAAAACAGATTGATATCTGTGCGAAAGATGCTGTGAATGGATCAAAGGCCATGCCACAGCTGTCAAAGCAGTACAGAGAAACAATAAAAGAAATTGAAGAAATCAGAGGAGTGGAAAGAGAAGATGACGAAATTGGAGAAATCCTCTCAGCGAGAAAGGCTGATGGGAAGCCAAACGCCGTCCGTTAGGATCACTCCGGATTATGTCTACACAGATGGAGCAGATGCTGTGAAAGTGCTTTCTGTCGGCAGACTCATTGTGGATCCGTGGCAGGGTGAAGTGCTGAATGACTGGATGGGGCGGACAGAAGAGGAAATATGGTCCGCTCCAACCTGCGGACTGTCTGTACCGCGGCAGAATGGCAAGACACTGGATACATCAGGAAGAATTGCATCCGGAATGATCATGTATTCTGAATGGGTGATTTATACAGCACATTTGCAGAAGACGGCAACCGAGACATTTATGGAACTGAAAGGATTGTTCGAGAGTAAAGGTCTGCGAAAGTATGTGAGGGAAATCAAAGCGGCGTTAGGAAGAGAACAGATCATCTTGAACAATGGCGGACGTGTGGTTTTTGTGGCAAGGACCAGAAATGGAGGCCGAGGACTACATGGGGACTGCCTTGTCTTTGATGAGGCGCAGGAGCTGACATCAGAACAGCAGGCGTCTTTTCTCCCGGCAATATCAGCATCTCGAAATCCGCAGACGATCTATCTGGGAACACCGCCGGATGAAAATTGCACCGGTGCAGTTTTCAGGAGAATCAGAGAAAGAGCAAGAAGCGGAGAGAGCAAGTCCACAGCCTGGACGGAGTACTCAGTGGAAGAGATTGGAGATGTGACCGACCGGAAAAGATGGGCTTTATGCAATCCGGCACTTGGAAGAAGAATGACAGAAACAACGATTGCAGCAGAATGCGAACAGATGGACGAGGACACCTTCGCGAGGGAACGTCTTGGCTGGTGGTCTCCAATCAATAATGATCAAGACTATGCAATTGATAAGAATAAATGGGAAGCATGTGCATCCGAACAGGAGAAGCCGGAAGGCAAGACTGCATTTGGAGTGAAATTCTCACTGGACGGTTCCACAATAGCACTGTGTGGTGCTGTCTGTCCGGCGTCAGGCAGAGCGAGAATATCCCTGATTGAATTAAGAACTACAGACAAAGGCGTCCAGTGGCTTGCAGACTGGCTGAATCAGAGATACCAGACAGCATCTTGTGTAGTGATTGATGGTCGGAATGGTGTTGATTTTCTGATAGAGAAGATTGCACCTGTATGGAGATATAAGCAGTCGATTATCAGACCAGGAGCAAAAGATGTGATCGCAGCAGCCAGTCAGCTTGTGCAGGAAATCAATGAGCAGACGGTCTCTTGGTATAAATATCAGGAAATCTTACAGGAGTCAGCAGTTACTTCTGTAAAAAGACCTATTTCAGGAGGTTGGGGATTCGGAGGAGAAAACTCCATACCGATTGAAGCGGCGGCACTGGCATTATGGGGATGCAGAACTTCAAAAAGAAACCCGAACAGAAAGATGAGGATCGGATAATGGAACTGAATTTTGGACAGGTAAGAGGGCTGCCGGAACAGGAGCAGCAGTGGTTGAATGAACTAAAAGAGATTTATGACTATCACCGGTCAGCAAACCGAATGAAACGGCGTTATTATAATGGGAAAATCACACTGAATGAGGTGAATCTTGGGATTGCCCTCCCTTCCGGTTTTGGAAGGCTGGAGATCGGGTGTTCCTGGGGAGCAAAGACAGTGGATGTACTTGCGGCAAGATCGATGTTCGATGGATTTGTGACAGAGAATGGAACAGAATCAGATGAGATGAATGCAATCATGAAGAGAAATCATCTGATTGCAGAATATAACAAGGCTGTAAAGGAAGAACTGAAATATGGTTGTGCATTTGCAGCAGTTTCCGGCGAAGCGGGAGACGCAAGAGTCCGGTTTTATTCTCCTCATTGTGCAGCGGCTTCGTGGGATGCCAGTGAAGCAAGAATCAAATACGGATTTGCCTTTGAAGATGCAAAAAGAGATGAATCAGATATCACATGGTCTCCGGATCATGTGAATTTTTATACAGAGACAGAGATCTGGCAGTTGGATCGTGTCGGAGGGACCTGGTATGCAGAAGCTACTCCACATGATTTCGGACAGCCTCTGATGGTAGCAATGATCTGGGATGCAACAAACGATAAGCCTTTCGGACAGTCCAGATTGAAGGAACCGGTCAGAAGACTGATTCAGGGGTATGTAAGAACCGTGGCCAATGCTACGATTGGATTGGAATTCGCAACATCACCGCAGAAATACTTACTTGGTGTATCAGATGAACAGTATGATGTTCTGGTGAATGAGAAGTTTAAGCAGTATGTAGGAAGTATCCTTTACAGCACAACAAACCCGGAAACAGGAGAAAAGCCATCTTTTGGTCAGCTATCACAGGGAAATATAGAACCACATGTGCAGATGCTTCGGATGCTGTCTACACAGTATTCAGCAGCAACGGGGTTAACCGTCACGGATGTGGGCGTTGTGAATGATGCCAATCCGACCTCAAGCGATGCAATTCTGGCGCAGTCCCAGACACTGATTTTATTAGCTGAACAACTAAACAAAGCGAATGGGGATGCATTGTACCGGATTGGAAGGATGGCACTGGCAATCGAACTTGGAACCACACCGGATGATCTGACAGATGAGATGATCGAGATCATTGCACATTTTAAGAATCCGGCTATGCCAAGCATAGCGGCAACAACAGACGCTGCATTGAAGATTGCAACAGCAAGACAGGGATTCGCGCAGACAGATATATTCCTTGAGATGATTGGATTTGATCAGGCAGATATCCGGCGGATCCGTGCGCAGGAACAGAGAGCAAAGGGAGAAGCAATCTTGACGGAGGAGTTTGGAAATGCAGATAACGATCAGGGCTTGGACGGAGTACATAACCAAGATGTCACAGATTAGCCAGAAGGCGGCAGATCTGATGCAGGCGTGGGTTCAAAAGAATGGATTCAGTAACGACAAGGCTCTTTTAGATTATGCCTATGCCTTATCACAGCATTACGGACAGGCAATTGGTGCTTTGTCCTGTCAGATGTATGAAGCAACAGCAGCGGCACAGGGCATGAATATCCCAACAGCAGAGATGGCACCTCTTCCGGAATATGGAGAAGTAGCAAAAGCTGTGCGTGGCACCATGAAACAGTCTCAGATGAACGTACCTGCGACACTGGCGCGGCTTGTGAAGCAGGTTGGAGCAGATACAACACTGAAAAATGCAGAACGTGACGGTGCTCAGTTCGCATGGGTACCTCACGGAGATACATGCTCTTTCTGTATTACACTGGCGTCACGTGGCTGGCAGTATATGTCAAAAAAGGCATTACGGAACGGACATGCAGAACATATCCATGCACATTGTGACTGCGAATATGCAGTCCGGTTTGATGGAAGAAGCAACGTGGAAGGATATGATCCTGACAAGTATCTGGAAGAGTATCAGGCAGCAGGCAGCGATATTAATGCCATGCGCAGGATTAGATACAAGGAAAATAAAGATGCTATTAATGCAAGGAAGAGAGAACTGTATGCTGCAAAGAATCTGGAAAATATTGAAAAAGGTATTTATTCTGATATAATGATATCAGGGGCAAGAATCACAGATTTATATAGTACAGAAGCAGACGAATTTGCTGAAATGTATTATAATGAGATTAGAAAATTCTCGACAGATTCAAGAAAAATCGCAGAGAATCTTGGTAAGGATGAATCTGATATAAAGAAAATTAAGGCGTATTTATTTGAAGATAATTCTCTGACAGATCCGGATACCGGGGAAAGCAGACCATTTGATCCAGATTGTGCGATTGCACAGAGCTGGCAACGATTAATGATTGGAAAAGACATTAAACATCACGATAAAACTTTGATAGAGCATGAGTTATTAGAAATGAAAATCAAACGGGAAAATCCGGGAATAGACCATGTAAAGGCTCATGAATTAGCATCGGAAAAATATAATTATCCAAAGGAGGCACTGGAATATTATGGTAATCTTAAAAAACATAAAGAAAACAAATGATAGTATTTCAGCGGATTATTATCCAGAAGGAAAAGAGCCAAAAGGTTTTATAAAAATACAGACTTCGGATGGAACAGTTATAGAACATAAAAATGCAAGCATGTTTGCGGCTCCACATGTAAAAAGGGAATTGAAGCGAATGACTAAAATGGATAATCCACCAAAAGAAAAGACATTAATATGGTATTAGATACCGTTGATTAGAAAAGGTCAACGGTATTTTTGTACCAATTTTTAAATTGCACCGGTGCAATATCAGAAAGAGAAAGGTAATTCTAACACGCAGAGATGCGTGTTATTTTTATGGCAACGCGTGCCTGAAACGCGGAATTTAAAACTATGAAACACTCAATCAGAAGGGAGACAAGATGGCAGAGAACAATACGAACGGCACTGCAGGAGCAGGAACAGAAAAAACATTTACTCAGGCTGAAATGGATGCAATTATCGAGGGACGCCTCGCAAGAGAAAAGCAGAAATATGCAGACTATGAGGACCTGAAGGAAAAAGCGGGAAAGTATGATCAGATCAAAGGCGAAGGAAAGACAGAACTTCAGAAAGCAACAGAAGGAATGGAAGCTCTTCGGAAAGAGCTGGATCAGCTTAAGAGCGAGAAAACTGTAAGACAGGCAAGAGAAAAGGTTGCAAAGGAAATGAGCATTCCAGTGGATCTTCTGACGGGGGAAGACGAGGAGACCTGCAAGAAGCAGGCAGAGGCAATTCTGAACTTTGCAAAACCGAAGAATTACCCGGGAACAAAGGAAAACCACAGAAAAGTTACAAACTCTCAGGAGAAAGATGCGAGTATGAGAGAGTTTGCACATCAGATTTTCGGAAAAGGAGAATAACATATGGCAGCATTAATCAGTTCAGATTTTGAGATTCCTGCAGAGATTTCAGCGGGGATTTTTGAAAAAGCACAGAAAGGGTCCACACTGGCGCAGTTATCCGGTGCAAGACCACAGAAATTCGGAAAACAGCAGGTATGGGTACTTACAGCACCACCAAAAGCCGAGATTGTAAGTGAAGGTGGGGAAAAATCACCAACACCGACAAGCTATGCAACCAAGACGGTCAACCCGATTAAATTGCAGGTAACCATGAGATTTTCACAGGAAGTGAAGTGGGCGGATGAAGACACACAGATCGGAGTTCTTCAGGATCTGGCGTCTAATGCGGGAATCGCACTTGGACGGGCACTTGACCTGGTAGGAATCCACAAGATCAATCCATTGACAGGAACTGTATCAAATCTCGTAAAGGAAGGACTGGTTGATACAACACAGTCAGTGACCGTTGCAGGAGCAAAGTATGATGAAGCAATCGAGGCGGCAGCAGGCATGGTCATTTCAGCAGGTTATACACCAAGCGGAATTGCAATGGATCCTACGCTTTCTTTTGGATTATCTACAATGAGAGACACAACGGGAAGAAAGATCTATCCGGAACTTGGATTTGGACAGAACCTGAGCAACTTCGCAGGAATGAATGCGGCGGTATCTGATACAGTGTCAGCCAAGAATGAAATTACAACTCCGTCAAAGATCCTTGGAATTACCGGACAGTTTGACGCCTTCCGTTGGGGAGTACAGAGATCAATCGGCGCCCACCTGATCGAGTTCGGAGATCCAGATGGACTGGGAGATCTTCAGAGACTCAATCAGATTGCAATCCGTTCAGAGATTGTATACGGAATTGGAATCATGGACAGCAAGGCATTTACAAAGATCCTTGCTGCAAGTGAGTAACGGAGGAGGTAAATGAAGTATCTGTATAAACAGACAGGAATGATTGTGGAATCCAGTATTGCACTGGATTCTGCAATTTTCAAGCCACTGAAAGAAATACCAGTAAATGAAAACGAAAAAGAAGAAAAACCACAGAAAAAGACTCCGGCAAGAAGGAAGAAGGTGCAGTAATGGCTTATGCAACATGTGAAGACATTCAGCAACGAAGAAATCTGCCAATGAATGACTGGGAGAGATGCACTGCATTGCTGGAAGATGCGGCTGTGATTGTTGATGCCTATAATCAGGAGGCGTCAGAAGCTGCGAAGAAGCTTGTATCCTGCAATATGGTGATCCGTGTCATGGAGAGCGAACAGGAGAGCGTGCCGATCGGGACAACTCAGGCAACTACTTCGGCACTGGGATATTCACAGAGCTGGACGAATTCCAATGGAAGTGGTGAATTGTATCTCACAAAACTGGATAAGAGGATTCTGGGAGTTGGAAACAGGATTGGTTTTCTGAATCCTTTTCAGGAGGAATAGCGGTGATTAAGGGTATAACAGTAAAATTATATGAACAGACACCGGATGGAAAAGATCCTTTCGGACATCCGATCATGAAAGAAACGCCAGTATATGTGGAGAATGTACTGGTATCACCTGCTTCGACCACGGAGATCCTGGACACCTTGAATCTGATTGGAAAGAAAGCGGTGTATAAACTTGCCGTGCCGAAAGAAGATTCTCATAACTGGCAGGACTGCCGGGTGGATTTCTTTGGAGCATCATGGAGAGTGATTGGACTCCCGCAACAGGGAATTGAAGAGAATATTCCTCTTGTATGGAATCAGATATGGATGGTGGAGCAATATGGGGAAAGTGAGAATAGAACTGAATCGTGCAGGTGTTCGTGAACTTATGCAATCACCGGAGATGCAGAAGATTCTGATAGAACAGGCAAATGCAATTGCAGCAGAATCGGAAACAGAGACATATATCGCTTCAACACGAGCAGTAGTAGAAGTGCATGGAGATGACGGAAATAATAGCTTACTGAAGGCGGTGGAAAAGAAACATGATTGAACAAATAGTCAGAGATTATCTGGAGGAGCAGCTTGGCATACCTGTAAGAATGGAAGAAGAGGCTGGACTTCCGGAGGAATATATTGTGGTTGAAAAGACCGGAAGCGGTCAGACCAATCATATCAAACGAGCAACACTGGCGGTGCAATCCTATTCAAGCTCATTGTATCAGGCGGCATCCCTTAATGAACGGGTGAAAGAAGCAATGGAGAAAATAATTGAAATGGATGATATCAGTAAATGTGAGCTCAACAGTGATTACAACTATACAGATACGGCACGGAAGAAGTACCGGTATCAGGCCGTATTTGATATCGTGCATTTTTAAGGGAAGGAGATTAAGATGTCAGATAATAAGAATGTAAGTACAGGCAAGCCAAAAGTGGGAGGAGCCATTTTCAGAGCGCCACTTAGAACAGAACTGCCGAAGGATGCTACATCAGAATTAAATGTAGCATTCAAATCATTAGGATACTGTTCAGAGGATGGGCTTACGAACTCTAACAGCCCTGAGACAGATAATGTAAAAGCATGGGGCGGAGACACCGTTCTGAACATGCAGACAAGCAAAGAAGATAAGTTCAAATTTACAATGATCGAAGCATTGAATATCGAAGTATTAAAAAGTGTATACGGTGATGAAAATGTCACAGGAACACTTGCAACCGGCATTACCGTAAAAGCAAACGCAGATGAAGCAGAACAGAGTGCCTGGGTTGTGGATATGATTTTGAAAAATGCAGTCAAGAGAATTGCGATTCCGTGCGCAGGCATTACAGAAGTAGGAGATATCGTATACAAAGATGATGATGCAATCGGATACGAAACGACATTGACAGCAGTGCCGGACGAGAATGGACAGACACATTATGAGTATATTAAGGGAAAGGAATAGAAGATGAAGGGAACAACAAGCAGTGGTTTTGAGTACAACCTGGATGAAACAGCACTGGATGATTATGAACTGCTGGAAGATCTGTGTGAACTGGACAATGGAAATACTGCAAGAACAATCAGTGCATTGAACCGGTTACTAGGTACAGAGCAGAAGGACCGGCTGAAAGAACATCTCAGAGAGGAGAATGGAAGAGTTCCGGCATCTAAGATGATGATTGAAATGGGAGAAATCTTCAATAGTGTAAAAGCAGGAAAAAACTTCTGATCCTCGCCTACATGCTCAATTTAGACAGAGATGCACTGATGTGTGATCTCGCAGAAACTTATCATATCTATGATTACAGGTCGTTGCCGTGTCGAATGGTTGCGACCTTTTCTTGTGGGCTGAGGGATGACTCAAGAATTAAAATGAAGATCGCAGGAGCGAAAGTACCACCGGAGCAGCTTCTGCTAGCTGCAATCGCAGACGGAACAAGAACAAATGCATGGTTGCAGACGAAAGATGGTGCAACGGGAAGAAACAGACCAGAATCACTGGTCAGCCTGCTTCTGAATGACGGTACAGGCAAGGAAAGTGATATTGTGGTATTTAATTCAGGTCAGGAGTTTGACGAAGAATGGAAACGGTTGACGGAAAAGGAGAAGTGAAATGGCAACAGAACTTGCAAAAGCATATGTACAGATTATTCCGTCTGCCAAAGGAATAAGTGGAGGAATACAGAAAGAAATAGATCCGGAGGCAGAACCGGCCGGAAGCTCATTTGGAGGGAAGATGGTCGGGATGATCAAGAAGGTTGTAGCTACGGCGGCAATCGGGAAAGCTCTTGCCGCCAGCATCAGCGAAGGCGCAGCACTGGAACAGAGCCTTGGAGGAATTGAAACCCTGTTTAAAGATTCTGCGGATAAAGTAAAGGCAAATGCGGCGAAAGCATATCAAACTGCAGGTATGAGTGCGAACGAGTATATGGAACTCACCACAAGTTTTTCAGCAAGTCTGCTCAGTTCGCTTTCTAATGATACATCAAAGGCGGCAGATATCGCGGACATGGCAATGGTAGATATGTCTGATAATGCAAATAAGATGGGAACCAATATGGAGGACATCAAAAATGCATATCAGGGATTTGCAAAACAGAACTATACCATGTTGGATAATCTGAAGCTTGGTTATGGCGGAACAAAGTCAGAGATGGAACGCTTGCTGGCTGATGCGCAGAAAATCAGTGGAGTAGAATATAACATAGACAACCTGTCGGACGTTTACAGTGCGATTCATGTGATTCAGGGACAACTAGATATCACCGGAACGACAGCGAAAGAAGCAGCAACTACTCTGTCAGGTTCTTTTGGACAGATGAAAGCTGCGGCAAAGAATCTGATTGGAAATATGGCACTTGGCCAAAGCATTACGGTTCAGTTGTCAGAATTAAGAGAGACGGTATTTGTTTTCTTGAAGAATCTGATTCCGATGGCCGGGAATGTTCTATCTGCATTACCAGAAGTTGCAAGCCAGGCAATGACATTAGTTGTACAGAGTCTGAATTTGAGTAGTAATAACACACAGCAGGTGGTAAATCAGGGACTGAAACTGGCATCTGATCTTGCTAATGCAATTATTTCGGGTGCTCCGTATCTGGCAGAAGCTGCAATTAAATTGATTGCATCATTAGGAAACGCACTCATCAATGCAGATTGGGCTGAAACAGGTCAGATGTTTATGTCATCTTTAAGGGATGATCTGGATCTTGCAGCAGATGAGATTCTTGGTACGGATACAAACATTATAGAAGTTCTGAAGAATGCAATTAATGAACAGTTACCGGAGTTACTTGCTACAGGCGTGGACATCATAAGTAATATTGCAAACGGAATTTTGCAGAATCTTCCGTGGGTGATTCAGACAGCAGGAGATATTATTACTAATTTTGTGGGAGCAATCCTACCGGCATTGCCGATCGTTTTAAGCGCAGGCGGCACGTTATTACTTAAACTTGTGAATGGAATTATCAATAATCTGCCGCAGATTGCGCAGGCGGCTCTTACGGCTATTGTTCGTTTTGTGGCTGCAATCGCTCAGAATCTGCCACAGATCCTTCAGAGTGGTATTACAATTATCGGAAAACTGGCAGCAGGATTGATTCGTGCTATTCCTAATCTGGTAGGACAGATCCCGGCAATTATCTCAGCAATTGTAAACACTTTTGCCAGTCAGGATTGGGGAAATATCGGCCTCAATATTATTAAAGGAATTGCATCTGGATTGAGTTCGGCAGGACATATGTTATGGGATGCTGTAAAGGGAGTCCTTGGAAGCTTTAAAGATAATGTACTTAGTTTCTTTGGGATCCATTCCCCTTCAAAATGGGGTGTATACGTTGGAGAAATGATTGATACCGGAGTAGCAAACGGACTGATCGGGAAGTCTTCGTTAGTATCAGATGCGGCTCTTGAATTACAAAATTCAGTGAAAAAGCCATTTGGTTCCAGCGTGAGTATGGAAGTTGGAGGTAATAACTCAGAGAAAAATGAAAAAGATACACTCATACAGAAGATAGAACTTTTGATTGAGTATTTAAGAAACAATTCCAGAACAAAAGACAGCATTGTAATCAATCTCAATGATAGGGAAGTGGCAAGAGCTCTGAAAGAAATGGGGGTTGTGTTTGAATGATTGAGATCAAATATGTAAGCTCTAATGGAGAAGAATATAATCTGATCGGAGACAGAATGCGGGCAACCTCCGGATATTTTCACAGTTATGAGTGGAAGGCAAGTGTCACAGAAAATACGTTTGGAGCTACTGTCAACGAATTTACCAAAGACCCTGTGACGTATGATCTGACACTTACAGTACGTGGAAAGGAAAGTGAACGGAAAGAGTTCCTAAACAAAATCACAAATGCGTTTGAACATGATATGGTGAATCTTACAGCGGGAAGAATCTATTATGGAGCATATTACATTGACTGCTATATTAAGAAGTCAAGTAATGAGATTTCAAGTGACAATAACAGCAGGACGGACTGTAAGATAGGAATCTACTGTCCATATCCATTCTGGTCAATGGAACAGGAACAAAGTTTTTATCCAGATTCAATGAATGGAGGAGAAGAGTATTTCTTTTTGGATTATCCGATGGATTTCCAATATGATTATTCGAGACAGGGGGCAGGCACACAAAACTGGTTTATTGATCATTTTAGAAGTAATAATTTTGAAATGGTTATTTACGGACCATGTGCAGATCCACGTATTATTATCAATGATTACCCATATCAGATATATGAAACACTGGAAGCTGGAGAGTATATCCTGTTAAAGAGTCGTAATAAGACAATCACGAAACACCTGCGGAATGGAACAGTTCAGAATATCTTTGCAAAGCGTGCAAAAGATAAGAGCGTATTTGAATTGATACCTTCCGGAATGCTGACATTAAACTGGAGTGGTACCTATGGATTTGATATCAAAGTGTACAAAGAGAGGAGCGTGCCAGAATGGAGTTGATTTATACAGACTCAACAGGTAAGGAACTCGACTTTGTATTAAATGCCAATATCGATATGGAGATTGGTGAAGATGAGAAGGATTCTATCAATGATTTTGAAGTCGAGTATAAAAGATCTGACTGGACAGGCTTGGTCGAGTTCGGGAGCCAGATGTATGTTCCGGATACTGAGTATGGAGGAATCGTACAGGAATTATATACGAGTACAAAATCAAACAGTATTACAGTAAAGGGATATACCTGGCGGGGAATGATGACAAAGAAGGTAATACAGCCGGAAAGTAATCAGGACTATGCAGTAGAATCCGGAGAGCTTAATCAGATAATCCAGAGAAGAGTTCAGGAAGCATTTCCCGGGCTCTTTTATGGAGTAGCGGAAGACACAGGTGTACAGGTGAAGAATTACCAGTTTGACCGTTATTGTACACTGCATGCTGGATTACAAAAACTGCTGAAATCAGTAGGATATCGTATGGAAATAAAGTATATTCAGTCGGAGAAAACTGAGTCAGGATATGTACAGGTAAGAGCAGTTCCTATCGTAGATTATTCGTCAGAATATGAGTTCTCAAATGATAACAATATGCATTTCACAATGGACAACAATAAAAGAGGAACAAATCACCTGATCTGTCTTGGAAAAGGAGAATTGAAAGACCGCTTGGTGATCCATCTTTATATTGATGATCAGGGAAATATTAGTCAGACACAGTATTTCTTTGGAATTAATGAGATAGCTGAAATATATGACAGTTCTGGCTCTGAGTATGAAGATCTTCTGAAGAATGGAACAGAAAAGCTGTTAAAGTCAAAAAGCAAAACAGAATACGATATGACAATGGAGAAAATCGAAGGAACGATGGATATTGGAGATATTGTAGGTGGAAGAGATTATCTTACCGGTGCGAGTATGAAAAAGCCAATCGGAAGGAAGATATGGACTGTTTCGGAGGGAAAAGAGAAAGTAGAGTATAAACTGGAAGGAGAAACATAAATGGATATTATTACAGGATATGTCGGAAGTCCTCATGTTACAGCAGAACAGGACCGGGATATAAATATTGGAATCTTTGGAGCAGAATCCTATGTGTTGCGGACGGGATCCCGGTTAAAAGCAGAAGTTTCATCAAATAATGAAATCAAGATCAGAGATGGAGTTATTATGCATCAGGGATGCGCTGCATCGATAAAAAAGAACACCTATGATTCTCTTACAATTGTGAATGGATCACAGGGAATGAAACGAATAGATCTTATTGTTGCGAGATACAGCAGAAATCAGAGCACAAAGGTAGAATCACTTACGCTGAAAGTAATTCAAGGTACGCCGGTTACAGGAACACCTTCAGCACCGGGGTATACAACAGGAGATATCCAGGCAGGAGATCTGGTTGCAGATATGCCATTGTATCAGGTTGTAATTAACGGATTGAATATTACAGAGGTAAAACAGGTGTTCAATACGGTTGATACAGTTGCTGAATTAAATAGCAAATTGGAGAAGAAGACGGATACTACTACTTTAGGATTTGAAGTTTCTGAAACATTCACAGGACAATACCTTAATTCAAAGCCTATCTATCAGAAA
>OGHK01000497.1_pt1 | contig 40549 bp, 36 predicted proteins | sample 1571411 | NCBI WGS metagenome assembly OGHK01 (sample SAMEA2582043, study PRJEB24529) | metagenome | biome: Human gut stool | place: China | collected 2011 | reverse complement strand
TATACTTGCATACGAAAATAATATGATACTGTAACAAATATTTGTGTCTGTTTTTTGATTTCCACGTTCCCATAACGCAAGTATAGCACAAACCTCCGCTTCCGGCTACCTTAACCCACCGTCTAAAGCCATTGGGATTGCGGTAGCCCTATTTCAAAGTAACCAGCAATGATCATATATATCATCTGAAGGAGATTCTCCTTGTCAGTGTGATATCTAAATGATGCAGAATCATTGGTCTTAAAAGAATGACTAAAAAGTCTGTCAATGACAATTTTACTTACAAATTCTTTGATAAGAAGTAAGCCTGCATCGAAGGATAAATCACCTCCATCAAAATTAATTTTAATTTGGCTATTGCTTTTAAGTGATAAGGTGTTTAAAATATTCATAAAGAGCTCCTTTGTTTTTATTAAGACGTTGAATACCTTAATTTTACCACAAATTGATGCTCTTTTTCATTCACTTAATAAGTGAAAAGCAATATTCAGTTAAAATAATAGAAACTATGTGGCTTTCAGCCACTTTCACGGCATTGCCGTGAATAATTTAGGATAATTATTATTTATATTTACATAAAGATTTCGTACAAAAGGAGGAGTATCTTATGTTTAAAAATTTAAAAATGAAAACTTCATTGACAAGTGCAATAACCGTTCTGACTATAATATGTATAACAATATTATATATATCCACACAGACAGGAATGACAAAATTAATGAAAAAAAGTGCTCAGGACAGCATGAAAACTTCACTCAATTCACAGACTACACTTATAAGCGAATATGTTTCCCATCAGGAAGACCTTTTAAAAAAATTCAGTATAAGTCCCATAATAATTGATTATCTAAAAGACCTTAATAACAAAGACAAACAGCTTAAAGCACAGCAATTTACTGAAAATTATTTTAAAGGACTTGACAACTGGGAAGGTATATACTCAGGCGAATGGAATACTCATGTAGTTACCCACTCAAATCCAAAAGTTGTCGGTATGACTACGCGAAAAGGTGATTCCTTAAAGGCTCTTCAAAATGCCATGAAAGAAAATAACGGACTTTACAACGCAGGTATTATCGTTTCCCCTGCATCACAGAAGCTTATACTTTCTATGTACTGTCCTGTCTATGACACAGACGGAAGCACTATTGTAGGCTATGTCGGCGGTGGTCCATATATGGAAAAGCTCGAACGTCTTTTAAATGAAACCAAAAAAAACGACAAAAAATCTATACAATATTCGATGCTAAATGTCTCATCAAAAATGTATATTTTTGATGATGAGGATACCTCTCTTATCACAAAAGAAGCAACAGACAAAGGTATTTTAAATGTTATCAATGACATAGAAAAAAGCAAAAAAAATACTAATAATGCATTTACATACAAAAATTCAAACAATACATCCTATGTAATGTCTTACCAGTATGATAAAGAACATGACTGGGCTGTTATATCAAAAGCAAAAGAAAGCAGTTTATATTCAGATGTCTATAAGACAATGCACACACTTGCAATATTCTGCATTATATCGTGCATAATGATATCTTCTTTATCATGGTTCTTTATACATATGCATACAAAACCTCTTACTTATGTAACAGACGCATTACTGGAATTAAAAGAACTCAAGATTAAAAAGCACGATAAATTGCAAAAATATATCAATGCAAACAGTGAAGTAGGTCAGATAAGCACGGCACTTAACTCTCTGAGTGATTCATTTGAGGTCATTATACAAAAACTCGGTTCATGCTCAGATTCACTTACACATTCAGCGGTAAAGATGTCAGCCTCTTCCGATATTCTTATACAGTGTGTTGATGACAATGCCAATGCAACCGAACAATTTGCCGGACATACTGACCAGATAAATGATACTGTTTCACAGGTTGATGATGGTATCAATGATATTTCAGATGTTGTATCACAAGTAGAAACAAAAATACAGCTTGGTGATGCACAGAGTAGCGAGCTTATGGAAAAAATCAGCCAGATGCGAGACATAACAAACGCCTCTCTTGAAACAGCAAATATAAAGATTGACGAAAACAATCATGCGATTCAGGAAGCTATCGTCAATTTGCAATCACTTACACAAATTGACGATATGGCAAAACAGATTCTTGATATCACAAGCCAGACAAACTTACTTGCCTTAAATGCCTCCATTGAAGCTGCACGTGCCGGTGAAGCCGGACGCGGTTTCAGTATTGTGGCAAACGAAATAGGTAATCTTGCAGAAAGTTCACGCCAGACAGCCACATCCATCCAGAATATATGTAATGAAACAAAAGAGCACATATGTATGGTACAAGACTGTTTTGACAACATTATAAACTTCATGGAAGAAGATATAAAATCACAATTTAAAGACTTCCTTGAGGCAACAAATGAATACAACACATCAATAGTACAGATAAAGAATATTATCCATGAAATGCACGATTGCTCAAACGAATTTGTTAAAGCCGTTTCAGATATCAAATCACAGATTGACAATGTACAGAATAATCCTGACGGTATTACAATGCACACTGAAGATGTTATTAAAAAAGTGGAACAGACTAAAAAAATCACGGAAGACCTTACAGATATTGTCCGCAAAAACGAAGAAAATGCTTTGGCTATTAAAGAAATAATAAACCGTTTTTCACTTTGACTTGAATTTTAGCACACTCTCCTCACTCCTTGCATCACAGCCTTCAAAATGATATAATCTTTTTTACAGAACACACATGGCTTTTGCCATGTGTGTTCTATGTTAATAACAATGTACTCCCGTTATCTTACGAACGAAGAATTTAGAGAGTTCATTACTAAAGAATGGAGACTTCTTATGAGTGAAAACAAAGAATTTTTAGCTACTGAACCTGTCGGAAAACTTTTATTAAAACTGGCAGTTCCATCCGTTATATCACAACTTGTCAATATGCTCTACAACATTGTAGACAGAATCTACATAGGACATATTCCAAAGACCGGCAGTCTCGCTCTCACGGGGCTCGGTGTCTGTATGCCTGTTATTATGATAATATCCGCTTTTGCTGCCCTTATCGGCTTTGGCGGTGCTCCGAGAGCTTCAATTTTTATGGGCAAGGGCGAAAATGATACAGCCGAAAAAACTCTTGGAAACTGTTTTACCATGCAGATTATCATTTCAATAATCCTTACTATTGTATTATTATCCGGTAACAGATTTTTCCTCATGGCTTTTGGCGCAAGCAGCAACACAATCGATTATGCTTCAAGCTATATGAATATCTATGCCCTAGGAACAATATTCGTACAGCTCACTCTCGGCATGAACGCTTTCGTAACAGCACAGGGATTTTCAAAAACCGGAATGTTAACCGTAATCATAGGTGCTATATGCAACATCATTCTCGATCCGATTTTTATTTTTGCACTCGGTCTTGGCGTAAAGGGGGCTGCAATTGCCACTGTAATATCACAGGGAATTTCATGTATATGGGTTATCTCATTCTTAACAGGCAGAAAAACATTTTTAAAGATAAAGAAAAAATATCTCATTCCTTCTGTCGAAATAATTCTTCCATGTATGGCTCTCGGCGTTTCAACATTTGTCATGCAGGCAAGCGAGAGTGTCATTTCCGTATGTTTTAATTCATCACTTTTAAAATACGGCGGTGATGTCGCCGTTGGTGCCATGACTATACTTACAAGTGTACTGCAGTTTGCAATGCTGCCACTACAGGGTATCGGTCAGGGTGCACAACCGATTACCAGCTACAACTACGGAGCAAAAAATGCTGACCGTGTAAAAAAGACATTTCGTATACTTATTACCGTATCACTCAGCTATTCAATCATATTCTGGGCATTGATACAGCTTTTCCCGGGTGTATTTGCAGAAATTTTCAGTTCAGATAAAGAACTTGTTACATTTACCGCCGGCGCACTCAGAATTTACTGCGGTATGTTATTTATGTTTGGAATACAGATTGCATGCCAGATGACTTTTGTTGCCATAGGCAATGCCGTATGCTCGGTCATTGTTGCTGTCGTGAGAAAGTTCGTTCTTCTTCTCCCGCTTATCTACATAGTGCCGCATTTTGTTTCAAACAAAACAAACGGAGTATATATGGCTGAACCTGTTGCCGACTTCATAGCAGTATCCTTTACGGTAATCATATTTTTAGTTCAGTTTAAAAAAGCACTCAGTAAATTGAAATAAATTTAATAATATACTTGCCTAATTGAGAGAAATTTAACACTATGCAAGTATAGTTGAAAAAATGTCAATTATAACTTTAATTTTCTTCAACTTTTGGTACTTTTTTCTATTGACAAATTGCCCCTTAAAAACTACCATACATTAGTAAAAGAAAAAGGAGGCAATTATTATGAGATTATGGAAAAAGGCAGTCAGCCTTGTACTTGTATCTGCTATGGCATTTTCTATGTGTGCATGTGGCAGCAAGAAGGACGAAGGCAGCAAATCAGCAGACACATTTAAGATTGGTGGCATCGGACCTACAACAGGTGATGCAGCTATCTATGGAAAAGCCGTCCAGAACGGTATCAAGCTTGCAGTAGACGAGGTTAATGCCGCAGGTGGTATTAACGGAAAGAAAATTGAATATAAATTTGAGGACGACCAGAACGATACTGAGAAATCAGTAAATGCTTACAACAGCTTAAAAGACTGGGGTATGCAGATACTTGTAGGAACTGTTACATCAAACCCTTGTACAGCAGTTGTTGAACAGACACATAATGACAACATGTTCCAGCTTACTCCATCAGCTACAGCAGTAGAGTCAATTCAGTATGACAACGCATTCCGTATGTGTTTCTCTGACCCTAACCAGGGTAGTGCTTCTGCTGATTATATCGCAGACCACAAACTTGCTTCAAAAATTGCAGTTATTTATAACAGTTCTGACCCTTACTCTTCAGGTATCTATCAGAAATTTGATGCCGAGGCAAAAGCAAAAGGACTTGATATAGTAGCTGCCGAGGCATTTACTGCTGACAGCAAGACAGACTTCTCAGTACAGATTCAGAAAGCTAAGAGTGCCGGTGCTGAAATGGTATTCCTTCCTATATATTATCAGGAGGCATCTCTTATCCTTGCTCAGGCAAAGAAGGCAAACTTCACACCTAAGTATTTCGGATGTGACGGTATGGACGGAATCCTTGCACTTGACGGATTTGACAAAGAACTTGCTGAGGGACTTATGTTCCTTACACCATTTACACCTGATTCAAAGGATGACAAGACTCAGACTTTCGTAAAAGCATACAAAAAAGCATTTAATGACACACCTATCCAGTTTGCCGCAGATGCCTATGACTGTATCTACACTATAAAAGCTGCTGCTGAGAAAGCAAAGCTTACACCTGATATGAGTATTTCTGATATGTCAGACGCATTAAAGAAATCAATGACTGAAATTGAACTCAGCTGTCTTACTGCTAAGAGCATCAAATGGTCATCAGACGGTGAACCTACAAAAGAGCCTACTGTCGTAGTTGTAGAAAACGGTTCTTACAATATAGCTGAATAAAGTTTATAAACACCAAAATCCGAATTAGACAAAATGTTACTGAATAACGTATTTTGTGGATTTTAAGCTTGTTATATGATATTATAAAGTCTGTATGAGATTTGAATCTCATACAGACTTTAATATTACTGTTCACACTCAAATTTAAACAGTAACACTCTACATTTAAAGAAACAGGAGGTAAACCATGAGCTTTATATCGTATTTATTTAACGGATTAAGTCTCGGAAGTGTTTATGCAATAATTGCCCTCGGTTACACAATGGTATATGGTATTGCAAAAATGCTTAACTTTGCACATGGAGATGTAATCATGATTGGTGCTTATGTTTCTCTTCTTTCCATGACAAATGCAGGCATTCCGGCATTTCCGGCACTTATTATTTCAATTGTTGTCTGTACTGTTTTAGGTATTGTCATTGAGAGAATTGCATACAAACCACTTAGAAATGCATCTTCTTCACTTGCGGTTCTTATTACTGCAATCGGTGTCAGCTACTTACTTCAGAATGTTGCACTTTTACTTTTTGGAGCCAATGCACAGACTTTTCCATCAATCATCAAATGGGAAGGACTTTCATTAGCCGGAGGAAAACTTAACCTTTCCGGTGAAACTATCATTACAATAATAGTTTGTATCATCATTATGATAGCTTTAATGTTCTTTGTACAGAAAACAAAGCCGGGTCAGGCAATGCGTGCTGTATCTGAAGACCGTGGTGCCGCACTTCTTATGGGTATCAATGTAAACGGAACGATTGCTCTCACATTTGCAATCGGCTCAGGACTTGCAGCTATCGCAGGTGTACTTCTCTGCTCTGCTTACCCAAGTCTTACACCTTACACAGGTGCCATGCCCGGTATCAAAGCGTTCGTTGCCGCCGTATTTGGTGGTATCGGTTCAATCCCGGGAGCATTTATAGGCGGTATTCTTTTAGGTGTTATTGAAATATTTGGTAAGGCCTATATTTCATCACAGATGGCAGATGCAATTGTTTTTGCTGTACTTATTATCGTCCTTCTTGTCAAACCGACAGGACTTTTAGGCAAAAAAATTCAGGAAAAAGTATAGGAGGCAGGTATATTATGTCAAAGAAATTATCTAAACAAAAATTAAATGATATTATCACTTATGGTATAGTTATAGCTGCTTTTATTATAATGCAGATTCTTATAAATGCCGGAGAGATTTCTTCTCTCTTCCAGGGACTTATGGTTCCTTTGTGTACTTATATCATTCTCGCCATTTCGCTTAATCTTGTCGTAGGTATTCTCGGAGAATTAAGTCTTGGACATGCCGGCTTTATGTGTGTCGGTGCTTTCACAAGTTCCTTCTTCTCAAAAGCTACACAGGATACTATCACAAACGGAACACTTAGATTTTTTATCGCACTTCTAATAGGAATAGCGGTGGCAGCCATATTCGGAATTATAATAGGAATTCCTGTTTTGAGATTAAATGGTGATTATCTTGCAATAGTTACACTTGCATTTGGGGAAATCATCAAGAACCTTGTTAACGTTCTTTTTATAGGAAAAGATTCAAAGGGATTTCATTTTTCAACAAAAGATGCGGTAAGTTTAAATCTCGAACCTGACGGAAAAATTATCGTGAACGGTCCTCAGGGAATTACGGGCACACCTAACGATTCAACATTCCTTATCGGTTTTATACTTATTCTTATAACATTGTTTATAGTATTGAACCTTATACATTCAAGAGACGGTCGTGCTATCATGGCTATCCGTGACAACAGAATTGCCGCTGAATCAATCGGTATAAACATTACAAAATATAAACTTATGACATTTACCATATCTGCTGCTATGGCAGGTGCAGCCGGTGTTCTTTATGCACACAACCTCTCAAACCTCACAGCTAATACAAATAACTTCGGTTACAATATGTCTATAAATATTCTTGTATTTGTTGTTCTTGGAGGTATCGGAAACATCAGGGGTTCTATCATAGCCGCTGTTGTACTTACACTTCTTCCGGAGCTGCTACGTGGAATGTCAGATTACCGTATGCTTATCTACGCAATAGTTCTTATTGTCATGATGCTCTTTAACTGGGCACCAAAAGCAATTGAATGGCGTGAAAAACACCTTTCATTTAAGAAAAACAAAAAGGAGGCTGCATAAAATGGAAAATTTATTAGATGTACAAAATCTTGGTATTTCTTTTGGTGGTCTTCGTGCCGTAAACAACTTTAGTATCAACATAAAAAAGGAACAGCTTTACGGACTTATCGGTCCAAACGGTGCCGGAAAAACAACTATTTTCAACCTTTTGACAGGTGTCTATAAACCTGACAGCGGAAAGATTATTCTCGACGGAAATGACCTCACTGGCAAATCCACAATAGAGATAAACAAATCAGGAATTGCAAGAACATTTCAGAATATAAGACTGTTTTCACAGCTCACTGTACTCGACAATGTAAAAACAGGTCTACACAACAATCATCACTATTCAACACTTGACAGCATACTTAGGCTTCCACGTTATCATAAAGTTGAAAAAGAAATGAATGATATTGCTATGGAACTTCTCGAAATGTTCGGACTAAAAGATGATGCATATGTTGAAGCACAGAATCTCCCTTATGGACAGCAAAGAAAACTTGAGATTGCACGTGCACTTGCAACAAATCCTAAACTCCTTCTTCTCGACGAACCTGCTGCCGGCATGAATCCAAACGAAACAGAAGAATTAATGGATATGATAAAATTTGTAAGAGACCATTTCCATATGACAATTCTTCTCATTGAACATGACATGAAACTTGTAAGCGGAATATGCGAGCAGCTTACCGTACTTAACTTCGGCGAAGTTCTTGCACAAGGAGATACATCCGATGTATTAAACAACCCACAGGTTATCAAGGCATATTTAGGTGAATAATTATAGAAATGAGGGATAAAATTATGGCGATGCTTGAAGTTAAAGATTTAGAAGTATATTACGGTATGATACAGGCAATCAAAGGTATCTCTTTTGAAGTAAATAAAGGTGAGGTTATTGCACTTATCGGTGCCAACGGTGCCGGCAAAACTACTACTCTTCACACTATCACCGGTCTTCTCTCTCCTAAAAAAGGAAGTGTTACTTTCGAGGGAAAGGACATAACAAAGATACCTGCACATAAAATTGTATCAATGGGAATGGCTCATGTTCCCGAAGGCAGACGTGTTTTTGCGGATTTAAGCGTGTACGAAAACCTTAAATTAGGTGCATACACACGAAAAGATAAAGAGAATTTAAACAAAGATTTAGAAAATATATATAAAAGATTTCCAAGACTTGCCGAGAGAAAAAATCAATCAGCAGGTACATTGAGCGGCGGTGAGCAGCAAATGCTCGCAATGGGACGTGCACTTATGTCAAAACCATCTATTATCCTTATGGATGAGCCATCAATGGGACTTTCACCTATCCTTGTCAATGAGATATTTGATATTATCGAGTCTATCAGCAAATCGGGCACTACTGTTCTTCTTGTAGAACAGAATGCTAAAAAAGCTCTCTCTATCGCAGATAGAGCATATGTACTTGAAACCGGAAAAATTGTCACAAGTGGAAAAGCAAGTGACCTGCTTGAGGACGATTCGATAAAGAAAGCTTATTTAGGTGAATAAATAGCCAAACTCTAGCGAGTTTGGCATTAGAATCCACTACTCTTTACTTTATATCTTTAATAAAAATAAAGGAGGTATTTACTATGGGAAATATGATTATTACTGTTTCACGCCAGTATGGCAGTGGTGGAAAGACTATCGCTGCCATGCTTGCCCAGAAACTTGGTATCAACTGCTACAGCCGTGAAATTCTTAAAATGGCTTCTGAGGACAGCGGAATCAACGAAAGGCTTTTCGGTATGTCAGACGAAAAGCTCCGCCATGCGGGATGGCTTAAAACATTAAGCCATCCTTATACAGGTGAACTTCTTCCTCCTGAAGATAAGGGCTTTACTTCCGATGACAACCTTTTTAATTATCAGGCCAAAACCATCAAGGAACTTGCCGAAAAGGAATCCTGCATCATTGTAGGAAGATGCGCAAACTACATTCTGAAAGACAACCCTAATGTACTCAGCGTGTTTGTTCATGCCGATGAAAACTTCTGCCTTGCAAGGGCCATGGAACGTAACAGTTTCAGCGAGAAAGAGACGAAAAAATTTATTGAGCGCACTGATAAATACCGTTCCGATTATTACTGCTATCATACCGGACACCACTGGACTGACGCAAGATATTATGACCTTTGTCTTGACAGTTCAAAACTCGGTTTTGAAAATTGTGCCCTCGAAATAGAGGAATATGCAAAAATCCGCTTTGGAAAATAAATACTAAATCAAAATCTTATAACAGACAGCTATAAATTTCATTCATCCCGTTAATGCGGATGTCTAAAATTTATGGCTGTTTTTGTTTTATATAAAGATTGATATATACGCCTATTTGAATTATATTATTAACAACGATATATTTTAAAGATTCTTATTTATAATAAAAAACACATGACGCAAGAGTCAAAATACCTTTTGACCTCAACATCATTACATACATATAAAAGGAGGTATCTATGAATTTTTTTGAATTTACCGACAAAGAATTATTTTTCCGCAATGACGGCGAACTTGTAATTATTGCTGCATGGGGCGACAACAGTCTGCGTGTGCAGTCATCACTGATGGATAAAATCCCGGATGGAAATGCTGCTCTTATCAATCCCAATGTAAACAATCCGTCAGATATTGACATCCGTATAATTGACGAACGTCATGCCGTTATCAAAAACGGACTTATCACAGCAAAATTATATGTTCAGGAATGGGGAAATGCTTTACAGATTTCTTTTTATAACGGGCAGAATAAACTTCTGCTTCGTGAAATCAGCAACGGCGGTGCATTGACAAGAAAAGCACGTTATTTTCACACTCTCAACGGTGGCAGTTATAAATTAAAGGTCAGTTTTGAACCTTCACCCTCTGAAAAAATATACGGAATGGGACAATATCAGCAGGAAATTTTTGACCTTAAAGGCTGCAATCTCGAACTTGCACACCGAAATTCACAGGCAAGTATTCCTTTTTATATTTCAAATCTTGGATATGGTTTTCTCTGGCACAACGCTGCCGTCGGCGAAGTCCATTTCGGAAAAAATACTACTGAATGGATTGCCGAAGATACAGACAAGATGGACTATTGGATAACAGCCGGCAACTCTCCGTCACAAATTGAAGAACAATTTGCCTGCTGTACCGGAAAATCACCTATGATGCCTGAATACGGTCTCGGATTTTGGCAGTGCAAACTCCGCTACTACAATCAGAAACAGGTACTCGACATCGCAAAAGAATACAAAAAAAGAAATATTCCCGTTGATGTTTTAGTTATCGACTACTATCACTGGCCTTATTGTGGCGACTGGCGTTTTGATGAAGAATATTTTCCTGAACCCAAAAAAATGATAAAAGAATTGCATGATATGGGAATTGAAACAATGGTTTCCATATGGCCTCAAGTAGAATGGCACAGCGAAAATTTTGAAGAAATGAAACAGCAGGGACTTCTCGTCAAACAAAATTCAGGCATCGATGTTCAAATGTTATTTCACGGAAACAATGTATTTATGGATGCCACTAATCCACGCACAAGAAAATATGTATGGGAAAAATGTAAAAAAAATTATGCAGATATGGGCATTAAAACATTTTGGCTTGATGAAGCTGAACCTGAATTTACCAATTATAATTATGAACGTTATCAATACCATGCCGGTCCGGTCTCCAAAATTGGAAATATCTACCCTAGAGAATATTCCAGACTTTTTTATGAAGGACAAAAAGAATCCGGACAAAACGATATCGTCAATCTTGTGCGCTGCGCATGGGTAGGAAGTCAAAAATATGGTGCTCTTGTCTGGTCAGGTGATATCTGGTCTTCATATGAAGATTTCCGTAAACAGATATGTGCCGGACTTCATATGGGACTCTGTGGTATTCCTTGGTGGACAACAGATATAGGAGGTTTTCATGGTGGAAATATTGAAAGTGATGATTTCAAAGAACTTTTACTGCGCTGGTTCCAATTTGGAACTTTCTGCCCTGTTATGAGAATACACGGCTGCCGCCAACCATACACCAATTTAAAAAATAATGCGGGCGAAGTCCGTGAAGGAACAGGTGCCGACAATGAAGTATGGAGTTATGGTGAAGAAGCAGAAAAAATTATGGTTAAATTTATTCATGCACGCGAACTTATGAAAGACTATATACGTGGTATTATGAAAGAAGCACATGAAAAAGGAACTCCTGTCATGCGTACACTTTTCTACGAATTTCCTGATGATAACTGCTGGGACATTTACGACGAGTATATGTTTGGAAATGAAATTCTTGTTGCTCCTATATGCCATGAGCACGAAACCAGACGAGAAGTTTATCTGCCGAAAGGTCACTCATGGACATCTGCCCACAACGGCGAAGTCTATGAAGGCGGCAAAACCTATAATATCGATGCACCAATCGATACCATTCCGGTATTCCTTAAAGATGGTTCAAATAAATATCTTATTGGAGAAATTTAATGGAGGATATAATATATGAAAAAAATAAATATTGACAATCTGATTTCAGAAATGACACTTGAAGAAAAAGCTTCTCTTTGTTCTGCTGCCGATGCATGGCACACAAAGAAAATCGAAAGGCTTAATCTGCCTTCAGTCATGGTTTCAGACGGACCTCACGGACTTCGCAAGGAGGATGACAGCCCTGCTCATTTTGGACTTCTTGAAAGTATTGAAGCTATATGTTTTCCGACTGCATCAGCTCTCGCATGCTCATTTGACAGAGATTTAATTGAAAATGTAGGAAATGCCCTCGGTAAAGAATGCCAAAGTGAAGATATTTCTGTACTGCTCGGACCCGGTATAAACATGAAACGCTCTCCTCTATGCGGAAGAAATTTTGAATATTTCTCAGAAGACCCCTATCTCGCCGGAGAAATGGGAGCTGCTTTTGTCAACGGTGTACAAAAAAATGACATTGGCACAAGCCTTAAACATTTTGCAGCCAACAATCAGGAATGGCGCAGAATGAGCATAAGTGCTGAAATTGATGAAAGAACTCTCAACGAAACATACCTTACGGCATTTGAAAAAGTTGTAAAACAGGCTAAACCATGGACAATCATGTGCAGCTACAATCAGATAAACGGAGAATATTCCTGTGAAAACAAAGAACTTCTGACTGATACTTTGAGAGACAAATGGGGATATGAGGGACTTATCATGACCGACTGGGGAGCCATGAATGACAGGGTAAAAGCACTCAAAGCCGGTCTTGACCTCGAAATGCCATCAAGCCACGGTGAAACAGATAAACTTATCGTAAAAGCCGTAAATGACGGTACCCTTGATATTGAAACACTTGATACAGCCGTAAGACGAATACTCACTCTTGTTGACAATTCACTTGATTCAAAAGACAAACATTCAGGCTTTAAATACGATATGGAATGGCATCATGAAATTGCACAGGAGACAGCAGAAAATTGTGCCGTTCTTCTCAAAAATAACGGTGCACTCCCTCTCAGCAAAAACCAGAACATAGCATTTATAGGTGAATTTGCTGACAATCCACGTATTCAAGGCGGTGGTTCAAGTCATATAAACTGCCACAAAATCGATACCGCACTTAATTGTGTAAAAGAACTTGCAGACGTCACATATGCAAAGGGATATAATACAGACAATGAACAGACAGACGAAAACCTCTTAAACGAAGCATTAAATACAGCTAAAAATGCAGATGTTGCCGTAATCTTTGCCGGATTGCCGGATGCATTTGAAAATGAAGGTTTTGACAGAACTCATATTGATATGCCAAAATGCCAGAATGAACTCATTGAAGAAATATGCAAAGTTCAAAAAAACGTAGTTGTTGTATTACATAACGGCTCAGCCATCACTATGCCTTGGCTTGGCAAAGTAAACGCCGTTCTTGAAATGTATCTCGCCGGAGAAGCGTCAGGTGCTGCTGCCGTCAACCTTTTATTCGGCATTGCAAATCCATCCGGAAAGCTTGCTGAGTCATTCCCTATGCAGTTAGAGGACACACCTGCCTACTTAAACTTCCCGGGCAACAGGGATAAAGTAAATTACAATGAAGGTGTCTTTATAGGTTACAGATACTACGATAAGAAGAAAATGAATGTTCTTTTCCCATTCGGCTATGGATTGAGTTATACAAAATTCAGATATGACAATATGAAAATAAACGGTAATGATATATCTGAAAGCGATTTTTCATTTAAAGATAATGAAAACGTAAATGTAAGTGTTGATATAACAAACATAGGCGATGTTGACGGTGCAGAAATCGTTCAGCTTTATATCAGAAATCATATTGACGAGGATAACAGACCTGTCAAAGAGCTTAAAGATTTTGCCAAAGTTAAACTTGCAGCAGGCGAAACAAAAACCGTAACTTTCACCCTGAACTTTAGAAGCTGGGCATATTATAATGAAACCATACATGATTGGTATGCACCATCAGGCGAATATAAAATACTTATAGGTGCATCATCAAGAGATATTAAACTGCAAAAAGCAGTCTCAATAACATCTACAACTAAAATTCCTTTCGTTGTAAATAAATCAACGACTTGTGAAGATGTTGAACGCTTTGCCAAAAACAAAGCTCCGCTCGATGAAATGCTTATGAAGTGTGTGAAAGCACAGCACAAAGAAGATTCTCCAAAAACCGAAGAAGAAGAACTTAAAGACCTTAAATGCGGCTTTGGAGGTGTTCCGCTTCATTCCACACTTTCATTTACACCTGATGAATTAAAATACGAAGACATACAGAATGCAATAAATGAAATAAATAAAGGTGAGTAAATATTTTTCGCAACAATCTACCTTATCGTATAAACATTGCCTATCCTATTGGCCAACAGGATAGGCATTTTTATTTTCGCTTGTTTCTTTACCTTTTCCCTAATGCATATGTGCATATTTTTCTTTTGTTGCCATCCCCCCTCTGATATGTCTTTCCGATTTGTTCAAGTCTAAGATTTTTCTTACTTCAATTGCTAATGACGAATCTATATTTTCAAGTCTTTCAGTGAGATCTTTATGAACCGTCGATTTGCTGACACCAAATATTTTGGCAGCCTGCCTTACAGTAGATTTATTTTCTATCATATAATTGGCAAGACTTATTGCTCTCTGACTTAATCTTTCATCTGCTATGTATGTATTTTTCCTTCTCCTGTTCCTAAAATTCAGCTTTTCCACTTTAAAAGCTCCTCTTATTTTTTTACATCTTATGAGAAAGCTGTTTATTTTATGACAGGCTGTTAAGGAAATTTATTTTTACCAAATAGATTACATCTGCCTATATTCCAAACATTTCAGCACATATTTTCATGCCTGAATCAGTTTTGAATATTTTGTTATATGCATGCTCAACCGCATCTTTTGACAAGCCATCCTCATACATATTTACAATGAAATCTGCCTCAACAAGAATTTGATAATCTATCCCATTTATATCATCATATGTATGATGATGGGCTATAAGATACATAACTCTCTCTGCTACATCTTTCGCAAATCCAAGCTTTGCAAGCAATTTTTCTGCAAGCGCAGGACCCTCTTTTTCCTGAAGTTTTCCATCGCAATTTCCATATTTTTCTTCACACAAATGTATTCCTATATCGTGAGTCAATGCCGCAGCTTCAATAATAAACAATGTGTGCTCATCGACATTTTCCATTTCAGCAATAAGCTTCGCATAACTGTGGACTTTGCAAAAATGCTGTATTCTTTTCGCATCTCCGTTGTATAATTTTATCATTTCATAATGTAATTTATTTAACATATAATTCCTTCTTTCTTTATCTGCAGTTATTTTTATATCCGATACTTTATACATTATATTTACTTTTCATGTTGTTTTCAATCACACATTACCGGCATCAATCCACGGCTGATTTTTCTCCCGTTTAGAATATATCTCACAAAGCCACGCTATAACAGCCTGTTTTTTCTGCACAAACGGCTCTCTGTGACTTAAAAGAATGTATGATGCAGGTATTTTATTCAGCAGGTCTATCTGTTGTTTCACCATTCCTACATTGTAAACTGTTTTGTCACCTTTGTGAGCCGGATATAGTGCATCCCCAAGCAGACAATATGTCTCATCTGCCATAAGTGCCAGCGAACCTTTCGCATGGCTTGACGGCATTGGAAAAATACTCAGATTTGCTTCTGATTTATCTATGCGTATTTCCTCTTCCACAACTTCCCCAATATGTGTATATCTGTATGTATTTTTTCCCTGATACAGCTTAGACCATTTTATGTATTGCAGATTTGCAATATGGTCAGGATGAAAATGGGATAAAACAATTTTAATATCTTTTCCTTTTTCCTTGGAAATTTTTGAAAGCATGTCCGAGACAAAACTATTTTTTCCAACATCATATACCCATAAATAATCTTTGCCCTCTATAACACATACATTCGCTGAAAGCGGTTGCATAGTTGGTGTGATATAACTGATTTTATCTGTGATATTACGCCACATCGGTATATTATTTTTATCTGAATTTAACTGAATTTTATCCTGCATACAAATCTCCGTTTAAATATTTACTATTTTTGCCACACATTTTTAATTTTAACAACGATTTTGCCGGTACACCAGCCTTACTTACTAATCGTATTATAACATTATATGGCAAATATTTTGCAAAGTAAAAGAGTACCTCTTTAAAGAAGTACCCTTTTATAAAATGAATTGTATAAAATAGTATTATTCAGTTGCCTGAATAGCGTCGTAGCCTGTTTCCTTTGTTCTGATTTTCTGAGCTGTTCTTATCTCATAGCTGAAAATCTTTCCGTCACCTGTCTCTCCCGTAAATGCCGCTTCCTGAATGGCATTTATCGTCTTTTCTTCCCATTCTTCTGATGAGACAACAATCTCAAATTTAATCTTAGGCTGCATCTGCATGTCAACCTGCATACCTCTTACAACCTCTTTATATCCTCGCTGGATTCCACATCCCATAACCTGTGAAACAGTCATTCCATTTACACCTATTGAATTTAATGCAGCTTTTACATCCTCAAACTTTTCTTCTCTTATAAAAGCATCTATTTTAATCATCATATATATCATCCTCCTAGACATACACACTCTTTACTGGTCAAGTCCGTTGAAACTTGGATAAGCACTCTCGCCGTGCTGTGAAATATCAAGTCCAAGCTGTTCCTCACGCTTATCAACACGAAGCGATGTAAATAATCTTACAATTGCTACGCATATTAAAGTCCCCACAACTGCTACAGCCGCTGTTACAAGAATACCAGCTATCTGTGCAACAAACAAGTGATAATCACCAAATATAAGTCCGTCCCATTTTGCTGTGCTGTTTATTGATTTCTGTGTAAATATACCTGTTGCAATTCCTCCCCAGATACCACCAATACCATGACAGCCAAAAGCATCAAGTGCATCATCTATTTTAAGCTTTTTCTTTATAAGTGATACACCAAAATAACAAATCGGACTTACAAGTGCTCCGATGATAAATGAAGCCCAAATTGGCACAAAACCTGCTCCCGGTGTGATTGCCACAAGACCTACAACAAGACCCGTACTTGCTCCGACGAGTGTTGTCTTTTTACTGATAACAGTATCAATAAGCATCCATGAAAGAAGTGCTGAAGCTGCTGAAATTGCCGATGTCATAAACGCATGAGCTGCAAGTCCGTCTGCTTTAAGTGAACTTCCCGCATTGAATCCAAACCATCCAAACCAGAGAAGTGATGCTCCAAGCACAACAAACGGAATATTGTGAATACGGTATGTCGTAACCTCATAACCACGTCGTCTGCCAAGAATAATCGCAAGTACAAGTGCACTCACACCTGAACTGATATGTACCACATCTCCGCCTGCAAAATCGACAGAACCCATTGCTGCGAGAAGTCCTCCTTCACCCCATACCATATGAGCCATCGGATAATAAACTATTACTGACCATATTGCAACAAATATAAATAATGCCTTAAATTTCATTCTTCCAACAAGAGAACCTGTTATAAGTGCAGGTGTTATCATGGCAAACATCATCTGAAATGCACAGAATACAAGATGCGGTATTGTATCCGCATATGGACCCGGTTTCATTCCGACATGATTTAAACCAATCCATCTTAAATCACCTATAATTCCTCCATGATTGCCTCCAAATGCAAGAGAATAACCAAACAATGTCCACATTACAACTGAAAGTCCCATAATTGAAACACACGCCATCATTGTATTACATACATTTTTTCTCCTTACAAGACCTCCGTAAAAAAATGCAAGTCCCGGTGTCATAAAAAACACAAATGCCGTACAAATGAGCATAAACGCTGTATCACCTGAATTCATAAAACTTTACCTCTCTTCCCAAAATATATTTTCTAAAAAACAAAAAAGATGCCTAGAGCTTTCTCAAGCTTTAGACATCTTCGTCATGCTTTGCAGTATAGCACAAGTCATTTTTGATTGCAACCATTTTTTTACAGATATATCCAAATTTTGTAACAGTTCAGCCTTTCATCTCCTACATTCATAAAGCTGTCAGCCGCTGCTATGCAGCTACTGTTTATTTCAAATTCTTCACACCATTTTTCCACGACATACTGCGCATCCGCCCTTATTCCCGATACAAAATGCACAATCCTTAATTCTTTCCACGCACTCCTTTTTTGTCACAATAAAAATTCCTATACAGCTTTTTACCGGATACATATTTCCGTTTTCATCAGTGGAAACTCCAACCTTTCCTCCATCTATCAGCTTTACAAGCTTTGGAACCGCATCTACATCCATTCCATAAAATCCCGGTCCGAAAGAGTCTGATACATACTTTTTATGTCTTACGCTATGCTTTCTCTCTATATACTTCCTAAGCCAGTCTCTAAGTACATCTGTCGCTGCTATCATTAAACATTCAACATAATATTTTTCAAGAAGAGAACTTTCTTTTAATTTACTCTCATCAATTTCCTTTATTCCAAATGTATAAAGATAAATGCAGTCTATGTCTCCGTCTTTTACATTCATTCTCTCGAGTGCATTACATTTTATTTTTTCTTCTCCAAACACAAATCTCTCCGATGTAACAACACTCTTATCCAGTTGTTTCAATAAAACTTCTATTTTTTTTCCAATAAAAAATTTGTCATATGATGCACTTATAATTTCTTTATGCTGTCTCTTCATCTCCGCATCCATTGTGTCAAATCCACAAGACTTCTCAATTTCTGCTTCCATATCCACAATCAGCTCATTCATTTCCACTTCAAGTATCTCATCTTTCTCCATAAGACACTCCAGCACTTTGCCGTAATTGGCTGCCCTGTGCGGAAAAGTACATTCTGAACAATCTTTTATTTTCTCTCCATTAGCTGTCACAAGATAAACAGGATTTCCGGGACACCTTTTTTTAAGATATAAAGGACAATAGCAGAAAAGGCAATTAAAGTCCTCTTCTGCTATTTTATCTGATACCTTGTGACATGGAAAATATTCGCATTTTTTATTTGAAAAAAATGAATAACTTTCTGCCATTTGTATTCCTCACTTCGTGATATTTTTGTAATATGATATTTAGGTCAACAGATATTTTAAACCTTGTATCACATTATTCACCTGCAATAGCTCTTGCAACGTGAACACCGCTTGCTGACGCATGAGACAGTGAATGTGTCACACCGCTGCAGTCACCGATAACATAAAGTCCCTTAAGCTGAGTTTCAAGATTTTCATCAATCTCAACTTCCATATTGTAGAACTTAACTTCAACACCATATAAAAGTGTATCATCGTTTGCTGTTCCCGGCGCAATTTTATCAAGTGCATAAATCATTTCAATTATTCCGTCAAGTATTCTCTTTGGCATTACAAGACTCAAATCACCCGGTGTTGCAGAAAGCGTAGGTGTCACAAATCCTTCTGCTATACGTGTTGCATTGCTTCTTCTGCCTCTTATAAGGTCACCAAATCTCTGAACCAGAACACCTCCGCCAAGCATATTTGAAAGTTTTGCTATACTTTCCCCATATCCATTGCTGTCTCTGAACGGCTCTGAAAAATGTTTTGCAACCAAAAGCGCAAAGTTTGTGTTTTCAGTATGTTTGCTTGGGTCTTCATAACTGTGACCGTTTACCGTAACTATTCCGTTTGTATTTTCATTTACGACAACTCCATGCGGATTCATACAGAATGTACGAACCAAATCTTCAAATTTTGCCGTTCTGTAAACAATTTTGCTCTCATAAAGTTCATCCGTAAGGTGTGAAAATACTTCCGCCGGAAGTTCAACTCTCACGCCGATGTCAACACGATTTGATTTGGTCGGAATATTAAGCTCTGAACAGACTTTTTCCATCCATTTACTTCCGCTTCTTCCGGCTGAAATTATACATTTATCACACTCATAATCACCCTTTGCAGTTTTTATGATATAACCGTCTCCATTCTGCAAAACGCTGTCTACAGGTGTATCAAAATAAAAATCTACCTTATCTTTGAGTTCAGCATAAAGATTTTCAAGAACAACATAGTTCTTATCTGTTCCCAAATGTCTCACTGATGCATCGAGCAGATGAAGTCCGTTCTGCACACATAATTTTTTTATCTCAGTATTTGCAGTAGAGTAAAGTTTTGTTCCCTCTCCGCCATATTTAAGATTCAATTCGTCAACATAATACATAAGGTCAAGTGCTTTATTTTTTCCTATATATTCGTACAGTGTACCGCCAAACTGATTTGTTATATTATATTTTCCATCCGAGAAAGCTCCTGCACCTCCAAAACCGTTCATTATCGAACAGCTTTTACAATTTATACAGCTTTTTATCTTATCTCCATCTATAGGACAAACTCGTTTTTCAAGAGAATGACCGGTTTCAAATACGGCAACCTTAACTTCAGGATTTTTCTTTACAAGTTCATATGATGCAAAAATTCCTCCCGGACCGGCACCTACAATTATAATGTCATATTTCATATAACTTCATCCTCCTTTCAGGATAAAAAACTTTAGAATACAAAAATACAGAAGCATAGCTAAATTTACCTGTACAAGTAATTTAACCCGCTTCTGTATTCATTTTACACTAGATACATATTTTATGCAATTAGATATATTCCAGTACAACGAATAATTATTTTTTTTCGTACTAATATCCTATTTTTTTACTTTAACCGTAATCTTGTAAATCTTCTTCTTAGTAGTAACAGTAACAACTGTAGTACCTTTCTTCTTACCCTTGATTACAACATTATTTCCGCTAAGTGATGCTGTAGCGATAGACTTCTTTGCTACCTTAACTGTAACTTTCTCAGTCTTATTAGAGCGAACTTTAACTTTGACGCTCTTCTTAACCTTAACATTCTTAGTAACCTTCTTAACTGTAGCCTTTGTTGTATTATTATTATTTGTCTGCTGTTTGCCGTATACAGAACCGTCTGCATTGTATGCGGCATCACAGATTTCAATTTTAACATAAGAAGCACCGCTATAAGTGTTTGTTGTTACCCAGAGCCAAGGCAGATCTGTCAACGCTTCTTTATCAAGCTGAACATATTTGTCTTTCCATATCTGGTTGCAGTCAGGCATGTAATCTACATCATATTTAACAATACCCTTCATGTCTCCAACTTCATGCTTACCGTTTAATACACCTGTATCTGTAGCTTTGTATGCACCGATGTAACCAAGCTGAAGGTCGGCACTGTTACTGATATCATTATCCATTGGATAAACTCTTACACAAGGCTCTTTAATCTTAGACCAGTCTGTTGTCACCGAAATGTTCCAGCATACCTGGTCGATAACTGCTTTCAAATTGTCCTCTTTAGTTGTTTTCTTAATACCGATTTCGATACCGCCATTGTCATTTACAAACTGTGTAACATCATTAGGACGAGTCTGAATCAGAAGTTCAGAAGTCTCTGCATTGGTGTGTCTCATGAACTCACCTTCCCAAGTTGCAACAACCTTAGGGTTCTGGTTCTCTGTATATGGAACAGATTTAATTCCTGTATAGAATGGCTTAGGGTTAATGAACTCTTTGTCTGCAACAGGGTCTAATGTGATACCGTAAACTTTCATGAATGACTCTCCAAGGTCTACATAAGACCAGTAACCCTTAGAACGGTCATAGTAATGTCCTTCATCCCACCATACAGGGCACATACCTTTTTCCAATGCTAATTTGAAAATAGTGTCCGCATAGTCTGTTACACCATCTTTGTATCCCTTAACACATCCACATTCACCAAGGATAACGCCGTAACCCTGGTCAGAAAACTTAGGAACAAGACGGCTGAGATTGTTATCCATATCCTTTTTATCCTGCTCTGTTCCCCATGTATCCTGATAGCCCCAAGGAGTTGTAACTGTAGCTGAGATACCGTATACAGTAGGGTCATAATAATGAACAGAAATGCTCATTTTTTTCTTTCCTGTCAATTCTTCGGCCGGGTCATTTGGCATATGGAAACGCTCATCCATAACACCGTCATTCACATATGTATCTCCCTCATATCCGCCGATTACACATGACTCATTACCTGTACCCGGAATCAAAAGCTGACGATATGCATTGTTTCCGCCTGATGCACGGACAATATCAACAAATGTCTGGTTGATTTCATTGACCATCTGATAAATCTGGTCTCCATCTTTAGGAAGTTTACCTGTCTGGTCATTCTGTGCTTTGCTTGGGTCTCTGAAGTCATCATTTAAACGTCCTGACAACTCTTCGTTTGCGCCCTCAAAAATTACATGGTCTGAATATTCTTTGAAACGCTCAGAAAGCTGTTTCCAAATATCTGTATACTTTTTATATGCCTGATAACGGATTGGATTTTTCTTCATGTCTGTCTGTGCCAATGGAGTACCATCCCATTCTTCAGCACCGAACATTCCCCACCATCCGCCATCCCAGTGGATGTTAAAGATAATGTACATTCCGTCATTTAATCCGTAGTTGATTACTGTCTCAATACGATCCATAAGTTCTGTGCTTATGCGGTAATATGTATCCTCAGTAGCAGGTGTAACACCCTCCATAGGTGTGTTGATAGCATCTACAGCCTTGTACATGTTATTTGCACCTGTTACTTTCTCAACAGTTCCGTCTTCCTTTGGAATTTCCATAGTAAGGAAATTTGACCAAGCCACAGGTACACGAACTGTATTTACGCCTGTTTTCTTTAATCCGTCAAAGGTTTTCTGTGTAGCAACAGGATTTCCTGCATTTGTCTCACACTCTTCAACAGTTTTACGGTAACCCGATACATTGCTTTCCTCCAACTGATTACCTAAGTTCCATCCAAGACCCATACCATCCTTTGTCATGAACTCTTTTGAAGAAATATTTGCACGCATCAGACCGTTATCTTTTGTTTTGATACCGTTTGCTGATAAATGCTCTGTTGTCAAGTTACTGTCTGAAAGCTTTCCATCTTTTACAACATTTGTATTATTTCTCTGCGAATCATCTGCCGCACTTGCTTTAGATGAATTTACACCGGAAACATTGACACCTGTCACTAACAAAGAGGCAGCTAAAAGTAAGCCTAATAATTTTTTTCCGTATTTTCTCATAAATACTACCCTTCCTTTCTCTGTTTACTTCTATCATAAAACGAGACACAAAAAACTACTATCACGAAAGTATCAGTTTTTTATACTTTTGTATCAGTTTGTAATATGATACAATTTATATGATGCAAGTGGCAAAAGCAGATAGCAATGTATGTTTACATACAAATTGCTATCTGGCGGCTTGACCCTAACATTATTTATATTAGATGTTTTGATAAATGAAAGGAACAGCAAAATTTATGCTCGATATAAATACATTACAAAATGCAGCGGAAATCATTCAATATGATTCCCCTGATATTCCATATACAATTCAGTCACGAAAGCTTTCAAACTTTACTGATATGAGAGCCCTGTGCCATTGGCATTATGACATTGAAATCATATATGTTTTTGACGGTGAAATGATGTACGATATAAATGGAAAAATCCTTCATTTAAAAGCCGGAGACACGGTAATCGTAAATTCTCATCAGATGCATTTTGGATATGCCACTCACAACAAGGAGTGTATCTTTACATGTATGCTCTTTCATCCAAATCTGCTAAAATCAAATATTTTTATGTATGAAAAATATGTAAAGCCCATAATCACAACGCCAGTAATAGAATATTGGTATTTTCCACACTACGAATTTAATACAGGTTTTCCGGGCACACACCTCACAAATCTGTACAAAAAATATCAATCGGGACTTATGAATGATTATGAAGTTGTCGGAAACTTTTACATTATTTGGAATGAAATTTATAAAAATACCGACTCAAAACTTTATATTGACCCCGTGTCACAAAATAATGACATTCATATTCAAAAAAAAATGATAACATACATAACGCTGCACTATTATGACAATATTGACCTTGAAGACATAGCTGCCGCCGGCAATATCAGCCGCAGCAAGTGCTGTCAGATATTCAAAAAATACATGCAGCAGTCTCCTGTAGCGTATCTTAATGCTTACCGCATGGAGCTAAGCTGTAATTTGCTAAAAACAACCTCATACAGCATTACTTCAATCGCTACTTCCTGCGGATATAACCACCTGAGTTACTTTTCCAAGATTTTCCTAAAAAAATTTGGGTGTACTCCTATGGAATACAGGAAAAAATTTCAATCCTGCTAAGAGCACACCCATATATTTAATTAAGAAGACAACAACATAAATTTATTATACGTTAAATACCCTCAACCATTTTAAGCAAAAGCAGTTTATCTCCCTTGTGAACCGTATCACCGTTAATTTCATTCAAATCCATTATGCTTTTAACGGTTGTGCGGTATTTTTTTGCTATATCCCAAACGGGCGTATCCGCCGCCGCATAATAACCTACTATTCCCGGAAGCTTATGAAGCTGTTCAAAGTCAAGAGGTGCTGTCACAATATCCGATACAAAACTTTCATCAAAACTTGAAAATGCAATAGCACACAATGTTATATTGACCTTAACTTCAAGTTCCGAACTGTCAATCATAATAACATTTATATTATTTATATCAAACTGTAATTCATAGTAACAATCAGTGCTTAAGTTATCAATTTCTATGGTATGGCTAAATGGCAGAACAGCTCTCTCTATCGATAACGGACTTGCATCATTCTCTGTCATATAAAGAATATCAAGCAAAAGCACACCGTCTAAATGTATTCCGCCATCAACAATCTGCTGCTCATCTATTGTTATTTTTCCTGTCGCATTACATATCTGCAATATTTTATCCGGACTTTCAAGTGAAATCTGCTCTGAAAGACGAAGCGAACTCTGATTTTTCATAATAAGTTTATTCAACAGCATTTTTTCCTTTACAGGTTCAAGTTCCATAGCAGTTGAATACGCATCATCGAGTATCTGCGCCTCCCTGTTTTCATAAAACTTCATCTGCAATTTAAGCGTAAGCTCGAAATTTACAATTCTGTTTTCACCATCCTCATCCGGTTTTGATGATAATTCCCTTGTTCCGACACTGACATCAATATCAGGAATCATATCCTCGTTGCAATCATTGCAGTTTATAATTTCATCAAATGAAACTTCCGTCTCAAAATATTCAAGGCTTCTCTCCTCGTTTTCAGGTGTGTAAAGAACAAATACATTCAAATCACCCATAAGCCTTACACCGTCTTCGACGACCTTTGTCTGAATGTTTAACGGTCTTATATTGTAATACAGCACTGATGCAATACTTGGCTTTGCCTTCGGAAGAGTCAATTCCTCAAAAATCCTGTGAATATCATTTTTTTGAATTACCAGATGTGTATATGTAACCGTTTTCATTTTTGAATATAAACCATCTAAATTCAAATTGTCCGTCTCATCATCAGACGCCATTGAAGAAACCGCTTCATAATAAACGCTTTTAGGTTTGCAGCAATGTATTCCTATAATTGCATTTATACTGAGTTTTCTTGAATTTATAAGATTTGCCTGACAATCATCAATTTCAAAATGACAATTTATCTCGTCCCCCTCAGACACATTGTCAAGCCCTACAGACTCATCAAAATTTATACTTCCGGAAAGATTATGTATAGGTACAATATCATCATTACTTGCATACAAAATAAAATAATCGAGAGTTCCTTTTACATTTACCTTTCCTTCAAGTGCTGAAACAGAATTTGATGATATATTTCCTTCAATCTTGATAATCTTATCTATATCAGGTTTGCTATCAGGAACATTCATATCGTTTTCAAGTGTAATCTGAGTGTCACTGTGGCAGACTATTTGATTTGAAGTTATCTGTGCTGTTTTCAAGTCCATAGAAATCTCCTTAATTTTACTCGCTACATGTTATTGTTTTAATAATATTTTATTCACTCATATAAAAAATATTACTAAAAAGCAAATAAATAACTCAAACAGACATTATTGTGGTAAACTATATTTTATATGATGCAGAATATTGTATCAGTATTGGCAAACTGCATTTTATATGATACAGAATACTGTTGCAATCTTAATAAACTGCTCGGAAATGAGGGATACTATGGATAATCAAAAAGAAATAACGTATATAAATAATATAAGTGTCGAAGATTATAATGCACTCAGAAAATCCGTAAACTGGATAAATGTAACTGAAAAGAGAGCTGCTATTGCCCTGAAAAATTCTTTTTATCTCTGTGTAGCTGTCTGTGACGGCAAACCTGTCGGCATGGCAAGGATAGTCAGCGACGGCGGTTATACATATTTCATAACAGATGTTATCGTACATCCGGACTATCAGGGCTGTCACATAGGAACAGAACTCATACGCCGTGAACTCGATTATATACAAAAAGACGTCGTAGCCGGCGAAACTGTAATGGTAAGCCTGATGGCTGCATACCATCGTGAAAGTTTTTACGAAAAATTTGGTTTTCACACAAGACCATTTGGAAACCATGGTCCCGGAATGTCAATGTGGGTTTCCAGAGATGTCACAGGAAATCCTATGACTTTCTGAAAATCCATAAATATGCCATCCCTATACAAACTTATTCAATTCCGCATTGTATCGGTAATCAATCGCTGCAAGTTTGTTCTCAAGTTCGTCTTTATCAACATCCAATGTTTTACACAACTCATCAAGATTAGGATAAAAATCCCTGAGTTGTGTATTTATATAACTAAGCAGCATAACCGAATCCTTTGGTAAATTGTTACTCACTTTTTATTTCCTCCCATACATTTAACACTGCCAAACACAATCATATTGTAAGCGGCAACTACTTAGCCGCACTGTTTATAAGACCGACAATCTTCTCAATTGAATTATTAAGCTGACTCTTATTCATTGCCGCGATATATTTTTCTTTATTATCAAATGCTTCATTTACTGCTTTCAATAATTTTTCGTTAGTTACATCTTCTTCCTGAATAACAATACTATATCCAAGCTTTTCAAATGATGCAGCATTTAATATCTGGTCCCCACGGCTTGCCTGTGCTGAAAGAGGTATAAGTATATTCGGCTTTTTAAGTGCGAGAATTTCACATATGGCATTTGCTCCGGCACGCGATATCATAATGTCTGATGCCGCCATTAAATCCGGAAGTTCTTCACTTATATACTCATACTGCACATATCCCTTAGTACCATCAAGCTTTTCATCTTTCTTTCCTTTTCCACAAAGATGTATAACCTGAAATTTTTTCAACAGCTCAGGAAGAATTCCTCTCACGGCATTGTTTACTGCAACTGCACCCAGACTTCCTCCAATTATAAGAACAACAGGTTTTGAATCGTCAAATCCGCAAAACTTAAGTCCCTTTTCTTTACTTCCCTTAAAAAGTTCTTCTCTTATAGGTGAACCTGTGAGAACAGCCTTTTCTGCCGGCAGATGTTTGAGTGTCTCAGGAAAGTTTGTACAAACCCTTACTGCACACGGAATGCAAATTTTATTTGCAAGTCCCGGTGTCATATCTGACTCATGTATAATACACGGAATTCTGCGTGACTTGGCAGCCACAACAACAGGAACAGATACAAAACCACCCTTTGAGAATACTACATCAGGTTTAATCTTTTTAAGCAGATGTCTTGCCTGTGCAAGTCCTTTAAGTACCTTAAACGGGTCACTGATATTTTTAAGGTCTATGTATCTGCGCAGTTTTCCGCTTGATATACCATAATAAGGAATTCCCAATTTTTCAATCAGTTTTTTCTCTATACCGTCATAGGAACCTATATAGTAAATCTCATATCCTGCTTTCTTCAATTCAGGTATGAGTGCAATATTTGGAGTGACATGGCCGGCTGTTCCCCCTCCGGTTAAAACAATTTTCTTCATCAGAAAAATTCTCCTTTCAAAATCAATTCTTGAAATAATAACCAAAATTCACAATATAACTTTTTAATTTAATAGCTTTAACACTATTTAATTTAAATACCATTTTATATATTATCATATAAGTCTGAAAAATCGCTGCATCCCTTAAAATAAAGAATTACAGCGATTTTGTCTGCTTTTATAATTATTGTATATGATGTTTGCAGGATTGCAAAAACTGTACAACAATGATGCAATCCATGGCATCAGAACGTTTTCTATATGTATAGTATATTTTATTTATCCAGCTTATCTGATAACTTTAATCCATCCTTCAGGAGCTTCTATTCTACCCATCTGTATACCTGTAAGTGTATCATAAAGTTCCTTTGTCTTTGGTCCCATCTGCTCCATTCCGCTTGGGAAACAAATCTCTTTGCCATGGTCAACAATCTTTCCTACCGGAGAGATAACTGCTGCTGTTCCACAAAGACCACACTCAGCAAAGTCTTTAACTTCATCAAGATATACTTCTCTTTCTTCAACTTCCATTCCAAGGTAATCTTTTGCAACAACCTCTAATGAACGGCGTGTAATTGATGGAAGAATACTATTTGACTTAGGAGTAACAAACTTACCGTCTTTTGTGATAAAGATAAGGTTTGCTCCACCTGTCTCCTCAATCTTTGTACGAGAAGCAGCATCAAGATAAACATTCTCATCAAAGCCTTTCTGATGTGCATCAACTATAGCATGAAGACTCATAGCATAGTTAAGTCCTGCCTTGATATGACCTGTTCCATGAGGTGCAGCTCTGTCAAAATCACTTACACGGATAGTAATAGGTTTTGCTCCACCTTTAAAGTAAGGTCCTACAGGTGTTGTAAATACTCTGAACTGATATTCATTGGCAGGTTTTACACCAATAATAGCATCACTGCCAAACATATAAGGACGAATATATAATGTTGCACCTGAGCCATATGGTGGTACATAATCAATATTTGCCTCGACTACTTTAGCAATAGCATCTACAAATCTATCTTCAGGAAATACCGGCATCTCAAGTCTGCTTGCTGAATCAGCGAGACGTGAAGCGTTTAAGTCAGGTCTAAAGCAGACAACTCTGCCATCCTCCGTAGTATATGCTTTTAATCCTTCAAATACTGTCTGAGCATACTGGAGAACGCATGCACACTCGCTGATTGTAATCATATCATCCTCTATAAGTGCGCCATCATCCCATGCACCATTTTTGAAGTTTGACACATATCTTTTGTCTGTCTTTACATAACCAAATCCAAGATTATTCCAATCGATGTCCTTTTTTGCCATAACAATACTTCCTTTCATAACCCTTTTAATTTATCGGGTGAATTATTTTCAAAAGATTACATATCAATACAATCAATAAATTCGATACCCATACACAATACTATATTACAATCAATAAATTCAGTACACATACACTGTACCATATTAAATACATTGATAAAAATCTTTTATTTTAACATATCTCTAATGATACTCCCATGATTTTATACTGTCAAGATTATAATCTTAACCGCCTAATACGCACCATCAGCAGTCTTTATGTTCTTAAACTTTTTAACATGTTAATCTTCTATCATATTTATTCTTCTAATATGTCTCTCATCATTTGAAAATTCTGTATTCAGGAATGTATCAACCACCTTCAATGCATGTCCCGGTCCTATTACTCTTGCACCCATAGCGAGTATATTTGCATCGTTATGTTCTCTTGTTGCCTGTGCGCTGAAAGTATCGTGGCAAAGTGCAGCTCTTATTCCTTTAACTTTATTGGCAGCTATGGAAATTCCTATTCCTGTTCCACAGATAAGTATTCCTTTCTCACACTCACCACTAACTATTGCATTTGCAACTTTTTTGGCATAAACCGGATAATCACATGAGCTCTCATCATAACAGCCATAATCTTTATATTCAATACCATTTTCCTTCAAATGTTCCATAATTTCCTGCTTAAGCGCAAATCCTCCATGGTCACTTCCAATTGCTATCATTTTTTCTTACCTCCACATATCAATTATTTATATTTGTAGCAGACTCTTCATTTTCATGATACTCTGCTTCCATATGCAATATTACTTTTTCAATCTTTTCTGAGACTTCCTCAAAAAATTTATCATACAATGTCTCATCAGGGTCAAACGGGTCTGATATATCTGCATCATCTTCAATGTACTCACCTACCGTGTACACATTGTTTGATACCCCAAGATCTTCAATCACCTTCAGCTTGTCACTAAATGTCATAGTAAGCAAAAGCGTGTCCGCAGTTATTTCCTCACGTTTAAGCTGCTTCGAGTTTTCATGATTACTTATATTCATATCATGACTGCTAAGAAGAACATTTACTTTCGGATTTATCGGCTCGGAAAACAAAACAACCGTCCCTCTGGACATGGAATTTGGAAGCCAGTTTGGAGCTTTCATTCTGTAAATAGCCTCTACAAGCGGACTGCTGAAAGTATTTCCCTTGCTTACAAATATGACTTTGTCATAACTTTTCATATACATCTCCCTCATTTCAGAAACTGTCACACAACAAATAAAATACCCGTTTTTATATTTGGATGTATTTTAATGTCTATACATGAATCAAATGATGACCGGCTGCCTTTATCATTCTGTTCATTATCGCCCCTCCAAGTCTGTCATCACTAAAGCTTTCAGCATATATATACTGTGCACCAATATGATCCATATCTCTCAGTATATCATATAACCCTGCCGCAATGGAACCTTCAGTTTTTCTTGAACCAATACTTTTTACAATACCATACTTATACTCTTCTTTTGTCTCATCGGTCGCAATAATTGCAACTTTGCAGCCCTCATCAATCTTCTGCTTTGCAAGTTCATTTATCTTTGAAGCTACATCCTCTCTGCTTCCCTCAACAATGGTCATATCTCCCTTTGGAGCATAATGACGGTATTTCATTCCCGGTGCTTTCGCAACAATGTTTTTCTTAGGTGTTTCACCTACAATAGCGGGGTCAACTTTTACTTCACCTACAATATCCTCAAGCATGCTTTTTGTAATATAACCAGGTCTTAAAATAACAGGTACTTCCTCACTGACATCAACAATCGTCGATTCAAGTCCAATACCAACACTTCCGCCATCAATTATCATATCTATTTTGCCCGATAAATCTTCAATAACATGCTCTGCTTTTGTCGGGCTTGGCCTGCCGGAAGTATTTGCACTCGGTGCCGCTATATAGACTCCTGACTGGCTTATAAGTTCTCTTGCCACCGGATGGCTTGGCATCCTGACTGCAACTGTGTCAAGTCCTCCCGTTGTTGAATATGGCACTTTATCTGTTTTCTTGAATATGAGAGTCATTGGTCCCGGCCAAAATGCATCCATAAGTTTTACTGCCTTGTCGGGAACTTCCTTTGCTATATCTTTAAGACTTTCCCTATCTGATATATGAACTATAAGCGGATTGTCTGACGGTCTGCCCTTAGCAGCGTATATTTTGGCAGATGCCTCCTTATGCATGGCGTCTCCGCCAAGTCCATATACTGTTTCTGTCGGAAAAGCTACAAGTCCGTTTTTCTTTAATATCTCACATGCCTCCTCAATCTCGCTGTCCTCAAACATTTCAGGATTTACCTTTATTATTTTTGTATCTATATCTTCACTCATCTGATGAGCCTCCTTATGAAATATATTCGTATATCCCCTTAGCAATTGCCTTAGCCATCTTTTTCTGATATTCGTCATCCGACAAAAGCTTTGCCTCCTGCGAATTTGATAAAAATCCGCATTCAACAATTATAGCAGTCGGAATACTTTTCCTTAATACATAATAATCTGAATTGGCTTTTTCTACCCTATGATTTCCATCACCTATACACTCTGCTATTTTCTTCTGCATTATCCCGGCAAATTTCTTTCCATTTTGGGATTCCCCATGATAAAACACCTGTGCTCCCCTTGAACTCTCACCCGTAAAACTGTTCTGATGAATACTCACAACAGCCGCTGCATCAGAACCGTTCATAATCTCTATTCTTTTACTAAGATCAGCTATTTTCTTATTTGTATCTCCCTCACTATACAGACCTGTATCTTTTTCTCTTGTCATTATCACTTTATATTTATTATTTTCTAGTTCTTTTTTTAAATATAGTGATATGGCAAGATTTATGTTCTTTTCCAAAGAACCGTCTATACCTACCTTTCCCGGGTCATTTCCACCATGTCCCGGATCAATGACTATAATTTTCTTATTGTCACTCTTAAATACAGGAATTTTTTTTATCATATGTCTGCTGACAATTCCACCTGCTGCCACAACACACACACCTAATAAAACAATACAGCTTTTCTTTAATAAATTCATACATATCTCCAAAAAATATTTATCAGCTATATGTATGCAGTTTATTTTAAATTATGATATGTATTCAAAAGGTATTTTGACCCTTGCATCATATAATCTACTGTACTGTATATTTCTCTATCGTATCCCAGACACTTTTCTTTTCCATTCCGGCTTTCCAAAAAGCTACTCCTGCCATTTTCCCTGACTCTACTTCTTTTAGCTTTAATTCAAGCGACTTGGCATTTTCAAGCCAGATTTTATATAGAGTACCGTCTTTTGTGTACTCAGCATAGTCAAGTCCTCTTTCTTCATCCCATGTAATATCGGCTTTCGCATCATTGACAAGTTCTTCGGCATATTTCATTGAACAAGCCTCTGATTTAATCTTTGTCTCACCAGACCGGGTTGTTTCCTTCCACATTCTTGAATAAAACGGAAGTCCTATAACAGACTGCTTTGCAGGAACTTCATTCAATATATTGGTGACAGCATTTTTAACATAACTTAATGATGAAACAGGCCCTGCCTCCTCAGACCCTGAGTAATACTCATCATATGCCATAGTAATAACATAATCTGCTACTGCTGCCTGTTCCTCTCTGGCATAGTATGCTGAATAATTTGCCGGCGGATAGTTGTCTATTGAAAGTACAATTCCGTTGTTTCTGCACATAATACCAAGTTCTCTTATAAACTGTATAAAATCAGTGCCATTCTTTGACTTGACATTTTCAAAATCAATATTTATACCGTCAAGACTGTATTTTATAGCCTCCGCAATAAGATTTTTCTCTAATCTCTCCCTGCGGCTTGTTCTTCCCAACACATTTCCGATTTTCATATCAGGTGAAAAGTCATCACAAAGTCCCCATACCTGCAATCCCATGGAATGTGCCTTATCAACATAATCATAACTTGCAAGTGATGATATGCTTCCATTGTTGTCACTTGTCGCAAACCATGTCGGTGCTATGACATTTACATTTTTTGTCCCTGAAATCACATTTAACAATGTTGAATTTGCAGTCTGATTTGTAACCTGATGCCATAAAAGATTAACTTTTCCCTCCAGCAATGTATGCGGATACTCCTCCTCTACAAAATCTGTTTTTGGAACATAATCATATGCCTCTTTCAAATCTGATGCTTTAACATAACCTATAACTCCACTTTCAGATATAACCTTATCAAAACCGCTGTCTTTTGACTCATCTTCAAGAAGTCTTAATTTTTCTTCTTTTTTTACGTCAACAAGTATAGGGCTCTTTATACTTGGCTCAAACCTTAACTTTGTTTCTTCTGCGGATTGTATCCACTTTTGTTTCTTTCCATATTCATATTTTAAGACAACTCTGTTTGGATTTTTATATAAGTTATAAGAAAGTGCCGTATAGTCCTTAACAAAATCCAAAGCAATATAAAGTTTATTATTCTTTAGCTTTGCTATAACATAATCTTTAGTGTTTAAACTTTTATTTATAGTGTATTTGTTACTATTGATATGAGTTGTGATAACAGCTGTGGCTGTTGTATAAATCAAAAGATTTTCATTTGAATCCCAATAAAATCTTTTATTTAATGTATTCGATACGAGGTTGTAATCAATATAGACATGACCTTTCTGATACAACGCCTTCTCTTCGTTTATTTTATCCTCAAGTACAACTGTATAACCGTTTCCATTATTTCCATAATATTTTGCCAGACTCATATAATCTTTACATGGCATATTTTTCTTTATAAACCAAAACGCAGTCACTGCAACGACTGCAATAAATGTAATCACAATAGGCAAAAACAGCTTTTTATTTTTCATAAACCGAACCCTTTCTCAATACGCAATATTCTCTTTATCAGTATATCACTTAAACTTTTTACAGTAAAGGCACATATGAAAAATTGAACTAATCAGGAGAGGGGATAGTTACCGCCCATACCACCGGTGTGAGCAGTAACAAGGCATGTGTGTTTCTTCCCCCTCCTGTCACCTTTTTAAGGTTACCATTATTTTTTTAATATCTTAATATTCCGACATTTTTTACCACAAAAACATTGTAATGGATAATCTCCAACAATATTTACAGACGGTCAAATTCGACCTGTACAATCTTACCATTATTGTCACTAACATAGTTTTCCATATAGCAATTGTCTTCTTTGACATGTTCAATTATTTCAGAATCCCCGCCTGAATAAAACTGTCCATCGATTTTAACTTTTACCCCAGCCAAGGTCCATTTATCGACCTCATCTAAAATCCATGATATTGTCTTTTCTCTCGACCCTTCTGAACTATCCCTCAATTTTACCAACCTCCGGTTTCTCCAATAAGATACATGACCGCTACTTGTGTAACCGTTAATTTTATTTTATGTGATACATCATCATTTTCCTATTGAGTAATTTTTAACTTATTTTCAGAGCAACGATTTTTAAAACATCTGGTAAAATTCATATCAACGTCAATACTCCTCTATCCTTGTCTCCTAACCGCCTTAAATTTTTAACATATCATTTTTTTCTATAACCTTCTTCCTATAAACTCACCCCCTGAAACTTTAAATCGTCTCTCTGTGCTGACTATTATATGATGGTGACTTTCACAATTTCAACACCTAAATCACCGTATTTTCACCAAAACTGCTGACGTATTTTTTGCTATTATGCATAATAAAATTCCCATTTTCATCATTTTTAATCATTTTTTGAAAATATATGCAAATTTTTCAAAAAATAAACAGTATTTATTATGCAGGTATTACAAACCATAATATTAATCTAAAATATGTCTTATCCTTCAAATGACAAAACTCAAAAGCATTCATTTTATATTTGCCAAATCACCTGTACAACGTTCATATCATATAAATATATAAATGGTGATTTTATTTCATATTTATCCGATAATAACAATGTCAGATAAGTCTCAAATCATTGACTAAAATCAAATATTAACCTATAATTTAACTATAAGAAATTATATATTTTATATTTTTTTAGAAAGGGAGTGAGCCTATGCGAATCGAAAAAATAAATGACAACCAAATCCGTTGTACACTCAATAAAAAAGATTTATCCGACAGAGAACTTCGTATCAGCGAACTTGCATACGGAACAGATAAAGCCAAGGCTCTATTTCGTGACATGGTGCAGCAGGCATCATATGAATTCGGTTTTGATGCGGAAAATATCCCACTTATGATAGAAGCTATTCCTATGTATCCGGACACACTGGTCTTACTTATAACCAAAGTTGAAGACCCGGATGAACTTGATACAAGATTTTCAACATTTTCTGAGGATCCGGACAGTTCTTCATATGAACAGGTCGGAGAATATACATTTGACGATGATGACGATTATGACGACGATGATGATATTTACGAACTCGCCGGCAACTTAAACTCAGAAGCAGATGACGAGCCGATACCTTTTACTCCTACATCTTCATATGATGAAAACACTGATTTTATTTCGCTCTCTGAAGCTCTGAGCAAAGAACCACGTCCAAAGACAATGTCTAAAAACACGTCATCAAACAATGCTAAAATCTTTTCTTTCGACTCATTAAACAATGTATCGGAATTTGCAGCCAATATATGCCATCTGTATAAAAGTGCAAATACATTGTATAAAAATGACAAAACTGAAAATTATATACTTATAATGCAGCAAGGTGAGCTTTCACCGGAATCTTTCAATAAGATTTGCAACTTAGCAAGTGAGTATGGTACACAACAGAAAAACACTTCTGCAAGTATATCTTATTATGAAGAACATTTTGAACCTCTCATCAGATATGATGCATTACAAAAACTTGCATAAATTATATGGTATTTTAAGCCTACCTAAAGTTCAGTCAAACTAACCATTTTTCCTTTATTTTCAGTGCTTTCAGGGGTTGCCAAAAAGAATTTTCTGCGTTATAATGAATGCACAAAATCAATAATAAGGGAGGACAATTAAAATGGCATATGTAATTAGTGATGATTGTGTTAGTTGTGGAGCTTGTGCTGGCGGATGTCCAGTAGGCGCTATTTCTGAAGGAGATGCTCATTACCAGATTGATGCAGATACATGTATCGAGTGTGGTGCTTGTGCAGGAACATGCCCTTCAGGTGCTATTTCACAGGAGTAATTTAATTAGGATTTTATTTCCTATTGACGATTTTTTTTACTTTATGTAAAATAAAGCTGCTGGTAAAGGAGTTTTTCTCCTGTACAGTGGCTTTTTCGTTTTTAATTTATTTTTTCAAAGGAGATCAGATATTATGACAGAAAGAATTTCTAAAGATATGATAATTGCTGACATGCTTAAAATAGATGCGGGCATCGCAGCTATACTTATGGCATCAGGTATGCACTGCATCGGCTGCCCATCAGCTCAGGGAGAATCACTTGAGGAAGCAGCTATGGTTCACGGTCTTAACGCCGACGAACTTGTTGCTAATGTAAATGATTATCTCTCAAAGAAATAATTGCTGATATTTTTTATCATTAAGTAAAACAGAAGGTCATACATCGGTATCAAACCAACATATGACCTTCTGTTTTATTTATAATTATTCAAGAACGAAATCACCACTACCATACTTCTAAATAATTCGCCTATCCTCTCAGAAACATTTTCTTCATTATCCTTAAGATAATAAAGACAGCAACTATTGCTGTTGTAGCATCAGCACATGCCTGTGAAACAAACACTCCCTTGTATCCAAATACCACTGACAACACAACAAGCGACGCCACATACAATATTCCCTGGAGACTTATAGACAAAATAAATGTTCCTAATGCATTTCCAAGAACCGTAGCAATGGCTGCTCCTGCCACTCCCTGCTTAAATCCAAATATAAAAACCGGATCAAGTCAGTTCTATTCTATCCTGTGCTCCGTAAATACAATGATTTCCATTCACAATATATGCCAGACTGCAAACTAACACAAAGGCAATCGCATTCTCTGTTCCAAAAACTTCCACACCTATCAAAAACGGTGCTATCACTGTATTTGTTGCACTCCCAAATACAGCCACATACCCCAGTGCTCCGCTAACAACAGGTGAAATTCCGAAAAGATTCCCAAGACAAAATCCAAGTGAAGCCCCTATAGAAAAAAGTGGTGTCACTTCACCGCCTTGAAAACCGATTGACAATGTAAGCACTGTCAATAGCAGTTTTATAAACCAATCAAAAATATAAATATTTTCTCCTGCAAATGTCTGAGCTATAATGTTGGTTCCAAGTCCACAGTAACGCCCGTTCCAAAGGACAAAAAGACATACTGCAAGCGGTATTGAAACATAGCCTATTCTTTTATACGGATTTGTAATTTTATCTCCCATAAACTGTTTTGCTTTTTTTAATAATACCGAAAACAAACGTCCCACAAGTCCGAAAACCACTCCAAAAACAACCAGATAACATAACATTTTTGAATCTGATATATCAAAATTCTGTTTAAGCAGAACCTCAAATTTTTCCAAACCAAGCAAATTTGAAACTTTGGATGCTGTAATTGCTGCCGCCATGGCAGGCAAAAATGCTTTATACAACATTGCCCCTGTTACAACTACTTCCATGGCAAAAAATACAGCTGCAAACGGTGTCTGGAACAATCCTCCAAAACCCGCTGCCATTCCTGCTATCAGCAAAACTTTTCCGTTATCAGGAAACTTAAATCTGCGTGCAAACCGGTGTGACAATGATGCACCTATCTGCACTGCAACTCCCTCTCTGCCCGCACTTCCGCCGAAAAGATGCGTAATCCATGTACAAATCATAACCAACGGAACAAGTGCGAGCGGAATATCTTCTCTTTTCCCCTGTGCTGCTTCAAGCACAAGTGTCATTCCCTTTAAACTTGTCTCATTAAAATGATGATACATCCAACAGATAAACAGGCCTGCAATCGGCAGAAACCAAATAAGAATTTGAATATACCTTCCCCGGAAATCAGTAATTGCAATAAGGACACGCCCAAATAAAGCATCAATGCCTCCTACAATAAGTCCTATCATAAGTGCTGACAAAATATAATATAAAATTTCTTTTGTTTTTTTTAGTTTCTTTTGAAAAATTAATCTTTTCATTATTTCCCCTTTTTTAATTTCTGCCAAATAGTCTTAGCTCTCTGTTCATCCTGACGCATAAGGATTGTCAGCAGAAAAAATGATGATTTTTTCAATAAAATAACTATAAAATATAGATTATTGCTAAGTCAATACTTTACGATAAATATTCCTGCTTATCTTTATTATAATTTAAATTTTTTCACAACATCCGTCAATTCAATCAAATAAAAGTAAAATATGAAAAACTAAAGTAAAACTTTTTTTCTTCTCCGCCAATATTAATTATAATAAAAAAACACCTTCTAAACAGATATATGTGAAATCTCCATACTCTGCTCAGAAGGTATTTTTGTAACTATAAAATATTTCATCTGACAAATTTCTTAATTTTGTCTATTTTCGATACTTTTTTAGAAATCAACTTCTGTATCGTAATAACAGCACTTAAGAAGTTTCTCCATTTCCTCCTGTGACGGCTGACGAGGATTTGAACCTGTACATGCATCAAGGATTGCATTGGCTGCTATATCATGAAGTTTTTCAAGGAATTCATCCTCAGGTACAATTCCTTCTTCTGCCGGAAGTCCGCCTTCTCCATAATTTTTAATGCAATGCGGAATATTAAGGTCATCGTTCATCTGGCGAAGATATTTGATAAGTAAATCTACTTTTTCATCATCACTGTTTCCGCCAAGTCCCATATAATCAGCTATCTCACCATAGCGTTTCTTTGCCGTATCATCCTTGCTGTTGTATTTGATAACTTTTGGAAGATACATGGCATTGGCTGCTCCGTGAATGATATGTCCATTCTTGAAAGCCGCACCTGTCTTATGTGCCATAGAATGTACGATTCCAAGAAGTGCATTTGAGAATGACATACCAGCAAGACACTGTGCATCATGCATCTGATCCCTGCTCTCCATATCTTCATTGTAAGATTTTACAAGATGTTTCTGAATCATCTTGATAGCCCAAATAGCAAGCGGATCTGTATAATTGCAGTTTGCTGTTGAAACATATGCCTCAATAGCATGTGTCATAGCATCCATACCTGTATGTGCAACAAGCTTTACAGGCATTGTCTCAGCAAGTTCAGGGTCTACAATAGCTACATCTGGAGTAATTTCAAAATCTGCTATAGGATACTTGATACCCTTCTCATAATCAGTAATAATTGAAAATGCTGTAACCTCGGTAGCTGTGCCCGATGTAGAAGAAATAGCACAGAAATGTGCTTTCTGTCTGAGTTTTGGAAGTCCAAACACCTTACACATATCCTCAAATGTCACATCAGGATACTCATATTTAATCCACATAGCCTTTGCGGCATCTATAGGAGATCCTCCACCCATAGCAACAATCCAGTCAGGTTTAAACTTCTGCATAACTTCCGCCCCACGCATAACGGTTTCTACTGACGGATCAGGCTCAATGCCCTCAAAAAGTTCTACCTCCATACCTGCTTCTTTAAGATAACCTATCGCTCTGTCAAGAAATCCGTTTCTTTTCATAGAGCCGCCGCCAACGCATACAATAGCTCTCTTTCCATCAAAGTCCTTCAATGCTTCCAAAGAACCCTTTCCATGATATAAATCTCTTGGTAATGTAAATCTTGCCATTATCTAAAACCCTCCTTACCGACTGCTAATATTGTATGAAATAAGCAGCCTAAAAATATTTATCGCTGCCATGCATAACTAACTGTATGCAAGACAATCATTTATTACCCTAATTAATATCTGTTGCAAAAATATAATCAGTTTTATATTTCAACAACTTCAATTTTACTAAAGTTTTTCTCCCAACTTCTTTTCTATCTTAACACTGATAAAATTTATCGTCAATGTTTTTTGGTGATTTTATATATTTTTAATCTTTATTGTCAAATTTCATTGTTTATTTTTTACAAATAAATGCAATTTTATGGAAATCTCTATCTTATTTCTGATATTATGATAGATAAGGCAAATCGGAATTTAGTGGAGGAATACAAAAAAATGAAAAAAAGTGAAATTATTAAAAAGGTTGCACCATGTTCTTTAATGTGCCACACTTGTTCGGCATATAATGATGGTATAATTTGTGTGTCGGCTAAAACATTATTAAAAT